>Ga0160452_100317_pt1 | contig 43099 bp, 28 predicted proteins | sample HID1971I_E6MG_FD_108230 | JGI IMG/M metagenome (GOLD analysis project Ga0160452, IMG submission 108230) | Enriched millipede-associated microbial communities from UW Madison campus, WI, USA - HID1971I_E6 MG | ecosystem: Host-associated > Arthropoda: Insects > Digestive system > Unclassified ...
ACCGGAGCTACAGGCGCAACTGGTGCAACAGGCATGAGTGGTGTCACCGGAGCTACAGGCGCAACTGGTGCTACAGGCATGAGTGGTGTCACCGGAGCTACAGGCGCGACTGGGGCGACGGGCATGAGCGGCGTCACCGGAGCTACGGGCGCGACTGGGGCGACAGGTATGAACGGCGTCACTGGGGCTACAGGCGCGACTGGTGCAACCGGCGCGAATGGCGTGACGGGAGCTGACGGCGTCACTGGAGCCACGGGCGCAACCGGCGTAATGGGCGTGACCGGTGTAACCGGCGTAACAGGAGCTACGGGCGCCACAGGTGCTACGGGCGCGACTGGCGTTACAGGGGCGACGGGCGTTACAGGCGCCACGGGTGCTACAGGCGCGACTGGCGCCGGTGTGACCGGCGCCACTGGAGCTACAGGCGCAACCGGCTGGGCTGGCGCTACAGGCGCAACAGGAGCCACGGGTGCGACGGGTGCTGGCGTGACCGGCGCTACAGGGGCGACAGGACCGATGGGCGATCCCGGTGTCACGGGCGCGACGGGGGCAACAGGCGTTGGCATTAGCGGTTATGCGTACGCAGGTGTCGATATTCAGACTAACATTACCGTTGCATCCAGCGGCACCAATATCCAGCTGTTTTCGGAAGTAATCCCGAGCTCATCCATTAGCTACAACATGAGTACTGGTTTTACCATTTATGAGGCGGGTTACTATTTCATCCAATACAATGTCAACCTGGACGATTATATCGACGCCAACGCCAGGATGACCGTTAACGGGATAGAGATCAAGAAGAGTATTGTACTTGGATGGGCGGGTGGCAAGACACTAAACAATGGTTTTATTATCCAGCTATACGCCGGAGATGTCTTGCAATTGCAATTGTTCGGGGTGGATGGCTCAGTCAACCTCGTGGAAGGCGACGGTGCCTCGGTCAGCATTCTCAGACTGTCCTAATCTAACGAGCAGCACATCGTAAAGATAGCAAAGCCCCTTCCTCCTATGCTTGGAGGGAAGGGGCTTTTGCATGTTACCTGAAGGCTACCGAAGCATCAGGCCGTCGTGGATCGCTGCTCGGCTAACATGGCCAGCAACGCCTCGCGGTTGGCCAGCATCGTCGGATGGTCCGGCTCAAACATGAGCCCTCGCTCATTGTACTCGAAGGCGCGCAACGGATCTCCCAGCTGAAGTGTGCATACACAGAGCTGGATATAAGGCTTCCAGGTCCATGAGGAAACATCGATAGACCGCTCCCAATCGTCCGGCCGCGGCGTCCCAATCGCAGCTCGGAACCAGGCTGCCGCCTCCTGCCAGTTGCCGATATCCATGCACTTGGAGCCTAGCCGACAATGAAGCTCGGCGTAGGGGAGCCCCTCCATCCCCTCCAGCAGCAAAGCTCTGCCCCGCGACATATCGCCTTGTCTCCCATAATAAGCATCCAGCTCCAGGAGCACCTGGACTTGCTGCCGCGCATCGCCCTCGCGGCTGCTCCAGCTCTCCTCCCACGCCTCCATCGCCAGCAGCTCGAAGCCATACTCCATCAGCTCGACGCCTCTTCCATAGGCATCTCTTGATTCGACCGGCAGCCGTTGCGTGTCTCCCTTGGCTGCGATGAAGACGGCTGCGCCGACGAGATCCTCCTCCCGGTAGATATGATACGCCGGGTAGGTCGTATCGACGAACAAGCCGATACCGAGTGCGGCTGCCCGCACGCAGAAGTGTCGGTCTTCGCCCCAGTAGGAGAGATTGGGGATCTCCCGGAAGCTGACGCCCCGCTCGATCGCTTGGCGCGAGATGAGCGTACAAGCGCCGAGGCCGCCTACCTCGTACAGTCCTGGCACCCGCAGCTCAGCAAAGAAGCGTTGGCTGGCCAGCCTGCGGTCGTGCTCGGACGTCTCCTGCTGGCGGATCAACGGATACGTCTCATATTCGCCATGCAGCCAGACCTGAGGCATCGGAGTCGTGCCCACCTGCCAGCGCGTCCAGTAGATCGTCGAGACGACATCCTGTCCGGCCTGGAGCAACTGGGTCAGCGTATGCGGATGGAACAACAGGTCAGAGTCGGCGAGGAATACATGCGTATACCCGCCCTCTTGGCCCATCGCGAGGATCCGATCCTTCATGGCCGCCACCTTCCAGACCGTATCCTCCAGCCACAGATGTCCGCCGCCGGGCGCAGTCTTCCAAGACCCTACAGCCGCCATATGGGTCAACAGGCTCGTCCGACCCGTCGAAGCGGCGAATTGGCGCAGCATATCTGAAGATAGCGGGTCGGTATTGTCATCCACAAATACATAATCGATGACATAGGACTCCCCTTCCAGCCAACGAAGCGAATCAAGAAACAGCTTGAGTATGACCGGCGTCTGCCGGATGGGGCTGCCGATCAGGATGCGGGGCTTGCTCATCGAACACGTTCCTCTCCACGATAATAATCTTGACGATCTCCTGCACAGCCTCTTCCTCGATCATCGACACCATGCGCAGGAATAGCTCGTGACTTTCGGTCTCGTAGTCCTGGAGCGGATCGCTGCCCGAGTATACCCGCAGATGGATGCCTTGCCGCAGATGCTCCAGATCGCGCAGATGCTCCTGCCAGTGCTTGTCGACGATCCGGAGCAGCGCATACTGCTCGAACCGTCCCATGACGCCCCTGCCCACCGCCGCTTCCTTGGCATCGTAGAGCCGGATCGCCCGCTCCTGCAAGTCCGCGAGCAGCCCTTGGGCCGACATCCCTGTCAGCTCTTCCCGGGTCAGTCCGCCTGCCTCCAGCACCTGTCGCTCCAAGTACGCGATCAGCTTGTCCAGCTCCCAATGCTCGGGGATCGCCTCCTCGGGACAATAGCGCTCGACCGCTTGCCGCAGCACCGAGCCGATCATCTGCTCCACGATCGCTCTCGACTGGCCGCCATGCAGCACATCTCTGCGATCGCGATAGATCCTGCGGCGATGACGATCCAGCACTTCGTCGAACTGCATCACCTTGGTGAGCGCTTCGAACTGTATGCCCTCGACGATTCGCTGCGCCGACTCGATGCTGCGCGTAATCAGCTGACCCTCCAGCGGTGTGTCGTCTGCGTAGCCTTGCTGCTCCAGCTTGGCCTTCATCGCCGCCGAGTCGAAGCGTCGCATCAGCTGATCCTCCAGCGACAGGTAAAACTGCGTCGACCCCGGATCGCCCTGACGACCTGCGCGACCGCGCAGCTGGTTATCGATCCGCCTGCTGTCGTGACGCTCGGTGCCGATGACATGCAGTCCGCCCAGCGCCTCGACGCCTTCGCCGAGCCGGATATCGGTGCCGCGCCCAGCCATGTTGGTGGCGATCGTCACCGCTCCCCGCTGCCCCGCCTCGCTGATAATCTCCGCTTCCTCGCGATGATAATGCGCATTGAGCACACGATGCGCGATGCCTTGCTCGGCCAGCAGCCTGGAGAGATGCTGCGAGTGTTCGATAGAGACCGTGCCGACCAGCACCGGCTGACCGGCGGCATGGCGGCGGCTGATCTCGGCCGTGACCGCCCGATACTTCGCCGTCTCGGTCTTGTAGATCACATCCGGCAGATCGCGTCTGATGCATGGCCGATTGGTAGGGAGGGTGACGACCGTCAGGCCGTACACCCGGCCGAATTCGTCGGCATCTGTCCGGGCGGTGCCGGTCATGCCGGCGATCTTCGGATACATCCGGAAGTAATGCTGCAGCGTAATCGCCGCATGGGTCATGCTCTCATCGTGCAGCCGCAGGTTTTCCTTGGCCTCGATCGCCTGATGCAAGCCGTCGCTATATCGACGGCCATCCATGAGACGACCTGTGTGCTCGTCAACGAGGACGATCTGTTCTTCCTTGACGACATAGTCGACATCGCGACGCAGCATATAATGCGCCCGCAGCGCTTGGTTGATATGATGATTGATCAGCACATGCTCCTCGGAGAACAGATTGTCGATATCGAAGTACTGCTCCGCCATCCGTACGCTCTCCTCGGTCAGTACGATCGACTGCTGATACGTATCGACGATGTACCCCGAGCCTTCCCTGAGCGAAGCGGCGAACAGATTGGCCCGGAAATAATGCTCCGTGCTCTGCCGGGCCCGGCCCGATATAATGAGCGGGGTCCGCACCTCATCGATCAGGATCGAATCGACCTCGTCGATCAGAGCGTAATACAGCGGCCGCTGCGCAGTCATGTTATCGAGCAACGCCAGATGATCGTGCAGATAATCGAAGCCCAACTCGCTTGAGGTGCCGTACGTAATATCGCAAGCGTAAGCAGCGCGTTTTTGCTCCCGGCTCATCCCCTTCTGGATGCAGCCGACAGAGAGTCCCAGGAAGCGGAATACCTTGCCCATCTCCTCGCTGTCCCGCATCGCCAGATAGTCGTTGACGGTCGCTACGTGCACACCCTTTCCTGCAAGCGCATGAAGATAGACCGGCAGCGTGCCGGCCAGAGTCTTGCCTTCGCCGGTCTGCATCTCGGCGATGCTCCCATGGAACAAGGCGACGCCTGCCATCACCTGCACTCGGAAATGACGCTGCCCCAGCACACGGGACGCCCCCTCCCGCACAGCCGCATACGCCTCCGGCAGGAGCGACTCTAACGATTCGCCCCTATTCAGTCTGTCGCGCAGCATTGCGGCCGTCAGTCCCAGCGCCGCATCGCTTTTTGCCTCCAGCTTTTTTGCCAATGCATCGACACGGTTCGCAGCTGCCTCCAGCCTTCGTATCTCGCGGGCATTGTTGTCTTCAAAGAAGCGCTTGACTGTACCGAGCATGCCATTCTCCCTCTCTTGTTTTCCTCGCTCCATTATACCATTTCCTACTTATTTTCAGTAAAAAAATAACCCTCGAAGCCAATCTTCAAAGGTTATTTTTGTATCAGCTTGGACGGTTCCGTCAATGGATTGCCGCCGTGCTTATTCGTGCTGCTCGGCCCACTCCGCCACTTCCCTCATGACCGTCTTGCCCCCGTCCTCCAGCCATTCCGCCACGAAGTCGTCGAAGGCGGAGAGAGGGAGCTCGCCGGTGATGATCTTCAGATAATAATCCTGCTCCAACCGCTGCAGTCGCGGCCAATCCCGGTCGTAGGCCGGCGTCTGGTCAAAGAAGAGCGGCTCGATGACGACCCGTGGCTCCTTGCTGACCGCTCCCCCCATCATATAGGCCTGCGCAATGCTCCACGCCTCCAGATCCTTGCGCGGATAATCGCGATCGGAGACGACGCTCTTGTAGAGCTCCTGCAGCTCAGGCTCCAGCTCGGTCTCGTCCGTCCCGTCGGCGAGCGCCTGCCGGAGGATGTCGTGGCGGCGGACGATGGCGTCGGGATCATCCAGCAACAGCCCCGCCGGGAAGTAGTTGCGCAGTTGGACGCCCATCTGCCGACTCGTCGCGCGGATCGTCGCCGTCGCCTCGTCCTCCTCGCCAGCGTAGCGCTCCAGCTCGGTGTATAGGTGCAGCAGCTTGAAAGCCGCCTCCGGGTGCGCGTAGTCCTTGCGGACGACCAGATAGTTGTTGGTGGCAGGCGAGGTGCGCGTGATGAATCGCCCTTGCGCATCCTTGGGTGCAGCATAGACCGCCCACTCGGCCTTGGTATCCTTGGAGACCGTCATGCTGAGCGGCCAGTATGGCGCCCACCACGGCGCGAACAGGATCCCGACTTGATTCTCCTCCACCAGGTACCCGGACTCCTTGCGCAGCATGAATTCCCTATCCAGTATGCCTTCGCTGTACCACCTCGCCAGCAGACCCAGCGCATCCTTAGCCTCCTGCTGGATCGAGCCGTAGACGACATGCCCTTCCTCGGTGCGCAGCCAGCTTTTTGGAAAAGCGTGAAAGGCGGCAAATATGCTGTCGAGGCCGTGGATGCCGGTTTTTTTGTTATAGACCAGACTCTTCTCGACAGGGATGCCTACTGTATCATCCAAGCCGTTGCCATCGGGGTCTTCATCGACAAAGGCGCGAGCAATGCGTTCGATGTCCTCCAGCGTCGACGGCGGCGACAGCTCCAACCGCTCCATCCAGTCCTGTCGGACCCACACATAGGTCGGAGCGTCCGCTTCGATCGTAACATTGGGCAGCGCCATCAGCTTGCCGTCGAAGGTCGCCTCGCGCAGCGCCTTCCCGTCGGTAGCGTCATAGATCGTCCGCAGCAGAGAGGTCGCATATCGAGGGTAGAGCTCATCCAGATCGGCGAGCATTCCCTGCTCCGCGAGCAGCAACAACTGTTCGCGATTGACCGTAAATACATCTGGCAAGTCATGACTCTGAATCGCCAGCTCCAGCATCGTATTATATTGCTCTTCGCCTGTAGCCTCCCAGTCATAGCGAATGGTAATGCCCAGCTTGTCTCGGATATAGCGGGTCATGAAGTTCTGATCGCCAACCTCTCCCTCCGGGAGCGCGATATTGGAGTAGGAGTATCCGACTCGCATGACAATCGGGTTATCGTATGGCCGCTCCCCTTCCTCAAGCTCGCGCGTCTCCTGCAAGCCGCCCCGGCAGCCCGCAGTCAGCAGCAGTAGCGCGAGGCATCCGGCGATTGCCCACCGCGCTCGGACATGACTGCTACGATCGGAAGGCGCCCCGGAGCTCACGACGCCCCGGCTCATCGCGCTCCTCCTCCGACGTTGTGATATAACGTGCGGTACTCGGTCGGATACATGCCGACGCGCTCTCTGAAGGTTCGGCTGAAGTGCTTGTGGTCGTCAAAGCCGACCGCGGCAGAGATCTCTTGTACAGACATGCCGCTCTCCAGCAAGAGTCGCTGAGCTTGCTCAATCCTCATCTTGCGGAGAACTTCGCCAAAGGATCGACCGATAAACAGCTTGAAGCATTGGCTGAAGTAGCTTCGGCTCATCCCGACAGCCTTGGCGACATCGCTCTGGGTGACATCGTCGCAAGCGTGCCGCCGCATCGTCGCAAGCGCCCGAATGAGCGCAAGCACGACCTCGCGCGACAGCGCCTGATCGGCCATCCGACGCTGAACGGAGAGAGCCATGTCCGATAGCGAGCGCGACAGTCCCCCCCATGTGGCTATGAGGTCGGAAGGCGATTGATCGGCTGCCGCCCCCTTATCCCATGCCATCACTCCCATACAGTCCTGCTGCATCTCCTGCGCCAGCCCGAGCAGGAAGCTCGGCTTCGGGCGCAGCTCCGCGACCAGATCGCTCCACTCCTGCCACGACTTTCCGTACAATAGCCAGTTATATTGGCGCCAGCGCGATTGCAGCTGCGCCTGCCGTTCCTCTTCGTCCAGCTCCTCTGACGCTTCGCGCAGCTCCGCGAGCTCCCGCAAGCTCACTGCGGCAGTCTGCTGCGCTGCGTAGAACAGCCAGCGCCCGAGCTGCTCGCGGATAAGCGACTCAGCCTCCGGAGCCGTATATCTGTCGCTCGGCGCGATGGCGATGGTCTCCCACGCGGGATCTACCCGCCGACGCTGCTCCTCGGTACCGCCAACTTGTCCGTCGCCGGCCGGATGCCAGATCGCCAGCTCCGGGGAGAGCCGTTCGATGGCCGGATCGTCCGGCAGTCCGTCTCCCCCATCGCCCTCCTCGATCAGCCCGCAGCGACGACGCAACGCCATCGCGCCTGCGAACATGCGGCGGCTATCGTTCTGACGCTCAGCCTCCCGATGCAGCCGACCGGCGATACGCTGCATCGTCTGGTCGACGTTATCCTTGTTGAGCAGCGTCTTGACGATATAGTCGACCGCGCCGAGACGCAGCGCTTCCTGGACGTAGTCGAACTCATGGTGGCAGGTCAGGATGACGGATTGGACCGGACGGTTCTGCTCGAGCACCTGACTGATGAGCTCGAATCCCGACATCCCCGGCATCGTAATGTCGACGAACATCAGGTCGACAGGCTGTTGATCGAGCAGCTGAAGCGCCCGCTGGCTGTCGGCCGCTTCGCCGACGACCTGGATGCCGTAGCGCGGCCAATCGACCAGTTGGACGAAGCCTTTGCGTACCAGCTTCTCGTCATCTACCACAATCGCTCTAATCATATGGCACCTCCTCCATCTTGGCCGGGATAACGACCGACAGGCGGGTCCCCGCCCCCGTCGCGCTCTCGATCCGCAGCATGTCCCCCGAGCCATAGTACCGCTGCAGCAGCCGCTGCACATAAGCCAGTCCGATTCCCATCCCGAAGCTCTTGCCCGCTCCCTCTGCGCCGAGCAGTTGGTGAATCTTGTCTTCATCCATGCCTGACCCGTTGTCCTCCACCGTCAACTCGACATGGCTCCCGTGCACTGCCACGCCGATACGGATGATACTCTTATCCCTGTGCTTGCCGTGGTAGATCGCGTTTTCGACCATCGGCTGGAGCAGGAAGCGCGGCACCGGGATATCGAGCGCCCCGGGATCGACATCGACGACAAATTCCAGCTCGTCCTCATACCGGATGCTCTGCAGCTCGATATAGTTCTGCATCGCTCCGATCTCGTCCCGTACAGTCACGATCAGACTTTGCTTGCCCATATTGTAGTGAAGCAGCTGGACCAAGAGCGTGACGACCTTGTCGATCTCATCTTGGCCGCCCGCCCGCGCCATCCACTGCACCGAATTCAACGTATTGTGCAGGAAGTGGGGATTGATCTGGCTGAGCAGCTTCTCGGTTTCAAGCTTGCCTTTGTTATGCTCGTTTTTGGCAATCTCCTGGATCAGATCGTTGACCGTGTCCTTCATCACCTGAAAGTTGTTCAGCAGCTGATCGAACTCTTCCACATGCACGAGCCGGACGGGCGCCTCGCGATCTCCGGTCATTCGCACGATCTCGCGATTGACCTTGCGCAAGGAGCCGTACACCTTGCGCCAGATGAGCATCGCCAGCACGATAGCCAGGCAGAACGAAGCGATGAAGAGCAGCGCCATGCGCTGGACCCACTCGTCGATCTCGTGATTAAACACCTTCTTCTCCACAGCCGTGATGAGCTTCCAACCTTGCACCGACTCGTATCCGAACAGATATTGATCCTCGTAATACGCTTCAGGCCGCGTCACCAGCGTCCAGTCGAATTGCCCCTCGGGCAGCGGACGGTCGCCCGCGTCGGCATAGATGACATAACCCTGGTCATTGATCAGATAGTGATGCACAGGCATGCCGTACCAGTTGCTGCTCATCATCCTGCGGAACATGTTGTAGTTGGACTCCAGATAGATATACAAGGGCTGCTGCCCCTCCGTACGCACCTCGCGCAACGAAGAGAACACGATGTTGTCACTGTTCTTGTACTGGGTCCGGTGCGGACCAAAATAAGCGGTCCCGTTATACTTCACAAACGTTGGCAGATCGTCGGTACGGAAATCATCGCGCACGACAAAATTCGAAAGCAGGATCGGCTGCTCGTTATGTTCATGAACATATGCCATTAACCCCAAGCTCGGATTCGTAAAATTAACCACATTCAAATTATCTTCGATCGCCGCGATGATCGCCAGCTTGTCGGACAATTTATCGGCCCGCAGCAGCTCATTGACCTTGGCCGCCGTCTGACCGTCGAGCGCAAATTGCTTGGATACGAAGTCCAGATTGCTGAGCAGATTCTCCATGCCGGTAGCTTCCTGCCGCAGGCTGGCTTCGATGCCCGCCCGAATCTTGGTCTTCAGAATCGTATGCATCGCAGAGTAGGTATACCCCGCAAACAACACGGGCGGCAGCATGCACGCGATGATCAGATAGAAGACCAAGGTTCGCCGGAGCGTGCCTCGTTTGAAAGGATGCATGAGCTTGTGTGCAAGTTGTTTTGCTGTGTGGCTGTTCATGGGCATTCCTCTCTATCGTAATCGCTTTCAGGTATATTTTACCTTCTCGCCGCCCCCTTGCCTACCGAGGGAATGAAAATAAGGAGGACTCACGCAAGCGAGAGCCCTCCGTCCATCCTACTTCCGATGCTTGAACGTTTCTTCGTTTTGCTCTTTATTGAAGGTCAAGACATCGTCGTAGCCCAATCCCTTCGCCTTGTTCAACATCTCGTTTTTCAACCGGTCGAAGTCGGCTTCGTTTTTGGCGAAGACCATCTGCCAGGAATACTGCTTGATGACTGCAGCGACCTGACCTTGCTTCTGCTTCAGGTCATCCGGCATCTCGACGAGCGGCTCGCCTGTGAAGACGGCCGGCTGAACGGCGATCTTGTCGTTCTTGACGAACCATTCGACCGGCGTGTTCGCATCCATCGCCGCCCGCCAGTTCTCCTCCAGCTTGGTCGGCGCCTTCTCCAGCGTCGAGCTCCACAGCTGATAGTCGTACGGATCGCCTGTCTCCGGGTTGATCGAGGACAGCTTCAGGGTTGCGTTGTTGATCTGACTGCGTCCGTCATCCCAGAAGCCGCCGCCGAACTCGGCAGGGATCGGCGTCTTGTTGGACGGGAATGCTTCCTGGCCCAGCGCCGTCAGTACCGGCTTGCCGTCCTTCAGCTCCCACGCCATACCTTCCGGTCCATAGTTGGACACCATAACGCCTTCCGGCGAGTAGAGCCAGTCGATCAGCTCGAGCACGCGGTCCGCATGCTTGGTCTTGGAGCCGATCGCCCACGTCCGGGTGGAGCCGTAGGGGTTGAAGCCGCTGGAGAACGCCCGCTCTTCCTGAAACGGCACCAGGTGGAAGCCTTTCCCTTCCGCCAGTCGCTCCGGCGTGTTATAGGCATCGTCCAGCCAGGAGAACCAGACGAACAGGATCTGACCGTCTCTGATCTTGTCCACGACCGAATCGAAGTTCTGTGTCAGCGAGTCCGGATCGACCAGCCCCAACTGATTGGCATCATAGTACAGCTTCAGTGCGCGCATGTAGTAGCTGTCTTCGTCGAGCAGGCCCTGGATTTCATCGGTGTCGGCCGATACCAGAGAGAACCCGCCCGGGTTGAGGCCGTCGTTTTCCTCGAAGCCGTGCATGCCCGCCCAGGCCTTGGCGTTCATCATCAGATTGCCGTCCCAGTCCGGCCACATCGAGAAGGCGTATACCGGCTTGCCGGAATCGCTCGTCGGCTGCAGCTCCTTCATCGCTTGCAGGACAGGCAGATAATCCTCCATCGTCTTGATCTCCGGACGACCCAGCGCCTCGTACAGATCCCAGCGCAGATTCGGGTGGTAGTTCAGGTCAATTCCCTCCGACGGTCCGTCGCCCTCCGGTCCGATATCCGCGCCGATGCCATAGACGCTTGTGCCGCCGCCGAAGGTGACGCGATTCTTCTCCAGCCCTTTGTCTGCATATTTTTTGAGATTGGCTCCGTATTGATCCAGGAGACCATCCTTGGTCCAATCCAGCAGCATGCCCGCCTCGATCGCATCGGTATACTTGCTGTCCGTGGCGCCGAAGACGACCAGATCGCCCAGATTGCCGCCTGCCATCATTGACTGGAATTTGACGTCGCCGCCGCCTTCCAGGTTAGAGGCGATAATATTGATGTTGATATTGAATTTGTCCTTGACTACTTTAGCGAACCACCCCGTCTGCTCGCCCGAGAAGTTCGAGAGCATCGAGAACACGTCGAGCGTGATCTCCTCCCGCTCCGCTGCCGTGGGCGGCGTCTCGCTGTTTTCGACGGGGGGATTGGCAGTACCGCCCTCCTGATTGCCCTTCTGATTGCCCGTGTTCGAGGTGCAAGCGACGAGAATAAGCAGCATGACCAGCAGGACCGCAACTGGTTTTTTAACGATGGCCATTCATATTGCCTCCCTTTTTCTTTTGGTGTAACCGTGGATCTGGATAGGTATTCCGCGTGCCGAGCGTCTGCCCGAGCCTCACCTCCTATACAGCGTTCTGAATAGCGCTGCGTGCCATCAGCCTTTGACCGCGCCGATCATGATGCCTTTGACAAAGTAGCGCTGGAAGAACGGGTAGACGAGCAAAATCGGCATCACCACAATCATCGCCACCGTCGTGCGAATGGAAGTCGTCGTCTGCATCTTGGACAGGTCCACATTGTCGAGGCCCTGACCCGAACGAATAATGGCCGCCAGCGAGTTCGACTCGTTCAAGTATTTGTACAGCACGAACTGAAGCGTGTAATACTTCGAGTTGGTCATCAGGAACACCGTATCCATAAAGGAGTTCCATTGGTTGACGGCCGAGAAGATCGCGATCGTCGCGGCGATCGGCATAATGAGCGGGAAGACGATTCTGGTGAACAAGGTAAAGATGCCGGCGCCGTCGATCTCCGCCGACTCCTCCAGCGACTCCGGCAGCGACTCGACGAACGTCTTGACCAGGATGACGTAGAATGGCGAGACGATCGCAGGCAGGATATAAGCCCAGAAGTTATTGGTCAGATTCAGATTCATCATAATGATGAACCACGGGATGATGCCGGCGTTGAAGTACATGGTAATGATCACGAAGCGATACCAGAACACCCGTCCCGCCATCTTGCGCTTCGTAAACAGGTAGCCCAGAAAGGCCGAGCCCAGCACGGTCAACACCGTACCGATCACTGTCCGCAGCACAGAGATGAGCGCAGCGTCGGCAAGCCCTCTCACTTTGAGCACCTCCACATAATTGTTGAAGTGGATGCCTTTGGGGAGCCAGGTGATCTGCCCCGCCGCGCTGAGCGAATTATCGCTGATCGTCTGGATGAACAGATAGTAGAAGGGAAAGACGCAGATCAGAGTAAAGATGCCGAAGCCGATATAGTTGACCAGGTTGAACACCCGGTCGCCAATGCTTGATTTGTGCATGTGCTGTTTCCTCCTTACTTGAGAACGATCCGTCCGTGCAAGCTTGTCATCCTCTTCCAGACTAGATGATCGACTCTCCCCGCACCCATTTGGAGCACTGATTGGCGACGAACAGCAGGAATACGCTAATGATCGACTTGAGCATGCTGACGGCTGTGGCGAACGAGAAATTGTAGCCGACAAGCCCCGTATTGTACACGTACAAATCGAGCACCTCGATCGTGTCCTTGTTCATCGCATTCTGGAAGACAAAGAACTGCTCCATCCCGTTGTTGATGAAGTTGGCGATCGAGAGCAGCAGGAGGACGAAAAAGGTCGGCATGACGCCCGGCAGCGTGATATGCCACATCAGCCGCAGTCGCCCCGCGCCATCCACCTTGGCGGCATCATATTGCTCCTGATCGATGCCCATGATGGCGGCGATGTAGAGGATCGCGCCCCATCCGAGCGACTTCCAGATGCCCCACAGCGTCATCTTGAGCCAGATGCCTTCGCTGGAGGCCAGATAGTTGACGTTGCTTTCCTGCAGGCCGAGGCTGATCATCAGCCGATTCATCAAGCCGTTGTCATAGGAGAACAGCATGAAGGCGATCGCATAGACGAGCACCCAACTAATGAAGTTCGGCAGCGTCGTCAACGTCTGCACCAGCTTTTTGTACCAGGTTGAACGAATCTCGACGAGCAGGATGGCGAAGATAACCGGCAGGATCGACGTCAGCAGCCCCAGCGTACTGATCGCAAACGTATTGCGCATGACGCGCAGCACCTCGGCGGTCTGAAATTCGTTGCCGACGATCGAGCGAAACCACTGCAGTCCGACAAACTCGGTATCGGCGAGCGAAAAGCCGACTCGATAGTTGTAGAAGGCGTAAGTCCACCCGTACAGCGGGAAATAACTGAAGATCAGGATCAGCACCAGAAAAGGCGACGCATACAACAACAGCCTGTACCTGTAACTGATAAGCGGTTTGGTTCGTTCTGTCTTCGCGACGCTTTGCAACGCGGGGTCCATAGCAATCCTCCTCAAAGTGGTCCGAAGGAAAACTCACTTCGGAAGCGTAGGCTTATAGTTCTCCGAAGGAAAACGGACTTCGGGAGCTTGGCTCGATGTGGATATGGCAGCGCTTCCCCGCAGGTGTACGTACAGACAAGCGTTATCCATGAACATAGCTCCATTGTAGAGGAGTCGGGCAGTCATGCGGGAGAGAGGCTTGTTAGCGGTTTGCATTATTTTGTTGGCAGTTATCAAACCGTTGTCCCACGTCATCGGACAAAAATCGAACGAACGGTATGATTTTTCGTATACATCCCTGCAGCGTTGCGCCGGGTGCGCCGCTGGGCGAGGAAGGCGCATGCAAGCACAAAAAACCTCAAGCGTTAAACGCGTGAGGTTGATTGCTATTAAGGTCTGCCCGATGATTAACGTCCGTCAACTGGCCGCCGCTGCAGCAGCCCAGCCACGCCGGCGAAGGTGCTGCGCGAGGTGTCAGCCGAGACGCGAACCGCCGTACCTGCGGGCAACGCCTCTCTCAGGGCGTCCGCGAACAGGTCGCTGCTGCGACTGAGCTGGCCGCCGAGCACGATCACCTCCGGGGCGAAGTCGGCAGCATGCCTTTGCAATGCCTCCCCAAGCAGCTCTCCGAATCGGCTATACGCCACAGCCGCAGCGGCTGAACCGGCACGCGCCAGCTCCGCCACCTGTGCAGCACCGCCCGGCGGGTCGACGATTCCCTGCTCGGCGGCGAGCCGCTGCAGGCCACGCGCCGAGATGTAGTCCTCGACGATGCCATCGCGCAGCGGCAGCCGATATAGCCAGCCGTCCGGCGGGACGTCGGCGCGACTCGGGACGAGCTGCCCGTCCTCCAGGAAGGCCGAGCCGATGCCCGTGCCGATCGTGACGCAGACGACACGCCGACAGCCAGCCGCCTGGCCCCCGAGCGCCTCTCCGAGCGCGAACAGCGCGGCGTCGTTGGCAAAGCCGATACGGAAGTCCGTAGCCAGCTTGGCCCCTAAGCGCTGCAGCCGGACAAGCAACTCGGGACGGAGCGATACGCCGTAGATCCGATCATACTTGCATTGGCCCTGCATATAGCTGATCCCTTCCTCATAGTCAAAGGGCCCCGGGAAGGCGTAACCGATCCCGGCCAATATGGCATTCGGCGGCAATCGCGCCGACTGCTGACAGGCTAGCGTGGCCAGGCGCTCCAGTATCTCCTCCCGAGACCCGTTCGACTCGGCGGGGTAGATCGCCATCGTCCCTGGCAGCAGCTCTCCCCTGCGCGTCAACGCCGCAGCCTTGATATACGTGCCCCCGATGTCAAAGGCCAGCACATACTCAGTCATGGCGGATCGGCCGATCCCACCGGGGCGACACGCCCGCCTTGATGATTCGGGCTTCGCCCGCGCCCAGGTTGATGATGGCGTAGCGGCCCGTGGTCGCCGGGACGATATAGGACTCGGCATAGCCGAACTCCACGGCACGCCCGGGATCGGCCAACGGTACGAGACGCGCCCGCTCGCCCTCCACCAGATTGAGGAGCTGCAACTCTCCTGCTGTATCGTCCTCCCACACCTCCGTCAGATGGAGCCGATGGACGTAGAAGAGGAGATCGTCTCGTTGACCCAGCTCGTATTCGACGCCGCCACTTTGACGGCTCAGTTCGCGGGGGCGAGCGATCAGCTCGCGGCCCACCCAGTCCGCCGACTTGTGCCAGTCGATGTTGGCGGCGGCATGGTCGATATTGATCGGTCGCGGTTGACCATCCAGACCTCGGCGCACATAGTCGTAGATCTTAAAGGTAAACCACCACGTCGTCGCGGAGATCTCCAGCACCAGATTGCCGCTGCCGGAGCAGTGGACGGTCCCGGTCGGGATCAGGAACAGATCGCCCTTGGCCGCCTCCCACTCCTGGACATAGCAGGCAAAGTCGAACGGCTCCCCTGTCGCCTGAGCTTGCTCTACCTCTCCGAGAAACGATTGCTCAGTGCAGCTGTCTGTCAGACCGAGATACACCTTCGCCCCTGGCTCTTGCTCCATAATGTAGTAGGATTCCTGCTGCTCCAGCGGATAGTTGAAGACCTCCTCGATATAGGCTTGCTTCGGATGGACCTGGACCGACAGGTTGGAGCCGCCGATCGTATCCAGATAGTCGAAACGGATCGGGAAGTAATCGCCGAACAGTCCACTCACCCGCTCGCCGAGAATGTTCGCGTACGCCTCCTGCATGACGAGGGTGAACGGCACCTCCAGCAAATGGCCTGCACAGCCGATCAGCAGCGAGTTCTCCGGAGCGATCGGCTCGAAGCTCCACGCACAGTTCGCCCAGTCCTCCGGCAGCGCCGCCAGCCGCTTCAGATACTGACCGCCCCATACGCCCGGCGCGAAGAATGGCTTGACCCGCAGCGGGCCCATAGCGATGGTGCGCAACAGTCGGCGGAGGTCGCCTACCGATACCGCCACCGGTCTGACCGGGTCATTCATATCGAGGTACAGCCCGCATGTCGGCAGCAGTTGCTTGCGATAGCCCTCAAGGATCGGCCACTCGACGAAAAAAGCAATCTTGTATTTCTCCAATGCATCCCGATTGTCATCGAATCCGAAATTGCCAAGCGTCCCCTGATGGAGTCGCTGCTGCGATTCTCTGGAGAGGTCGAGGAACAGCGTCGGCGCCGATCCTTCGCATAGCCATCCCGCACCAGGGCCATACAGCAGCTTCATTACGTATATCTCTCCCGAGCCACCCCCCGTATCGCTGCCAGATAGCTCCGCCTGCCATCGCTCTCGCGCATCGGCACGATAATAATCGGCGATATCCGCTTCCACCATGTAGCCGAAGGCGCGGTTATCCGTAATGTTATCGGCGAACCGCTCCCGCAGCTCCGCGGTCGATCTCAGATAGCGAGACGCCGGGACCCGCTCGGCCGCAATGTCGTGCGCGCTGAGATGATGTGCCAGAGCATCCGCGAAGCCATCGAAGTCGGCGCCATGCGTCCCATCGAGCGCTAGAACGGCAGGCCGCCCCTCCTCTTCCAGTAGCAGCATGACGCGATGCAGCGTCTCCTCCATTCCTGTGGCGAGCTCCGCTTGTACACCGTGAGCCGGATTGACCGGCAGTTTGTTAAACATGGTCCCCTCCTGTGGCGTCCCCCTGCGGGACGCGTTGCTGATATGATATGATGACGATAGACAATGAACCTATCCCGCGCGAAGGAGCGTCATGTTATGGGCAGCCGCGATACCGCACTGATCGAGAGACTTGAGCTGAAGCAGCATTTCTTCTTGCATCATCGCAGCCGCGATGCAGACTACCACTACTTCCATGCCCATCAGGGCTTCGAGCTGCTGCTAGTCCATCAGGGTCGCGGCCAGGCGATGATCGGCGAGCAGCTCGTGCAGGTCGAGTCCGGCTCGCTGCTGCTCTTCCAGCCGTTCCAGCTCCATCGCGTCCATATGTCCGCAGAGCTGGTCTATGAGCGCAGCGTGCTTGTCTTCGATCCGGCGCTGCTCGATACCCAGCTCGCCTCCTTCCCCGTCCTCCAGCGCTTCTATCGCGCGCTCTGGCACAGTCGGCTGCCGCTCCAGCATCTGGCGCTGGGCGAGCTGGCCGGCGAGGCCGAGCGCGTCTTGGATCACAGCGCGGTTGCGCTGACGTCGGCAAGCGGCGAGCGGCGCATCGAGGAGCTGACGCTGCTGTGTCTCGCGCTGCTGCAGCTGCTGCGACGCGTCTACGAGGCAGCCGAGACCAGCCTTGACGAGCCCGGGACACGACCGCGCGACCTGCGCGTCGCCGAGCAGGCCATGCAGTGGCTGGAGCAGCGTTACGGCGAGCCGTTCCAGCTCGGTCGGATGGCCGAGGAGCTCTACGTGTCGCCGTCGCATCTCTCGCGCGTATTCCACCAGGAGACCGGAGTCACCTTAACGGAGTACCTGACCGCTCGCCGATTGCGCGAGGCCTGCCTGCTGCTCAAGGCGACACAGCTTCCCGTACGTGAGATCGCCGGCCGGATCGGGCTCAACAACCAGCCATACTTCGCCCGACTCTTCAGGACGCATCTCGGCGTGACGCCGCTGCGATACCGCAATCAAGGAGCGGCGACCGAGACGCAGGACGCGTAGACGATATCTGTCTGAGACAGAGAAGCCACCCTGACGTCCGTCCTAGACTGTCCGGAAGTTCAGACGCTCTGCGGTCTCGTAGTCGTGGAGGATGTCGGCGCCGCTCACCGCGAAGAAGACAAGCGGCTGGCTGCCAGTGTTGACGACCCGATGCGCCCAGCCCCCGCCAGCATAACTGATTAGCCCTTGGCCGACCGGCACCCGTCGCAGCTCGCCGTCCCGCCGCTGCAGCAGCATCTCGCCGCTGCCCGATAGGCCGATGACCGCCTCGGCGGTGTCCGGCTCGGCGTGGAAGTGACCCTTGGTCATATGCCACTGCGCACCGACTCTTCCGGGATAGAGCACCGTGATGTTGATCAGCAGATCGGTAGCCTGGTAGGGATACGGCATCTCGTATACCTCGTAGACGATTGGGTCGCCCTCGGCCAGCAGTTGGTCCACCGCCCCCGCATCCTCATACAGATGCCGCAGCTGAGACAGCCGGCGGCGGATCACGTGCGCGCCTGCTTGCAGGTAGCCTACCGGGCTGAACGGGATTGCAAATACCGGCTCGTGCGCGTGAGCCGGGTAAGCGGCCGTCTCCAGCGCCGCGACTTGCCCGAGCAGACGCTCCAGCTCTGCGGCTCGATCCCACGAGGCATCGGGATCGATCGGGTAGAGCGCCTGCGTGTTCTGTGTGAAGCGCAGCTCCCGAAGCACGATGTTGGACTGGCCAGGCGTCAGCGCGAAGATCGTCCGCACAGCTAATCGTCGATATTCCGGACTCAGATAACCGCTCTTGAGGACGAGCAGACGATAGGCTGCAGGGTCGAGTCCCAGCAGCGTCAGATATGTCGGATCGTAAACCGCGATACGTCGCTCGGCGATGATGACATCGACATCCCCGATCCGTACGACAGCAGCATCGCACACCTGTTTGCTGCGTCCCTCGGTATCAAGCCCGTCATGGACGGAGAGGATGCGGGCCGTCACGCGCAGACGCTGCTCGCCACCATCTCCCTCTGTCCGGCCCTCGCCAGCTGTATCGGCTGCAGACAATGCCTCGCGCCGTCCGAGCGCCAGCTCCAGCTCTGCGCCAGCTCCTGCAGCGCGGCACCTCTCATAGGCAGCTGTGTCGGCGATCACCGCGACCAGCACGCGCTCGGCACGCTGCTCCAGCAGCCGCTCAAGGACGAACGTAAGGTCACTGGCCGCGCCTGCAGTCGGATTGTCCCCTGTGTCGGAGACGATGACCAGACCGCTGCGCTCCCCGGCTGCCGCCGCAAGCGCCTCGTCCAGCGGATACGCCTCCTCGGAGTAGACGAATGCCGAGCGCAGCTCCCACATCTCATCCGCCAGCGCCGTGGCCGTCTGCGCCAGCTCGGCCAGATGCGTCGTCTCGCCGGATACGAGCGCACAGGCCCCATGGCGGGGCGTATCCGCCCACGGGAAGCCAAGCGTGTAGTCGGCGTTCATCACATGACGGCTGCGACATACCCGATGGATACGGTCGATCAGCTGTTGCATCGGATAGACGTCGGTCATCGAGTTCTCGCCGCAGACGAGCAGCGGCAAGCGAGCCGCCACCGTCCGCACGTCGAGTCTGCGACGGATAATCCGCAGCAGCAGCTCCGCTGCCCGCACGCCCGTATCATAACGGTCGGTATGCGGCGCTGTGCGGAAGACGGCGCAGGCGTTGATGCTCCTGACCAGCCTGTCGGAGACCGAGGCATGCATATCGAGCGTGACGACGATCGGCAGGCCGGGTCCGACTGCCTCTCGGATCGCGGCCATCAGATCGCCCTCAGGGTCAGGCTCGCCATCGGTATACATCGCGCCATGCAGGCAAAAGCAGACGCCGTCGAGCGGCCCTGCCTCACGGATCGCCGCCAGCGCGGCGCGCTTAATCTCGGCATAGGCTGAGTGGGCGACTGGGCCGGAGATCATCGCCACCGCGTGGATCGAAGGGATCACCTCGACACCCTCGGCCTGCAGCGTCTCGACGATTCCTCCCGTCGACTCGCCGTCGCCCCGCCAGAACCGATGCTCGAACAGCTCCGTGCCATAGAGCGGACGGAACGCCGCCAGCGGCGTCTCCTCGCGATTGTAGGTATTGGTTTCATGCATCATGGTACCAACTAGAATACGCAATTTGTTTCCTCCTTGCGGCGGACCTGACTGGCAGGGGCGTGATACGCTCCCGGAGCGATTGGGGTCACGGGGTGGCCCCAGCGCTGCACCTCTGTGCTACTCCGAGTCGCTCCGCTATGCGTCCGCCCCGCTGTCATCCTCGTCCGCCATCGCTTTTTGATATTGCTTGGGCGTCATGCCGTGCTTTTCCTTGAACAGACGGATGAAGTGATGCGTCGATTGGTAGCCGACGCGCAGCGAGATTTCCTGCACGGATAGCTTCCTCTCCCGCAGCAGCTGCGCCGCCTTCTCCAGCCGCAGCGCGGTGACGTACTCATTGAAGTTGCTCCCCGTCAGTCCCTTGAAGATCTTGCTCAGGTAGGTCGGACTGACACCGACATGGTCAGCTACATAGGCGAGCGAGAGCTGATGCGTGATATTCTGATTGACGAATGTGACGATCCGCTCGGAGAACTCATGGTCAAACTGTTGCTTACGCTCTGCCAACGCCGCCACGACCGCATCAGCAGCCGCGAGAATCCACGCCTCGTAAGCCGCGATATCGGCGATCTCGCGATACTGCTCGCGCAGCTCGCCGCCGAACAGCTCCGACGGCTGAAGACCGAGCTGCTGCGCCGTCTTGTCGATCGTCAGCGCCAGGTCGAGCAGCAGATTGCGACAATACCGGATCGTCCAGCCCCCCTCCCGGACATGATCCAACAGACGCAGCAGTTGCTCCCTGGCCTGCTTGCCATCGCCCGCGCGCAGCAGGGGCGGCAGCTCGTCGAGCGATCGGGGCGATCCGGCAGGCTCGTGCAGCGCATAGGGCTGCAGCGCGCTATAGGTCAGCACCGCCTCCGACGGATACAGGAAAGCATACTCCGCTGCCTCGTCCGCCTCGGCAAATGAGCGAGCGATCGCCTCATCGCTTGAAGCGACGACATTGCCGATACAGAGCAGATACGTCTCTCCCGACTCTCCAAGGGTCGACTGGATGATCCGGGCGACCTCGCGCTCATTGAGCTTCATCGGCAGACTGACCAGTCCGAGCAGCTGCGAGCGCTCGTCACGGATCGCCCGGATCTGCACGCCCGGCTCGGCCCGCTCCAACTGCTCGATTAGATGGAAGTCAGCCGCCATCGCATCCTGCGCCTCCAGCTTCTCGTCACGCCGCACTCGCAGCACGAAGGCCGCCGTCCACCGGCCGTCATGCCGCAGTCCGAGCACTGTGCCGAGCTCGCCGCGCTGTCCTCGATCCTGCAGCGTTCCGAACAGGAGCCCAAGGATATAATTGTGTCGGACGATCGGCATATGCCGCTGCAGACTGTGCTGCAGCGTCTCCATGCGGCTGGAGATTGGCTTGTGCGCCCGCATCGTCAGCCAGACCGAGATCAGTCCATTGACAGCGAGGAACATCGCGCCGATCCCGATCAACCAGTTGCGCAGCTGCGTCGCCTTGCGGTTGACGCTCTCAACCGAGGCGATCGAGACATATCGCCAGCTGTTGTACTGCGACGGGACATAGGAGACGACGCTCGCCCGGTCAGCGATACGAGCCTCGAACTGACCGCCGACCGGGTCTTCGCCGAAGCGTCCAGCCAGCGGCTCAGTCTTGAACTCCGGCAGCGGCAGGTCCCCGTAGTTATGAGCAAGGATGCCGCCTTGCTCGTCGATGATGACGAGTCCGCCCTCGCTATTAGGCTTGAGCGCAGTGAGCCGTCGGTTCAGCTCCTGCAGGTCGATATTGACAGCGACGATGCCCTGTCGCAGCTCGGAGGTGCCGAAGAAGGGGATGCTTCGGACGTAGCTGGCGATCGGCGATGGATCATAATACCCCGCCGGGCGAGCGGACACCCAGGCGATGTTGATATCCGATGATTGGAACGACCGGAACCAGTCGGCTCGGCCGCCCAGCTCGCATCCGGCTGTCGTGTCCATCATACAGACGCGATCGCCCATGAACATCAGATTGCCGTACCGGTAGTACAGGTCGATCGAATGAATATAGGCTGCATTGTTTTTGATATCATCGATGCGCCGAGCGACCCGCAGGATCGCCGCCGAATTGCGGCTGATGTCGTGAGTCAGCGGATAGACGAGCGCTTCATTGCTCTCGAGCTCCGACAGATAACGGTTAGGGAAGTCGAGCGTCGCCTTGACGACCGGCTCCTCGATCGCCGTCTGGAACTGCCGGACCGTCTGCATGTTCAGTCCCTGGATCTCCTCGTTATAGATACTCATGAAGTAGCGATAGAATACAAACTGGGGCAGTACGGAGACGACCAGCACGGCCACAATATTAAAGATCAACAGACGTTGAAAAATCCGCCTGCCGCTGCGCTCTGTCCCGGGCATACTCCGAGCCCCTTTCATCGTCAATTGTGAGCTATCCGGCCGCCAGCCTCGCGGCTGACGACCATCCTGCACCGCTGTTACTTGCCTACCATCGCCTTGTACGCTTCGTTAGCTTCCTGCTCCAGCGCGTCGCCGCCGTTGGCACGGAACGTTGCGACGTATTCGTCGAAGTAATCGACGCTCTCCTCGCCGGTGATGATCTTGAAGTACGCTTCGACCGTCAGCTTGTTGAGCGTGTTGGAATGCTTGCTGAACGTCTCGAGATTTGGCACGTACACCGCGTTGTAGCCTGACGTCTTGGCATTTTCATCGGCGAACTTGTAGTCGAACGCATCGCGCTGCTTGATGAACGGATCGTACGACACCTTCGCATTAAGCACGTTTTTGCCCTTTACATTAGCCTCAGCCAGCGAATCGGAGGCCGACAGATTGACGAATTTGTCGTCTTCCATCTTCCAGTCGACGCCCTTCTCTCCATTGGTGAGCGTCAGATAATATTCGTAGTCGGTGACGGCTGCCTCGATCATCTTCAACAGCAGCTCCAGCTTGGCCGGGTCCTTCATCGCCTCGGTCGTGATCGCGATCGGATGGCTTGCCGTATCCCACATCGGGGTACCGGATGCGCCCTTCGGACCTACCGCCGGTACGCCAAACGATGCCTCGCCCTCAGGCACGCTTTCTTTGAACGCCTTGTACTGACCGCCGCCCTGATCATCGACGATGTCAGGATTCATCTGGTTGCGCCAGTGATAGAACATCGACATGCCAGTGATGCCAATCTTGCTGTTGTAGAACGCCTGCGAGTCGGCCCAATAGCCGGTCGTATTTTCCGAGGTGATGAACTCCGGGTCGATCAACCCCGCCTTATACCAGCGCTGGAGCAATGATAGCGCTTCCTTCATCTCCGGCTGGATGGCCGTAATGACAACGTTGTCGTCCTTCATCGTAAATTGAATCGACTTGCTCGCATCCCCTTTGCCGGCACCCTTGAAGTCAGTAATGCCGGGATAGCCGAAGGCCCCGAGGATGTTAGGCAAGGCGAAGTCGGACAAGCCGTACGTGTCCTTTTGGCCGTCGCCGTCCGGGTCTTCGTTGCGGAATTTCGTAAGCGCTTCCTCGTATTCTTCGATCGTTTCCGGGATTTTTGTAATGCCGACCTTATCCAGCCAATCTTGACGCCAGATGACGACGGTCGGATAGCTTCCGTTCAGATTGGTCATCGGGATCGCATAGATCTCGCCCTGATACTTGACGCCATCCCATACCTCAGGGTAGTTGTCGTTCAGGAATTTCACATACGTCGGCGCATGCGCCTCCAGCGTCTCCATCGGGATCGGCGCGAGGATGCCTTGATTGATATACTTCGGCAGGTTCTGTCGGTTCGTAATTTTCAGCACATCCGGCATTTCGCCGGCAGCCAGCCGCACGTTCAGATTGTCCTCCCACTTTTGCGAGTCGACATACCAGAAGTCGAAGTTGGCGTTGAACTTTTCCTCGACGGTCTTGACGACATACGAGTCCGGGTTAGGCTGGCCGTACGAGTCATAGCCGAGCCACTTCAGCGTAATCGGCGATGCCGGCGCTGGTGTCGTTGTCTCGCTTCCTTCCGTAGATTGGACGCCCCCGTCATTCGTTCCGCTTGCTCCGTTTGTTCCGTTGTTGCCGCCTGCACAGCCGCTCAGCAGGCCGAAGCCCATGGTCAGCGCAAGCGCGATGCCGGCAATCTTTTTCGTCGCGTTTCTCATGCCGCAGATCCCTCCGTTATAGGATAAATGTATGTTAACCTGACCCGAAGATCAAGCGTTAACCTTTGACAGAACCCATCAGGGTGCCTTTGACAAAATACTTCTGAAGAAATGGATACACAAGCAAAATCGGCAGCACCGAGACGACGAGCGCGGCCATCTTGACCGTCTCGCTATTGACCGCCTGCGCTGTCGAGCCAGCGCCCGCCTCGACCGAGACGTCCTGCCCCTCGAGCAGGATCTTGCGGAGGATCATCTGCAGCACTTGCTTCTTCTCGTCCTGAATGTAGATCATGCTGTCGAACCAGGCGTTCCAGTGACCGACGCCGGAGTATAGGCCGACGGTAGCGATGATCGGCAGCGACAGCGGCAGCACGATGCGGAACAGGATGACGATATCGTTGGCGCCGTCGATCTTGGCCGATTCCTCGAGACTCTCGGGAAGTCCGATGATGAAGTTGCGGACGATCAGCAGCATGAAGGCGCTGACAGCGCCGGGCAGCACGAGCGACCACATCGTGTTCATGATGCCGAGCCCCTTGATCAGCAGATAGGACGGGATCAGTCCGCCGGAGAAAAACATCGTCAGCACGATGACGCCCGTCCACAGCTTGCGGTTGGGCAGCGAGCGCTTGGAGAGCGGGTACGCGCCGAGGAACGTCATGATGAGCGTGATCAGCGTCCCCAGCAGCGTCCGGACAATCGTATTGCCATAGGCGGTCCAGAGCGCGCCGTACTGCATCACCCGCTCATAGCCGGTGAAGTCAAACTCGAACGGGATCAGGTGGAAGCCGTAGCTGTTCACTACCTCTGGCGGACTAAGCGAGATCGTCACGGCTTGCATCATCGGCAGCAGCGTCGTGATCGACAGGCCGCCAAGGATGACGTAAACGAGGATGACGAAGATACGGTCGGATACGGATGCATTGGATTTCATGGGGCTTTTCTCCTCCTAGAAGATCGTGTCGTCCGATAGCTTGCTGGCGATATAGTTCGCCGTCAGCACCAGCGCCAGCGCGACTACGTTTTTGAACAGGCCGACCGCAGCCGCATAGCTGTAGTTCATCTTCAGCAGCCCCTCCGAGTAGGTGTAGGTAGACAGCACATCGCCTACGCCCATCACCTTGGCATTGAGGAGATTGAACACCTGCTCGAAGTCGTCGTTGATGATCGAGCCGGAGTTCAGGATGAGCATGATGACGATGACCGGCGCGATCGACGGAATCGTGATGTGCCAGATCTTCTGGACACGCGAGATGCCGTCCACCTCGGCCGCCTCGTACATCTCCGGATTGATGCCGGCGATCGCCGCCAGATAGATGATCGAGGCGAAGCCGATGCTGCGCCAGATATCGGAGCTGACGAGGATCGTGCGGAACCAGCTCGGCTCGCTGATGAAGAAGATCGGCTCCAGTCCCAGCATCGTCAGCACCATATTGATCGGACCGCGGCTCGGCGAGAGGATCTCGATGAGCATGCCGGCCAGCACGACCCAGGAGAGGAAGTGCGGCAGATAGCTGATCGTCTGCACCGTTTTTTTGAACCACTTTACCCGCACCTCGTTGATGAGCAGCGCCAGCAGGATCGGCGCGCCGAAGCCGAACAGCAGCTTGTAAAAGTTGATAATCAGCGTATTGCGCAGCACCGTGCCGAAGTACAGACCGCCGAACAGCTCGCGGAAGTTGTCCAGACCGACCCATGGACTGCCCGACACCCCCTTGAGGAACTGATAATCCTGGAAAGCAATCACGACCCCGTACATCGGACCGTAATGAAATATTCCGTAATAGACCAGCACCGGAAGCAGCATTAGGAAAAAGTACTTGTGTTGCGCATAGCTTTTGAGCAATAATCCTCGCTTCATACGGCAGCTCCCCTCTTGGCAAGATGGCGGGTGTGAACAGCCCGGCTGTGATGGCTTAATCGTAGGCCCAGCGCGGGTTTCACACAACCGACAAATACTTGCGATGATATCGCTTTCTTAAATCAACACCCCGTGATCCGGGATCAAACCCGACAAAGCCTATCCTATCGCTCATAGGAGAGCGCATCGAAAGCGGAACACAGCCGTGTCTCCAGCAAGCGGCTGGCTCGCCGTCAGACGGAGACGATAGATCGTCTGAGACTCGCCTGCAGCGTCTGTCGTCCCTAGGCCTATCGTCTCTGCCGCGAAGACCGACTGATCATACTGGAGGGAGACGCGCCCGCGCTTCCCGCTCCACCGATAGCCGTCCGTCGTCCGCTCCGGCGGCCGCAGGCTCACGAACTGCTCGACGATGGATGCGGGCTCGCCGTCGAAGACGAAGTGGTCGGTCAGCTCCAGCATCGCGGCCGAGCCGTGCTCCTGCGTCTGCCACCTCCAGACGAACACGCGACGCAGCGAGGCCAGACCAGGCAACCCATAAGCCGCTGCCAGCTCCAGCTCGAGGCGCAGGCGCTCGTCGGTCCACTCGCACTCGAGCAGCTCGGCCCGATACGCCCGGCCAGCCTGCTGGAGCCGGCCTCCGATCTCCGGCACCGAGTGGCCTTCCGCCGAGGGATGCAGCAGTGTATAGCGCTCGGGTCCGAAGTACTCGCGCGTGTACAACCCCGCACCCGGATCCGCGAGCAGATTGTCGCCGCCGACGTGGAGAATGAAGTGGCCAAGGTCATTGTGATTGTGCGCCTCGTCGTTGTGCCCGCCTTTGGCGGAAAAGGCAATCATCTGCCCGCCCGCATACCGCCTATCGACGGCGACCGCCAAATCAGACAGCAGCAGCCCTCCCTCGGGCGGCGGCTGTTGCAGGAGCGCCGGCTCGGTCCAGAGCAGGCTTCGCGTGGCATGCGACCAGCGATAGCAGCCGTCAGCATTGAATGGCGGCAGCTCGCGCACCTCCGGTACAGCCACGCCTAGCCGCCGCGCCAGCAGACTAAGCAGCCCGGTATGCATCGTCACGCGTCCGGCGTCGGCATAGTTCGCCGTGCGGCCGCCGGAGAAGGCGACGGCGGCCGGATAGGCGGCGATCCGTCGCACCTTGGCAGACGCCAGCAGATCGATACGCCCCTCCGTATAGTGGAAGAGCATATCGGCGAAGTAGACATAATACCCGAAGCCATAGAACCAGTAGCTGATCCCTTCGGCGCAGCCGCCATCCTCCCCGAAGCCCTCGAGGAAGCACGCGAGACTGCGCAGCACCCGGTCGATCATCCCGGCCAGCCGCTCGCGGTCCTGCTCAAGCAGCAGCGCCGCCATGCCGACCGCGCCACCGCACACCGCCGCCCAATTGTCCGGGCGCGATTCCCAGGCAAACGCCGACGGCTCGTGGAACAGCGGGCGGAAGATACGACGCTCCACCTCGCTGCGGATCCGGTAGCCGATCCAGCCATCGAGCCGATCGCCAACGAGATGGAGCGTCTCCGCAAGCGCATGCGCCGTCTCGGCCGCGAACAGATCGATCTGCTGCTCCGGCGGCATGCGGGCCGAGGTCGCAGCCTCATACCCGTCAGGCAGACATGCGGGCAGACACCACGTATACTCGCCGCAGATATCCCAGATCAGATCCTCCAGCGCACGGATCGTCTCCCTCGTGACCGCTTCATCGCTCTCGTCCAGGACGAGCGACCAGACGAGCGCCAGCAGGCGCCCCCGACGTTCGAAGTATGGCGCTTCGTATTCATGTCGGGTGCCTCGCGTCGCGAAGGCTTGAAACTGCTCGAAGCTCAGAACGGGGGACGATGTCGTCCGAGCGAGCCGAGCATGCGCCTCCAGCGCTCGGAGCAACGGCGACAGCTCGGAGCGGCAGCGCAGCGCCCGGTGTAGTCCCATGGCTGGATCGATCCCATACGGGAATGTCGGACCCGGCGTCTCTTCAGCGGCGATCGCCTCGCGAATGATACGAAAGCTAATCATGAACAGCCTCCTCTTCCTCGCTTCTGTGCTTTTGCTTGCTTCCGCATTATAGCGAGCGGGCTCCCCGACTAGCCATAGCAAACATTTGCGTTCATACCGCAATCTTGCTCCATAGCAACACAGGCGATCCATACCGCAACAGAACGTTATTTTTACGCAACCGAGGCACTGACAACCTCTGCTATGCTGAGGGTGTCGACCAAACCGACACAAGCTTACGGGATAAGGGAGAAAGGAGAATCAGGATGGGAAAACCCCGCTTCGCGGCCTATGCGGCCATCCTCGGGGTCGTCCTGCTATGGGGCTCTGCTGCCTCTGTAGGGCGATACCTCGGCGACGCCGCGACGCCGCTCGAGCTTGCCGTCTGGCGGCTGCTCCTCGGTCTGACGCTGCTGCTAGCTGCACAGACGATCATCGGCGGGTTAAGGGGAGGGCGTCGTCATTCCGATGCGGGCCATCGCGCCACAACAGCAGGCGGCGGGCAGGCAGCGTCTCCGGGCACTCGACACGCGGACCGCTCGGCGCACTCGGTCGCTCGTCTCGCGCCAGTCTGGCTGGCGGGCGTGCTCGGCTACGGGGTGATGATCTGGCTGTTCTTCGCAGCCGCTCGGCTGACGTTGGCGAGCCATCTCGTGCTCATCCTCTCGATGGCGCCGATCTGCACGCTGCTGATCTCCCGCCTGAGCGGCGGCGATGGCCGCTCCCGCGATCTCCCTCCGGCGCTGCTGTCGCTCGCGGGGGCGACGGTGATGGCTGCGCCGGCGGTATCCGGCACAGGGGCCAGCCTGACAGGCGATGCGTTGGCGATCCTGGCGATGCTCGCCTTCTCGGCCTACACCGTGCTTACCAGCCGCTATGGCGCCAGCATGCCGGCGCTGCGACTCAACATTCACGGCATGAGCGCCGGGTTACTCTTCCTGTGGGCGATGATGGCTGCGACGCAGCAGCGTCTGTGGCCGCGCGGCTTCGCTTCGCAAGAGCAGTGGCTAGCCATCGGTTATCTGGGCGCGGCTGCCACCGGGCTGGCCTATGTGTTATATGCGCTGGCACTGGCCCGACTGCCAATGGCGCGAGTCGTCCCGTTCATCTATCTGCAGCCGATCGTCGGCGTGCTGCTATCGGCCCTGTGGCTGGGGGAACGGCTCACCTGGAACGTTGGACTTGGCATGGTTGCCATCATGGGCGGACTCCTATGGAATCACGCCTTGCGCAGCCGTACAGACCTGACGTCTCGGACGAACTGCGCCTCACCTGAGAGTAAGGGGCACAACCATTAGGAAGGATGATGAGAATGAAGGAGCAACAAGTGAAGCTGGGGATCATCGGCTGCGGCGTCATCGGCAAGCAGCATATCGCAGCGGCGCAGCAAAACGGGCGAGTCGCGCTCATCGGCATCGCCGACGCCGTCATCGAGGCGGCACACGCCGCCGCAGCGCAATACGGGGTGGCGAATGTCTATGGCGATGCAGACCTACTGCTCGCCGATCCCGCCGTCGAGGCCATCGTACTGGCTGTACCGACGCATATCCGCACCGGGCTGGCGCTGCGAGCGCTCGCCGCAGGCAAGCATGTACTGCTGGAGAAGCCGCTCGCACTGCACGCGGAGGAGCTGGAGAGGTTGCAGGAGGCTGCACAACGCGAGGCTGCTGCGGGACGGTCGCTGACGGTTGCCTTCTGCTCGTCACGCTTCCGTTTCCTGGAGCATGCGCAGGCCGCAGCAACGTGGATCGCTGCCGGTCATCTCGGCGAGCTGCGGGTGATCCGCTGCCGGGTCAATGAGCCGGCAACCGGTCGGCCAGCTGCGCCACAGCCAGCCTGGCGCGTTCATCGGGCAATCAATGGCGGCGGCATCGTCGCCAACTGGGGCAGCTACGACTTCGACTACCTGCTCGGTCTGACGGGATGGCAGCTCCAGCCGACGTGGGTGCTAGCGCGGATGTGGGGACCGGCGATCGAGATCGCCGACTACTTCCCGCCGGACTCCGACACGGAGACGTATGGCACCGCCTATATACAGGGAGCGGATGGCGTGACACTCACCTATGAACGAGGCGAGTTTATGGGCGCGCCCCGGGAGCGGACTTGGCAGATCATCGGCAGCCGGGCCAGCCTGACGCTGCATATGACCTGGCCGGCGGACAAGCGGATCGTCGCCTGCCGGCTCGACCCGGAGACAGGCGTGGAGGAGGAGCTCGTATGGGAGGGGACGGAGGATTCCTCCTGGATCGACAAAGGGGCCGTGTTCGATTTCGTGGAGGCGATCGCCGATGGTCGACCGCCAGCCACCGGACTGTCGGAGGCGCTGCAGCTGCAGCGGTTGATGGATGCGCTGTACGAGTCGGCAGATACTGGCGAGCCCGTACGGATGAGCCAGGGGATGACGAAGGGAGGCGAGATGCGATGAAGTATGCCTTCACCTCCTTTTCCTGTCCGGCTGCCGGACTGGATGAGGTGCTGCGGATGGCCCGCGCCTGGGGCTACGTCGGCTTCGAGGCGCGCACCGGCTTTGGTCATCGCCATGGCCTGGAGCTGGGACTCACGTCCGAGCAGATCGCCCAGGCCCGCGAGTCGTTCGCGGCCAGCGGCGTCGCGCTCTGCTGCCTCAGCGTCTCCTGCCGGTATGCCGACGTAGCGCGCAACGAGCTGCAGATCGCCGAGACGAAGCGCTATCTGGCGCTGGCAGGCGCGCTTGGCGCGCCGCTCCTGCGCGTCTTCTGCGGCGAGATCCCGCTGCGCGAGACGCGCGAACGGGCTCGCGAGCATATCGTAGCCGCGCTGACGGAGCTGGCTCCATTCGCCGAGGCGACAGGGGTGCGGATCGTAGTCGAGACGCATGACGATTGGTCGGCGCCGTACCAGATGGCCGAGGTGCTGGCTGCAGTAGGTCATCCATCGGTCGGTGCTGTCTGGGATGTCATGCATACGCTGCGAGGCGGCGGCGCATCGATGGCAGAGGCGCATCGTATCCTGGAGCCGTGGCTGTATCACGTCCATATCCACGACGGACTCCTGGATCGCTCGCAGCTCCGATTCCGGGCGATCGGCGAGGGCGAGATCGACCATCTCGAGGTTGCCCGCATCCTGCTGGAGCATCGCTATGACGGCTTCCTGAGCGGCGAGTGGCTGGACTGGGAAGCGCCGGAGGTCCATCTGCCCCGCGAGCTGGCGACGATGCGGCGCTATGAGGCGGAGATTGCGACCCTGTAACGTTTGACGACAAGCCTGTCTCCCTATGCTGTTGCCCGGCGGGACCCGCTTCACGCGTTAACAACCCCGCCGTTCGCAAACGGCGGGGTTGTTGCATGATTATAGTTTGTATTGATTCGAACAGGGAGCGCGTCAGTTATATTCAGCTTGATACGCTTTACGCTTCTCGTCCATCACTTCCTGGCCGCCGATCTTCATGTAGTCCTGCACCTCGGCCTCATAGACGCGGTCAAAATCGTCCGGCTTCGCGGTGATGACCTTGACGAAGATTTCGTCAGCTTTTTCCTTGAGGGTCGTCGCGTATTTGATCTCGGCCTCGATCGGCGTCGTGACACGCGGCTTCAGCACGCCGTCCTTCGAGCCCTTCTCGATGCTCTCGATCGTGAATTCCTTATGATCCGGCTCCGACGCATTGGCCGCGATGTTGAGGCTCTCGTCGGTGGCGCTGACGAACTTGCCGTTGAGGATGACAGCATAGTCCGGATAGTTGTAAAGCGTCTGTCTCGCCTGATCGTTATCGAGCACGACCGGCACGCCGTCGACCATCTCGTAGGTCTCGCCTTCGGTACCGTTTTGCAGCGCGATGACATTTTCCGGCATCGCCATCCAGTCGAGGTATTTGATGACCGCTTCGGCATTTTTGCTTGCTTTCGGTACGAAGATATAGAGACCGTTCGGCGGGTAGAGCGCTTTCGGATATTTGCCGTCCGGCGTATTGAACGGATCGATCGCCACCAGCTCGGCGTTTGGATCAGCCTTGTAGACCTCGGCCAGATACCCTTGGTAGACCGGCTCATTCGTGTTCGGCGTACCCGCGCCGACCCAGCCGTTGATCAGATCCTTCTGGAACTTCGTCAGGTCCTTGTTCATCGTCAGCGGGAAGTCGGGGTCCATCAGCCCTTCATTGTACATCTTGTTCATGAAACGGAAGCCTTCCTTGTTGCCTGGCAGCAGCCAGTCTGGCATCGCATAGAAGTCCTCATCCGAGATGTTGTTCCATTCTAGGAAGGAGTATTGCAGCGGCACCATATGGAACGGATCAATGTTACCGTACGGCACGACATTGTCGCCGGATTTGCCCGGCTTCTTCTCCTTGAACGCCTTCAGCGTGTTGTAGAATTCCTCTGTCGTCGTCGGCAGCGGCAAGCCCAGCTCGTCAAGCCAGTCCTTGCGGATGATCGTCGTAGTCTGCGGCAACAGTACCCGCCGGGCCGGGATCGCATACTGCGTCCCGTCGAACACGCCGTATTGCAGCACCTCCTCGCCCAATACCTGCTTCAGGTTCTGGCCGTACTGCTCGACCAACGGCCCGAGATCGGTCAGTCCGCCATCCTTGACATACTTCTCGACGGTCGGCTTGTCATAGGTGTAGACGAGGTCCGGCGCCTGATTGGCGGCCATCAGCACGTTGAGCTTCTCGACCTCCTGGGTGCGCGGCACAGTAACGAACTCGACTTTGATGTTATTCGGTTCGCCGAAGTTCTTTTGCACGTATTGCGTCATGAAGTTATCGGTGATCGGCGGCGCGCCAGCCGGCGTGTTGTTGCGGTCGAACAGCTCGACGCGCAGCGTGATCGGCGGACCGGCGTTGGTTGTCTCTTCTTTGTTGGTGCCGGTATTGCCCCCCGTATTGGTCGTGCCCCCTGTGCTTTCTCCGCCGCCTCCGCTGTTGCTGCTGCATCCCGCGATCATCGCGGCAGCGAGCAGCACGGACATCGTGCGCGTCGTCCAACGACTTGTCATGAATTTCATAAGACCCTCTCCTTATGGTGTAGTGACTTACACTCTATAGCAACTTCCCCCGGATGTACCCGGGCAGACGTAACTACCTTGATATCGCACTGCATACTGAACGGTCAGAGGCTTACCCTTTGACAGCGCCGATCATCATACCGGAGACAAAGTACCGCTGCAGCCACGGATAGACGAGCAGGATCGGCAGCGTGGCGAACATGATCGAGGCGGCCTTCAGACTCTCGGGCACCGGGGCGACGCTGCTCAGTCCCTCCAGCATGCTGTTGACCTGACTGTTGACGACCATCTCATACAAGCGCAGCTGCAGCGGATACAGATTGCTGTTTGTAATATAGAGCAGCGCGTCCATGAAGCCGTTCCAGCGGCCCACCGCATAGAACAGACTGAGCGTCGCCAGCACCGGCAGCGACAGCGGCAGCACGACGCTGAATAGCACGCGATACTGGCTGGCTCCGTCGATCCGGGCCGACTCCTCCAGCTCGACCGGGATCGAGGTGAAGAAGGTTTTGATGATGAGCAGATAGAACGCATTGATCGCCCCAGGCAGGATGAGCGCCCAGATCGAGTCGAGCAGATGCAGATTGCGCACCAGCAAGTACTCGGGGATCATGCCGCCGCTAAAAAACATCGTGATGACGATAATGAACAGGAAGACGTCGCGACCCTTCAGATGCCTCTTGGTCAGCGGGTAGGCCGCCATGATCGTCATCGTCATCGAGATGACCGTGAAGATCGAGACGAGCAGGATCGTGAAGCCAAGCGAACGAATCATCTGCATATTGCCGAATACGGTGCGGTAGGCGGTGAAGTCGATGTCGATCGGCAGCAGCGTCACCTTCCCGGCCATGATGGCGCTATTGCCGCTCATCGACAGGGCGAGGATATGCAGCATCGGCATCAGACAGAGCAGGCTTGCCGCCGTGATGACGATGATGATGACGACATCGACCGTCCGGTTGCGACCGTCGGGTCGGGACGTTGCGTTTTCTTGATTAGCCATAGCTGATGCGCCCTCCTTACCAGATGCCCTGGTCGTTGACCTTGCGGGAGATATAATCGGCCGACAGCAGGAAGATGAGGCCGACGACTGCCTGGAACAGCCCGATCGCCGTGGCGATCGTATACCGTGCCGACTGGATGCCGATTTTGTACACATAGGTGCTGATGACCTCGGAGACATTGGTGACGAGCGGATTGCTCAGCACGAACGGCCGGTCAAAGCCGATGTTGGCCATATGTCCGATGTTGATGATCAGCAGGATGATGATGGTCGGCTTGATGCCGGGCAGCGTGATGTGCCACATCTTGCGCAGCCGGTTGGCGCCGTCGACCTCGGCCGCCTCGTACAAGTCGCGATTGATGCCGGTAAGCGCCGCGAGGTAGATGATCGTCCCCCAGCCTGCGCTCTGCCAGACCCCGATCCCGAGATAGGTCGTCACCCAGTAGAGCGGCTCGGTCAGGAACGGAACGGCTTGCAGTCCGAGCGACTTTATTACATTGTTGACGATGCCGGTATTGGTCGCCAACAGTTGGATCGCCATACCGCCGATGATGATCCATGAGATGAAGTGCGGCAGGTAGAGCACCATCTGAGCGCCTTTTTTGAACCACTTGACGCGCAGCTCATTGAGCAGGATCGCCAGGATGATCGGCATCGGGAAGCTGATGAGCAGATCGAGCAGATTGAGCAGCATCGTATTGCGCAGCGCCCGGTAGAAGCCATCCATCTGGAAAACCTCGCGGAACGTATCGAAGCCGACCCAAGGGCTCGCCAGGATGCCCTGAAAAATATTGTAGTCCTTGAATGCAATGACAACGCCGAACATCGGCCCGTACTTGAAGATCAAAAAGTAGATCATAGGGAGCACAAGCAAGGAATAGAGCTGCCAGTCTCGGACCAGACTCTTTACCTGCCATCGTGATGCTCCGCGGGTGCGTGGTCTTGCAGGAATCGCCATCGTCTCCCCTCTTTCCTATCGGTGATATGTCCTCTGTTGCTCAGCCGGTCTGACACGATCTACTCTATCACCTGTGAAAGCCCTTGCACATTGACAGGAATTTCGGAGCTTACGCTACCGTTTTTCCTGCCACAACCATGGGGGTTTACCTTTTTTATAAGCTTAACCTGGATTAGGAGTCAAAAAAAAATCTGCCGGGAGGACCGGCAGATCGTAGCAGGTTAGCGTTGTGCGCGATGGATAGCTCGGTATTCCCCCGGCGGGAAACCGAAGAGCTTTTTGAAGGCCCGGTGAAAGGAGAGAACATGCGAGTAGCCTACCTTCTCTGCGATCGACTGGATCGGCTCCTCCGAATCGAGCAGCATGCGGCGTCCATGATCCAGCCGGACCTTCAGCACATAGTCGATGAACTTCTCGCCAGTCTCCCGCTTGAAGAGGACGCTCGCATGACTGGCCGGCATGCCGAACGGCTCGCTGACGCTCTGGAGCGACAGTCCGGGGTCGGCATAGTCCTGATCGATGCGCGCCTTCATCTGCAAGGCTACCGAGCGGCTGCTGCCGCTCTCCCGGACCTTGGCGTATTCGGAGGCGAGCTTGTCGAGCGCCGACTCCAGCTCCAGATGCAGCTCCTCGAGCGTCTCGATCTCCTCAGCGAGCGTCTGGAATACGCCGTGATATTGCTCGCGCCAGAGCGCAGCCAGCTCCGGCGACTGCGACTCGCAATCCTGCTGCAGATGATGAGCCAGCTCCAGCGTCAGCGAAGCTAGATCGGAGACGCCCAGTCGACGCTGCTGCAGCTCCTGCACGATGTCCGCCAGGCGGTCGCGCCATTGCTGCTCGCCCTTGCGCAGCAGATGAGCGAGCTCTGGCAACGCCGCATAGGCGGCATAGCCGTCCTTGCCCGACTTGGTCGCGGCCAGTCGGTTGTCGATGACAGCGCTTGTGCCGAAGACCGCTTTGTAGGACAGATTGCACTCGGCGTTGCGATACGACTGAGCGATCGTGTCCATCTCGTCGGATACGGCGCCGATGCCTACGGAGACGGTGAGCTGCAGATTATGGCCGATCCAGTCCCGATACGCCTCGCATAGCTCATACAACGCTTCGGAGTACGAGGCTTGCGTCTCCTGGATGAACAGCAGGAACGCCATCCGGTGTGGCTCGGTCCAGATGTTAGTATGCTGGATGCCCCTGTCATCGGCATGCTCGCGCATGGCGCTTTCGACGATGTACTTCAGCAGTCGCTGATCGGCCGGTTTGTACGCTCCCGCGAAGGACGGATAACGGTCGATCTCGACGATGACGATACCCAATCGATCATAGCTCGACGGCAGTCCCAACGCCTCGGCTTGCTCCCGCCACTGCTCGTCGCTCATCGTCCGATGGCCCGCCAGCAGCTCCTCGACCAGGATCCGCTTGCGATGCTGCGCATCGGCCGCATGCAGCGAGTCGTAGTCGACCGATTTTTTCAACAGTTGGTCGATCGCCGATTCTATCAGCTTGAACTCGTTGCGCGCTGCCCGCAGACCTAGCGCTTCGCTCTTCATCGCCGTGAAGGTGTTGACCTTAGCGACCAGCGTCTGGATCGGCTTGTAATGAAGATGAGTAATAATCGTAAACCAGATCAAGGCCAGTACGATAATGATCAGGATGAGGATGATCCATACGTTGGATAGCAGCGACAACGCCGAATACCCTGTCGCATTGACGCGATCAGCATAATAGGTCCACCCCGTGTACTCCGACACGGCGCGCAACGATGTGCCCGTCGCCTCCACGCCCTCTCCCTGAAAGAGCTGGCCGTTCGCCGCCATCAGACCGACCGTATCCCGATTCACTTCATTGTACTGATTGAGGTACTCCATGAGCGAGCTGACATAGATATTGATGACGATCGTACCCTTCGACAGCGTCGAATACGGGTAGGACTTGATGATCGAGACGACCTTCTGCCGGCTGCGGTCGTGCGGGGACAAGGCATAGTCGCGCGGCGCAGTCCAGCCCGAGCTGGCGGGATCGGCCAATGCAGCGCTCAGGAAGCCGCGATCCGCGAAGGCTGCCAGCGCATAGGCATTGGTATCGGACAACACCCGCTGCCCCGCCTCGTCATAGAGATAGATCGAGCTTACAAACGGAAACGTCGACTTTAATTCGATCAGCTTCTTCTGGATCATATAGTAGTCGTAGATGGTTTTGGGACGATCATCAAAGAAGCTTTGCAGCCCCCGGTCGATAATGAGAGCGCTAACAGCATTGCGCTCGATCAGCTGCAGATTGGCCTCCGTGTTTTGCATCATTTGTCCGACGATCGCCTTGTTGGTCTCGAGGTAGCGGTTCTCCGATTGATGGTTCAAGGTGCTGAACAGGACAAAGATGACGGAAGAGATGACAATAAAAAAAATCGGCGTATACGACAGCATCATACGGTAATACCAACTCATCCTCATCGAATCAACCTCCTGTCCCTCAATTTTACCATCCTTTAGGAGTCCCGGCGATGGATTTATCGCGATTCGCGACTATTTTTTTGAGAATTAAGTAAGCCATGTTTACTCATCTCACTTGGATGAGCCTAACGTATTCGCGGCGCTTTACCTTTCTTGCTCCACTGTACCATCTCCGTCTGTCTTTGCCCATTTACCATTATTGGGATGCTAACGCTTTCATTTTGGCGCTGTTATCAGTGACTTAACCTTTTTTCGACGCCTAACATTTCTTTCGAAAGCCGCTGCGAGGCTTGCTGCCGCAGGCTTTGGCGGTGCTGGTGCTGGTGCTGGTGCTGGTGCTGGTGCTGGTGCTGGTGCTGGTGCTGGTGCTGGTGCTGGTGCTGCCCCAATCTAACGGTCAGATTTGTAAGTTACAAGCTATATTTCGCGTTGCTCCGCATCTAACGGACAGATTTGCGTCTTAGAGACTGCAAAAAACCGGAGGATGTGATTTTCCCCCGGCTAAGCGCCGAAAATGACCGTTAGATTTTTAAAATATGCCCATATCCCCGCTAAGCGTCAAATTTGTCCGTTGCGAGAAGGGGCTCGACCGGAAGCAGCCTCGATGTACGCATACGCCCAGTGATCCGGCGCAACATCCGGCCAGGTCGGCTCGCCAGGGACCGCCGTTGTCGCAGCTCCGCGCAAACGGTGGAGCAGCGCCACCGCCTCGGCCCTCGTCAACGTCGCCTCGGGGCGGAAGCTGCCGTCCGGGTAACCCTCCATGTAGCCAGCCTGCCGCACGCGTGCAATCTGCGACTCCGCCCAATGACCGGCGATATCCGTAAATGCTGGCGCCCATTCGCCCCCGGGCGACATCCAGCGGTCGACGATGCTCGCGATCTCCGCCCGGGTAACCAGACGCGTCGGGGCGAAGGCGCCGTCCGGGTAGCCGGACATCAGACCGGACGCGGTGACGGCGTGGATCGCGTCGGCCGCCCACCCGAAGCTGGCAGAGTCGAGATAGTCGGCGCTGTTAAAGCCACCTCCAGCCGTGCGGCCATCAGCATCGGCATCCGTACCGCTACCGCCAGCCGTGCGGTCATCAGCGTCGGCATCCGTACCGCCACCTCCAGCCGTGCTGCCATCAGCCTCGACATCCGCGACGCCATCCGCTTCGGCGGCATCCGCGCCGGCTCCGAGCCGCCAGAGGATCGCGGCCAGCTCGGCGAGCGAGATCGCGCTGTCAGGCCGGAAGGTGCCATCCGGGTAGCCTTGAATATACGACTCGACGCTCGCGGGCCGCTGCGGCCCCTCCTTCGGCGCGAGGCGCAGGACCGTGAAGGTACTGAACTTGGTCACGACGAAGCGCATCGACAGGCCGCCGTCCACTGCCGTCGCGACCGCTGGACGGACCAGCGCATCATCGCCGTCGCTATGCTCGATATAGACGGCCAGTCCGGACAGATACGCCTCCCGCTGTACAGGATCGCTCGGCAGCTCGCCCGCTGCCAGCGGCAGCGCCACACCGACCTCGTGTCCGTTGACGCTCGACTCGAGCTGCAGCGGCTGACCGACGATCCGCACCGTTCCGTCCGCCGCTGCCTCCTGTACGACCGTAGCAGCACGCGCCCGCTCGAGCGCTGCAGCCGCAGACGCCTCGCCGCGCAGCGGACACATGACGAAGCGCTGATCGCCTGCGAGCGTCGCCAGCGTCTGCTGGCTGAGCATCAGACTCGCCTCCGGCGAGCTCAGCTCCAGCTCGACCCGACTGGCGCGCAAGGACTGGATTGTCGCAGAAGGCAGCTCGATGGCCCGCTCCGTCACCTCCGCAGGCATCGCAGGCAATGCCAGCCGCAGTATAGCAGCGTCCTGGTCCAGCAGCTGCCGGATCGCCGCTTCGGCCGACTGCGCATCGAGCTTCAGCCGATCCCGCTTGGCTCCGTCCGCCCCCGTCGTCCGCTCCAGCATCAGACGGACCACAGGATCGCCCGGCTGGCTGCCGCCCACTGTCACCGGGATCTGTTCGGTCGTCTGCGGCAGCCATCCCCCACCACCTGGCGGAGGCGGAGCCGGCGGCTCATACGCCCGATCGAGACTGACGTAGAAGTCGTCCAGCGTGCCCCACGCGCCGCTACCCGCCCGGATGCGCGCGCCGATGGTCAAGGAGCCGTCGGTGACGAGGACATCGCCGATCGATGGATGATTCCATTGAACCCAGCCGCGGACGCCGGTCTCGACCCGCTGTTCCCGCCCGTCCGCGACGACGAACAGCTCCATAGCCGATGCGGAGGCGTCTCCACCCTGGATATGCATCGACGCGTTATAATAGCCCGGCTTCAGACCGGTCAGCGTCTGCTCGACCTGGAAGTCTACGCCGGCAGCCGAGTAGAAGTGCAACGCGTAATTGCCTGTCCGGGCGTCGGCCGCTTTGTTCTGGTAGGTCGTATGCGGCGCGCTGCCCTCGCCGTAGGTGACGCGCCACATGCTGCGATCTCCGTCCTCGAAGCTGGCGTTGCGGACATAGTTCTCCTTTTTGATCGTCAGCAGAGCCCTGACGACGCGATCCCCCGCTACGGTGCCCGAGATTGCGTAGCTGCCCGGTCCGCGCGCCGCCGCCTGTGCCAGCGCAGCCTCATCCCACGCCACGGCAAGCGCCGACGCGCTGCCATCGTTGTACGTGACGTTCACGGATGGCGGCAGCGCGAGCGGCTCGCCGGCGATCGCCTCGACCGCGATGTCCTTGATCTCGTCGATCGCCAGCGGTGCTACGGCGCCGGTGTCGATATACTTGAAGACGTTGATCGACGGCAACGGTCGCCCCTCGAAGTCGAACAGCGCCTGGTTGTCGACCGCGCTGCCGCCGTACCATACGCCGGCATCGTGCGGATCGTATTCGGCCGCGTAGCTGGATGCCCAGCCGGAGCCGTACGCCTCCCAGAGCGCCCGATTGCGCTCCAGGCTCTCGCGCGGTCCGACCGGCAGCCAGGCCGGCTCCCAGTAGAAGACGCCGATCCCCGCCTTCCCGACCTTCGCCACTGCGGCGAACACGTCGCGCAGCGCATGCGCTTGGCCCTGCACCGTAACGGGATAAGCGATCGTCTGACCTGAGCCCTGCGGCGCGGTATTGCCATGGCCATCGCCATCCTCTGCCGTATACGTATACGATGTCTCGGCGACCATTACTTTTTTGTCGTACGTGTCGGCGACCTGCTGCAGCACAGCGGTCAGATTGTCCAGCGTGCCGTGCCAGAACGGATAATACGAGCTGGCGAACACGTCATAGTCCACCCCGTTGTCGCGCAGCGCCTGCGCGTACCCGGCATATCTGCCGGAGGACTCCGGATTGGTAAAGTGGAGCGCGACCAGGATGTCCGGATCGACCTCGCGCACCGCGCGGCTCCCGGCCGCCATCAGCCCGCTCATCCGCGTCCATCCGCTCTCTCCGGCCATCTGGCCGTTCGTCTCGTTGCCTACCTGCACCATGCCGATGTCGACGCCAGCCGCTAGCAGCGCTTCCAGACTGCTCTTGGTGTAGGCATAGAGCGCCTCCTTCTTCGACTCGAGGTCCAGCCCTTCCCATGCCTTAGGAGCCTTCTGCTTGGCCGGGTCGGCCCAGAAGTCGGAGTAGTGGAAGTCGACCAGCAGCTTCATGCCCTGCGCCGTCGCCCGCTGACCGATCGCGATCGCCGCGGCCAGGTCATTGGCGCCGCCGCCATAGCTGTTGCCCTCAGCGTCGTACGGGTCATTCCACACCCGTACCCGCACATAGTTGGCCCCGGCTTCGCGGAACGTCTGGAATACATCCTGCTCGGCGCCCGCTTCATTATAATACTTGACCCCGCTCCGCTCGAGCGCGATGACGCTCGATAGATCGACGCCGCGGATGAAGTCCTCCGACAGCCCCTCGACCCGCTTCACGAACAGATCAGCCGCCACCGGAGAGATCACGGACTCTGCCAGCTCCAGCTCGAGGCCATCGAGATACCCCCACGCGCCCGGCTCCCCGTGGATGGCGGCGCCGAGTACTACATCCGCACCATCCTCTGTCTGCTCAAAGACGAGGCTGACCTCGCCCCAGGCGTTGTACCCCGTCGTCATCGCCGGTGTCGTCTGCCGCTCCTCCCCCGCGAACAGCTGGATCGCCCCCGCCTCTCGACCCGAGCCGCCCATCGACTGCGCCGTCAGCTCGTATATCCCTGCGGGCAGCCCCGCCACCGTCTGCTTGATCGTGATGGTCTGAGCATCGTCCGTCTGATCGTTGATCCAGTACTTGAAGGCGTGCTCGCCCGCATAAGACACGATATAGCTGTCATTGGCATAAGCGAAATGCTGAATATCGACGCTGCTCCAATCCGAAGCCTCCACCGTCCAGGAACCGTCCTGCCAGAAGTCGCTCTCGAAGCCTCCATTCGCCACGCCCGATGTCGGCTCGGCGGCCGCCGGCGGCGGACCCCACGAGAACGCAAAAGAACCTGCCGCGAGCAGGAGCGCCAGACCACCTGCGATCCCTCTCCTCTTCTCCCCCATCTGCCTCTCACCTTTCCCAATATACTATGCAAGCGCTACCATACATAGCAACGCCCGCCTCTCGCTTCACTATAGCAAGGAAGCGAACAGGCGGGTACGTATGTAACAACAACATATTGGATGCTTTTGCAAGATGTTGGGCGCAGCGCTATGACGCGATCCCATCCGGACTTGGGTCAGTAGCTCTCGATCGTATACTTCAGCTCGTTGATATGGACCACCTCGACCGCTCGGCATTCGAACAGCTCGGGGTAGAAGATCGCCAGATTCAGGCCGTTTTTGTTAAGCGTGCTGTTGTACTCGATGCCCGCGTACTCCGGCTTGCCGTCATGCGTGATGCTCTTGATGAAGTCGGCGATGTACTGAGTCGGGATATAGTCGAGCGGGCTGTCGCTGCGTCTCAACGCCCGGCCGATCTCCATGTTGATCCGCTTCAGATGCTCCTTGTTGATCGCATGCTCCACAGGGTCGAGACCGTCGATGAACGGGCTGATATGATCGATATCCTTCAGGTCGACGACGACGATATCCTCAGTCAGCTCGAAGCGGCCAATCGACACATAATCGAAGATGCCCGCCCGCAGCTCATGGATCGTCGTCTCCACATCGCTGGCCAGATACAGACATCGGATACCTGCCGAGTTGGCCCTGCCCGCAGTAACCAGCTCGGTCGGCGGCGCGCTCATCTGTCCAGGGGGGAAGCCCTCCTCGCCCGAGATGCGGCCGCGATAGAATACGGTGCCTTTCTTGTATACCTTGCGGATAAAGGAGCAATACCGCTTGAGCAGATCGAGTGCGATATGATGCGTATGGAAGCGGTTATGCCGTTTGACCGAGTTCACGAAATCATCCCAAGAGTGCGACCGCAGCAGCGAATGATGCTCCAGATAGGCGCGATCATTGAGCTCGGCGATGCCCACGGGGGCGTCGAACAGGCTCGGCATGCTCCGGTACTTGTCCTCGCATACAGTGCGGATAATGTTGTACACATGGGTCGAGGAGAGCTGCGGGTTGAAGATGTGCCAGCGATCCGTCAGCTCGGAGACGAGCAAACGCCGTTCATCGCTCGGGAAGTCCGGCGGCAGCAGCGACTGCGGCGTATAGATCTCGATCAGTCGCTCGAAGGTTTCGGCGATGCCGACCAGCCCGCCCGGCTCGTCCGTATCGTAGATGCGCGCCCGCCTGCTGCCGCATAGCGGACAGCTGTCCTCCGTCTGCAGCGAGTCCATCATCGGTCGCAGCTCGCCGTCGATAATGCAATAGTTGCAGAACCTCATCTTGCATCATCTCCTTCCAGAAAACGGCTCATCGTCTCCAGGTGGTGCATGATGCAGAGC
>Ga0160452_100321_pt1 | contig 42271 bp, 35 predicted proteins | sample HID1971I_E6MG_FD_108230 | JGI IMG/M metagenome (GOLD analysis project Ga0160452, IMG submission 108230) | Enriched millipede-associated microbial communities from UW Madison campus, WI, USA - HID1971I_E6 MG | ecosystem: Host-associated > Arthropoda: Insects > Digestive system > Unclassified ...
GCGCTGTCTGCGGCCAAGCGTTCGCCCGAGCAGCTCATGCAAGCCGCCGAGACGTTTATCCGACGACAGCTGGGGCGGGATTTTGGCATCGAGGATATCGCCTCCCATCTCGGGATTAGCGGCAGCTACTTTTGCCTGATGTTCAAGAGTCACTTCCACGAGACGTTCCTGGAGTATGTAACCCGCCAGCGTATGGAGACGGCCAAGCAGCTGCTGCTGGCGGGCGAAGCGTCGGTCGCCCGGATCGGCGGCCATGTCGGCTATCAGGAGCGCCGCTACTTCACCAAGGTGTTCCAGAAGTATACAGGCATGACGCCGTCCGAATATCGCAGTCGCCACTCCTCCTCCTAGGGCGTGTTTGTATGCGGTTAGGACATCCGCATGCACCGCCGCATCTCGCGCGCTACAGCGAGAAGTCGGTTACGCCCTTGCGGGCAGCATACCTGAGCGTATAGCTCTCCCCCCCGTCCGGCATCGTCGCTATCTTGACGCGCGTGTAGTCTAGCCGACTCTCGCGCAGCACGCGCTTGACGCAGGCGATAGCCTGCTCCTCTTGCGTCACGACGCAAAAGATATTCAACACATAGACGTCCGAAGCCGCAAGGCTGCGCCCCATATCCCAGCCGTCCACACAGCCGAGCTCCGCATCGGATAGGGCAAGCTCGAGGTATTCGCTCGCCTTCTCGCGCAGCCAGTGATCGCGCTTGCTGCCCTTCGGACTCTTCAGCGGATACTGCGCGACCAGCCAGATCTTATCGCTCATCCGGTTCCTCCTCCTGTCCGTATGATCACGATCGCCCCTACGCCAATCAAGAGACATAGCGGCGAGTACAACAGCGTATCCCATCGGGCGAACAAGGTCCCCCGACGCGTCTTGAACAACCCCACCCAGCGAAAATCGCCGATGCCCCGCAGGATGAATACTGCCGCCAACGCCCATCCGCCATATCCGGCGAGCCGCTCCGGGAGCAAGCTGCGGGGCGCCACGCCGCCCCGCTCGAGGACGAGCCAGCCTGCAACAGCCAAGGCCGCAGCTACCAGCAACGTGCCCGTCTCCCTCGGTCGAAACAGCAAGCCCGCCTCGACACTCCCTCCCTCGCCTCCGCCAGGGATCGCCCAAGCCAATCCGTCGTTCATCCCTTTCCGCCTCGCTCTCCGATGATCTGCGCCTTTAAGCTATCGATCTGACGCTGCAACGAGGCTCCGTCGAGGCGCCTATCCTTATGGCGTTCGTGCCAGCCCAGATAATAATGGACAGCAGGCTTGCCTTCTGCTCGGCAGCCTCTGCCGCGCTACCCAGGCAGCCGATTGTCTAGCCCTGCACGAGCGGTCTCGCTCCGACGCCCTCGAAGGTCAGCCGCACCGGCTCGATCCGGCCGTCTGCGTCAAACGTCATCCGGTCGATGCAGACGACGCGATGGTTGCGGTCGGTCTCCTCCAACGGACGGCGGTGGTAGACGATATACCACTCGTCGGTCCCGGGGATCTGGAGGATGCCGTGATGTCCGGCTCCGGTGGCGACAGCCGGGTCCTGCTGGAGGATCTTGGCCTCGCGGCGGAACGGACCGGTCGGCGCATCCGCGATCGCATAGGCGACTGAATAGTCCGGACCGCCCCAGCCGCCCTCGGACCACATAAAGTAGTAGCGGCCGTCGCGCTTGAACATGCACGGCCCCTCGACGAACAGCTCAGGCGTCACCTCCTTGTACAGCTCGCCATCCTCGAACGCCTCCAGACTGACCATATCCTCGCCCAGCCGGACGATATTGCAATGCCCCCAGCCACCGTAATACAGGTAAGCTGTCCCGTCGTCGTCGATGAAGGCATGCGGATCGATCGGCTGCGCGCCGTGGACGAAGCGGTCGATCAGCGGCTTGCCGAGCGCGTCGCGGTACGGCCCCTCCGGCCGATCTGCAACCGCGACGCCGATCCCGCCCAGCTCGTCGTTGCTCTGGATATCGTTGGCCGCGAAGTAATAATAGTAGCGGCCGCCACGCTCCACGGGAGACGGCGCCCACATCGCCCGATGCGCCCACGCGATGTCTGCCATGGTCAGGATTCGCTCGGCTTTGGTCCAATTCGCCAGGTCCTCGGAGTAGAACGCGTCGAAGTGCGTTTGCTCCTCGTATGGAGCCGACCATGTCGGGTAGATCCAATATCTCCCTTCGAAAATACGCGCCTCCGGATCGGCATACCAGCCTGGCATCAACGGGTTGCCCGATCTCGTCTGTTGCCGTTGCTCGTGTGTGCTCATGAGCAGCTCCTCTCTCGTCTCTGTCTTCGTCTTGGATTCGACGCCCTGATCCGCTTCATAACTCTCGTTTACTTTAACACGGGGGCATCATTTATGCCATGAAACACCGGGTAGCTACCCGCCATGGCAGCATCAGACCGAATATAGCCTGCGGTCCTCTGTCGTCCGCAGCCATACCTGCATGTGTCCGGCCTCGCGGTTGTCCCAGGCATAGTAAGGCACCAGTGTACACGGCGCGCCGTCCGCCATGCGTCCGGTCAGCACCGTCACGCCGCCCAGCAGCTCCGGCCGGTGCTCGGCGACGAAGGGGGCTCCGGGGGCGATCACGCAGGCGTCGTAAGCCAGCCCGTCATGGTCCGCCTGCTCCAGGCAGTACACGAGCGGCCCGCGCTGCACCGCCACCCGTCCCCGGTCCGCCACGACCTCCTCGCGGGCGCGCACGTGCACGACCGGCATATCCAGCTCCAGCATCAGTCGATCGCCCGCCACCCACTCGCGGCGCACCGCCAGGTATCCATCCATCGTCAACGCCTGCTCGCCCGCGAGCGCCGCCCCGTTGAGCGAGACGCGGTAGCTGCCGCACCAGCCCGGCACCCGCATGCGGATCGTGAAGACGCCTGCACCCGCAGACGGCTCCACATCAAGCGCAACGGCCCCTTCCCACGGGTACCGCGTCGTCTGTCTAAGACGTACAGTGCCGCCGCCGGGCAGCTCCAGTGCCGTCTCGCCGTTCATATACTGATTGACGCAGACGCCGTCCTCACCGATCGCATACCCATACTGGGCGATCGCGGGCAGGAAGCGCGCCAGATTGGTCGGACAGCAGGAGGTATCGAACCATTCCACCCGGTGATGCGCCCCTTGCGATGCGAGCGGATTCACATAGAAGAAGCGGTCCCCGGAGAGCGAGATGCCAGCCAGCGCCCCATTGTACAGCTCGCGCTCGACGATATCGGCGTAGGCGCCCTCCCCGAACAACAGATTCATGCGGTGGTTCCAGAATGCCATGGCGATCGCCGCGCAGGTCTCGCAATAGGCGGTCTCATTGGGCAAATCGTAATCGTGGGTAAAGCCTTCATTATGCTGCGATGGCCCGATCCCGCCGGTGATGTACATGTTGCGCTCGACCGTATGCGCCCACACGCGCCGGAGCGCCTCGACATAACGCGGGTCGCCCGAGACATGCGCGACATCGGCCATGGCGGTATACTGGTACATCGCACGCACCGCGTGTCCACTCACCCGCTCGATCTCCGCAGCGGGGACATCGTCCTGACAGTAGGCAGGCCCCCACTCCGGGATGTCCCAGATCCGGCCGGCGCCATGACCGCGCCCCCGCTCCTCGAGCAGCCAGAGCGCCAGCTTCCAGTACCGCGCCTCGCCCGTCAACCGGTACAGCTTGATCAGCGCCAGCTCGATCTCCTGATGGCCCTCGACCCAGTGCCGCTTGTCCGGCCCGAACAGTTCGTCGTAGTGATCCGCCAGCCGCCGGGCTACCTCGAGGATCTGCGGCTTGTCAGTGGCTTCATAATAAGCGACTGCCGCTTCGATCAGATGGCCGCCGTTGTACATCTCGTGCTTTTCCATGTCGGTCCACTTGCCGCCCGGCTCCTTGAGCGTGTAATACGTCGTCAGATAACCGTCCGGCTCCTGCGCCGCCGCGATCCAGGTCACGATGCGGTCGATCTCCGCTTCGAGCTCGGGGTCGCGGCTGAGCATCAGCGAGTAGGCCGCGCCCTCGAGCACCTTATACACGTCGGAGTCGTCATAGTAGAGCCCCTGGAACTCCCCTTCCAGCAGGCCGCCCGCCTTGGCGAAGTTGTCCAGCCTTCCTGTGGATGCGCACTTCGCCAGGCAGACCGGCAGCGTCACTTGCTGCAGCGTCTCCAGACGCTGCCGCCAGAAGCCCCCGTCGATGCGCACCTTCGTAAAGGGTACGCCGTCCCACCGTTTCAGCGGGGATGCTGCCTTCTTCTTATCATTAACCTTTGTCATCTCATTCGCCTCCCTCTCCCTAACATGTTGCTCGCTCAGCCCTTCAGACCTGTCAATGTGATGCCCTCCAAAAAGTATCGCTGCCCCACCAGGAATACGATAACGCAAGGCAGCACGACGGCAGCCGAGGCCGCCATCAGCAGATCCCACTGTGCGGTATAGGTGCCCTGGAACATCTGCAGCCCCAGCGCCAGCGTGAACAATTGATCGCTCTTCAGATAGATCAGCGGCCCCATAAAGTCATTCCACGTCCCCAGGAAGGTGAACAGCGCGACGACGATGACCGCCGAACGGCTGAGCGGCAAGATGATCTTGAAGTAGATGGTGAAGTACCCTGCTCCGTCCACCACCGCCGCTTCGTCGAAGTCCCGGGGAATGGTCAGATAGAACTGGCGCAGCAGGAAGATGTTGAACATACCGCCGCCAAAGAAGGCTGGCACGATCAACGGATAATACGTATCGTAGAAGCCCAGCATCTGCCACCCCAGAAAGCTCGGGATCAGGGTCACGGCTGTCGGCAGCATCATGCTCGAGAGCAGGATGGCAAAGACCAGATCGCGTCCCTTCCACTGAATCCTGGAAAATCCGAAGGCGGCGATCGTACTCGTCAGCACGGTGCCGACAAGGGTACCGATGACGATGATCGAGGTGTTCAGGAAGTACGCGCCAAAGGGGAGATACGTCAAGGCTTTGTGGAAATTGCCCCACTGGAACGGCCGCGGAATCCACTCCGGCGGCATCGTGAAGATCTGCGACAGATCCATCAGCGAGCTGCGGATCAGCCAGACGAACGGCGTCAAGAAGAGCGCCGAGACGACGAGCAGCGCCACATAACCAAGCGCCATAGCAGGCCTGGATGTCCTCATGAGCGACCCCCTCCTTCATAGTACACCCACGACTTCGAGCTGCGGAAGGTCAGGTAGGTGAAGAACAGGATGATGACAAACAGCACCCAGGCGAGCGCGGAGGCATAGCCCATCTCCGTATCGCGGAAGCCGGTGCGCCACAGGTAGAAGACGTAGAACAGGCTGCGGTTGTTCGGCCCGCCCTCGGTCAGGATGTACGCTTCGTTGAAGACCTGGAAGGAGCCGATGATCGTCATGATCGTGTTGAAGAAAATCGTCGGCGTCACCATCGGAATCGTAATATGGCGCAGCTTGCTGTACCAGCCGCCGCCATCGACGTCGATCGCCTCGTAGTATTGCTTGGGGATACCGGACAAGCCCGCCAGGAAGATAATGACGGTGCCGCCGATGCCCCACAGGGTGGTCAGCACCACCGAGGGCACGACGCTGTTCTCCGCGTAGAGCCAGTTGCTCGTCGGCAGGCCGACCGCCGAGAGCGCCGAGTTGAGCAGACCCAGATCGGGATTGAGCAGCCACATCCAGATCATCGCGGAGGCTACGGCCGGGACGATGCTCGGCAGATAGATGATGGTGCGGAAGATCGACTTGCCCCTCACGTTCATATTGAGCAGCAGCGCCACTGCAAAAGAGATGATGATGACGGCGGGCACCCGCAGCAGCACGAAATAGAAGGTTACGCCCAGCGACTGGTAGAACAGCTCGTCTTCGCCGCCGAACAGCCGGATATAGTTGTCCAGACCGACCCAGGCGGTCTGTGCCTTGAACACATTGTAGTCGGTCAGGCTGAGCGCCAGACTCGCGATCATCGGGCCCAGCGTGAACAGCAGGAAGCCCACAATCGCTGGCGCGGTGAACAGCAAGCCGTAGAACAGTCCTTTTCTCATCGTTGCCTCCCTTCAAGGTGAAAAGCCGTTGGAGTAACGCCTAAAGGCGGCCGCAGGACGGCCGCCGCTATTACGCCAGTGTCTTGCCGTTACTCGAGATTGCGTCGTCCTTGCACCTGGGCCTGCGCTTTCTCTGCGACCGCATCGAGCGCCTCCTGCGCCGATTGCTGTCCCAGCCACACTTTATCGAGCGCCGGGGAGACGATATCCATGATTTTGCTGAAATTCTTGACGTAGCCCGTCGGCGTCTGATGGCTGCTCTCGAGCAGGACATCGATGATCGCTTCCTTGTAGCCCGAAGGCCGGGCGGGCAGGTTTTGCGTCCAACGCGCGAGCAGCTCCGGCTCGGTATACCAGCTCTTATAGGCAGGCATCCACGTACCGACCGTGATCATGTCGATGGAGGACTCCGGATCGATCAAGTATTTCATCAGCTCCCATGATTCCTGCGGATACTTGGTCGACTTGAACATCGAGAACATGCCGCAGACAATCGTCGTCATCGGTTGTTTCATGACAGGCAGCACACCCACGTTGTAGTCAAAATTGGACTGCGCAAGCGCGGTCGAAGCCCATTGGCCGTCGATCACCATCGCAACTTTCTTCGTCTGCAGCGCCACGTTGGTCGCCGGGATGTTCTTGGCCTGCACCGGCGAGGGGGCGACATGATGGACATTGATCAGATCAGCGATGTTCTGAAACACCTCCACTGCCTCCGGCTGGTTGAGGGCGAAGGTCTGGCCGTCCTCGGAGACGAAGTCGCCGCCGTTGGAGTAGATAAAGTTGCTGTAGCCGCCCCACCAGGTGGGGAAATTGATGCCGTACTGTTTAATATTTTTGGCGTCGAAATCGGGGTCGCTGGCGTTGCGTCCCTTGGTATCAAGCGTCATCTGCTTCGCCGTCTCGACGAACTCATCCCACGTCCACGCTTCCGATGCCTTCGATGGCGGCGGCTCGACACCCGCGTCTGCGAACATGGCTTCATTGTAGAACAAGCCAAACGATTCCGGTCCCGGTGCGATACCGATAACGTGGCCCGGCTCCAGCGAATACAGCAGGTTTGGCACCAGATCATCAAGACTCAGGTTGGGATCATTGTCCAGGAACTCCTGGAGGTTGTGGAACTTGCCTTCCTCAGCCAAGGGAAAGGTGATCGTCCCGGACTCCATCATGGCGATATCCGGCACATCGTTGCCCGCCACCATCGTCGTCAGCTTGGTGTCGTAATCTGTCGCGATATGCTGCAGGTCCACCGTAATATGCGAGAATTCCTTTTCAAAGCGGTCGATCGCCACCTTGTACGCTGCCAGTTCATCCGGGGCTCCCCAGACTGTCATCCGCAGCGTGATCGGCTCTGGGCTGCCCTCTCCATTGCCCTTTGGCGGGGCCGTCGGCTCGTCGGCGGGACGCGTACACCCGGCCAATACGCCTGCCAGCATCGTTGTAGCGAGCAGCAAGGATACGGTTTGTCTACCAAGCACTTTCATCGAACATAACCCCTCTCCGTCTTTTCCACTCTCGTTCGATCTCATAGCTGCAGTCTATGTTGACCTCAGTATAGGGCATTATAGAGCGCTTACACATTCCCAATATTTTTGGTTTGGTGGACTTTGATTGGACGATATGGCTGATACGCTGCTCAAAGAGGCAGGGTAATCCGAATCGTCGTCCCCTCGCCGGGAGCGGAGACGATGTCGATGCCGTAGGGCTCGCCGTAAGCGAGACGGATGCGGGCAATGGTATTCTGAATGCCGATCGATGCCGACGGCTCCCACAGGATGCGCTCCACGGCAGGGCTATCCATGCCGACGCCGTTGTCCTCGATGGCGAAGCGGCGCGTCTCTCCCTCCTGCCAGCCACGGATGCTGATGACGCCGCCGGTCTCCAGATGGGCAAATCCGTGCAGGATGGCATTTTCCACGAACGGCTGGAACAGCAGACGCGGCAGCTTGCTCTCCAGCAGAGCAGGGTCGATATCGTAATGCACGACAAACTTGTCCTCGAACCGCACCGCCATGATGTAGAAGTAGCTGCGCATCCAATCGAGCTCCTCCTTGAGGGTAACCGCATCCCATTCCTTGCGGGAGGTGTACTGCAGCATGTGCGAGAGGCTGATCAGCATCTTGCTGAGCTCGCGCTGACCGTTCTCGATGGCCGTCCAGTTCATGACATTCAGAGTGTTGTACAGGAAATGAGGGTTCATCTGCATGTTGAGCGCCCGAATCTCCGCCTCCTGCTCCTTGAGCCGGCTCTCGTAATTTTCCGTGACCAGCATGCGGATGCGGTCATTCATCCGATTGAAGCGCTGCATGAGCAGACCGAACTCGTCCTGATCGCGGACCGTCAGACGCGTATGGAAATCCCCTTCGCCAACGGATCGCATCGCGCCCACCAGCCTCTTGATGGGGTTGGTGATCTTGCCCGAGATGACATAGGCAAACGCCAAGGCGACCACAATCATCACCGTTGACAGCAGCAAGGTCGAGTTGCGGACCACCGGCGCCAGCTCTGCGACCAAGTCCGCCTGCGGGGTGATGACGATCGACAGCCAGCCGGTGACCTGGGAGCGGTCAAAGCAGACGATAACCGTATCGCCAGCCAGCGTCATGCGCCTGGTGCCGCTGCCAAGCTCCTGCAGCTCGTCCGCCCATGGGCTGGCGTAACGCTGGCTGATCTGCTCTGAATCGCTGCCGGCGACGACGATATTGTCCGGGTCCAGGATGAGATAACGAGAGCCTGGCGGGATGCTCTGCTCGAACAACGCCGTCAGCGATTCGGCCTGGAAGCTGATCGCCAGCACCGGACGCTCCACCTCCGGCCTCATCCGCTCGAGCGACAGATTGTTCTGATACGTGAAATCGACGACACGGGTAGCCGAGTATAAATAGCGGAAGTCGAGTCGGCCCTGATCCAGATAGTCCTGATCGAACATGTCCGTGAAGTCATAGGTCGGATACCAGATCATCCGGCCTCCCGCCTCTACCGCTGTGCGGTAGACGTCCGACTCCTGCGGGCGGCCCTGGGGCAGCATCTGCCCAAACGTAAAATAAGACGTCCACAGCTGGTAGGCATAGACGTCCTCAATGAGCGAGAAATACGAGCGAAGCACGCTGTTGACCCGCCGGTCGGCCTGCAGCAGCGCAGCCTCGTCGGTCGGGTCAAGCGTGTTGAAGATCTCAAAGAGCTCGCGGTCGACGAACAGCGACTGGCTGTTGCGGTCGACGATGCCCAGCTTCGTATCGATGATCTCGTTGTTCTGGATCAGGATACGCTGGACGTTTTGGCGAGCCTGGTCGGTCACGACCTGAAGGCTCTTCATATAGAAGATGATGCCTGCCGTGACCAACGGCACGACAACCAGGAACACGTAGCTGGCTAGCAGCCGGGTGCGGAAGGTTTTCTTCATGGCTGCTCCTCTCTCCCTTGCAGCAGCGCGGCGTGGCGATGCCCCTCGGGCGAGAGGCCGTAGCGCTTCTTGAACACACGGCAAAAATACTTGGTATCGGTGTAGCCGCACGCCGCAGCCACTTCATATATTTTGAGCCGGCTGTCCGCAAGCAATCCCGCCGCCCGCGTCATACGCGCCTCCAGCAGATGCTCGGTGAACGTCCTGCCGGTATGTTGCTTGATCCAGGTGCTGAAGTACGAGGGGTTAAAAAAGAAGCGCTCCGCCGTCTGCTCCAGCGTGATCGGCTCGCTGCGATGCGCCTCGATCCACTTGACGCACTCGGCCGCCAGCGCCTGCTCGCGCTCCCCGCGTCCCGCATGCAGCGCCTCGTGCAGAGCGAGCAGCTGCGCCTCGAGCAGCGCCATGAGCTCGGCGAAGGTGCGGCAAGCGGGCACCTCGGACACCGCCGCCTGCGACAGCGCATCGCCGACCTGGCGGTCTACCGGCTCCCGGCTGCGGCTCTTGATCTTCATCAGCAGCAGGGCGGCATGCTCCTTGAGGTCGGCGGGGGCTCTCCGGCCCTGGGCGGAGAGCTGCTCAAAGGCAGTCGCACACAGACGGAGGGCGTGATCGGACGTCCGCTCCTGCAGCGATTCGAGGAGCGCTTCGCCATCGATCGGCGCCCCTTTGTCCGACTGAGAGCTAACCTCCCCCTGCACCAGCACGGTGCTCGCGCGCGCATAGAAGTGATAGACGCTGATGGCGCGAGCCTGTCGATAGGCCTCCGGCCCTTCCTCTCTCAGAGACCCGGCGGCGAGACCGACGCTATGCCGCATCTCGCCCCGCTCGGACCAATCCCGGCCAAGGGCCTCCAGCCCCCGACGCAGCTCGGTCAGATCGTCGGCTGTCTCCAGCGCCATGAGCGAGACGAGCTCGATGACCGAACCGTCCAGCCCAGTCAGCGGCAGGATCGCGCAAGCGCTGGAGCAGGCCGCCCCGACCCGCGCCAGCGCTGTCGACAATGCGATGGCTGCGGCATCGCGGTCGCTGCCCTGCGGAAGATACAGCCCGGTAAGCACCACCGCCCCGCCGCCCTGGAGCCAAGCGTGCTGCTCCAGCGCCTGCCGCGCCGACTCGCCCAGACGGTCATGCAGCCAGGAGAGGAGCAGTCGGCGCAGCTGGGCCTCCGATGCTTCGCTCAGCTGTCGCCGCATCGCCTCTGACTCCAGCTGCTCCCGAGCTTCCTCCCGGATCAGCTCGTCGATTCGGTCTAGCAGCTGTTCCACCTTGTCCGCGTCCACCGGCTTGAGTAGATAATCGTAGGCGCCGTGACGAATCGCGGTCTGCGCGTATTCGAATCGATCATAAGCAGAGATCATGACGACCTTGGGTTTTGCGCTCTCATCCTCCAGTAAGCGCAGGAACGCCAGTCCATCCATCTTGGGCATCAGGATGTCCGTCAGTACGACATCCGGCCGAGCGTCCCGGATGAGCTGGAGCGCCGACTCGCCGTCGCAAGCCTCCATGACCTGACAGTCCGGTCTCAGGGAACAGATCAAGTGCTTCATGCCTCTGCGATGCCTTGCCTCGTCGTCGACAATCAATATTTTCATCCTCATCCCCCTCATCTTCTCATTATAGTAAAAAATGCAGGCGGACAACGGGAATTATGATTGGAAAGGTGGATTATCATTGGATGAAAGGGGGCCAACGCCAAGCACGCGCCAAAAGGCCCCGAGCGTCAGCTCGGGGCCCTCAGGGTGCACGATTACTTGGCCAGCAATACGTCGAGCAAGCGGATGATCATCGCCACCGACTCGGCGCGCGAAGCCGATGCGCTCGGCTGGAATCTGCCCTTCCCATCGCCGCTCACGATACCTGCGGCGGCAAAAGCGGCGATCGGCTCGGATGCCCAGCTCTGCGCGGTATCCGGGAAGGCCGTGGCCGAGCCGGGAACGTACGAGGTGAAGCGGGCCAGCATCGCGACGATCTCGGCTCTCGTCACCGGTTGGTTCGGCCGGAAGGACCCGTCCGGATAGCCGTTGATCGCGCCTGTTGCCTGCAGTGCGGCAATCGCGGACGACGCCCAGTGTCCCTGCGTGTCCGAGAAGGACTGATCGCTTGCAGTCGGCAGCGCAAAGGCGTGGGCGAGCATCGTCGCGAACTCGGCGCGCGTCACCTTGGCCTGCGGCCGATAGGAGCCGTCGCTGTAGCCCTTGACGATCCCCATCCTCGACGCGCGATCGACGAACGATGCGCTCCAGGAGGCGGCGGGAACATCGTTGTAGCTGACCGGCGCCGCGGATTGCGCCTGCTCTGCCACGGCCCGCACCGCCTCGATATTCACCTGAGCGCCGAACGCGGGCTTCGTCGGCGTCGGCTGCGGACTTGTGGTCGGCTGCTGCTCCGGCGATGTCTCAGGCTTGGTCTCAGGGTAGTACGAACCCGTCGGACCCGGCACGGTCGGCTTTAGCTTCGCGACTGCGAACATATCGACCAGTCGGCCATCGGTCGTGCGCGCTTCGATCTGAACCTTGTCCGAGGCCACTGTGATGTGGGAGTAGACCGGCACGTCCTCATCGAACATATAATTCAAGTAATCGTATTTCATACCATCATAGAACTTCCAGCCCGAAGCGCCGCCATCGAGGTAGACCGTGCCCTGCGCGTCGGAGCCGAGCGGCTGCAGCGTGAACTTCAGGATCGCGATCGGCCGGTACAACCCGAGATACAACCCCTATGCCAGGAAGACCGCGAAGCCGCCCACGACCAGCGTCACCGCCAGCACCATCCGGGAGAGCTGATCGACGCCTTGCGTAATCGTCGCATAGGGCATGATATGGAACATCTTCCATCCGTTCACCTTGGAGGTCATAAACGTCACCACTTAAGATGCGCCATGCAGGATCTGCTCGTCCACCTCCGAGGCGATCCACCAGGCCCCGCTATCGATATTGGCCAGCACATGGGCCTCGGCCCGCAGCGACGGATAATAGGAGGAGAGCATGCACACGCCCGGATCGAAGCCCATGACGAAGTACTTGACGATCTGTCCATCGCTCTGCGTCATCCAGACCCCGTAGCCGTAATACAGCCCCTCCTCGTCCGTCTCCACCTGCGGGCGCAGCAGCTCCGCGGTCATCTCCGTCGAGAGCAGTCGGCCCTCCATCAGCGCCGCCCAGAACTTGCGCAGATCATGCGCCGTCGTGTACGCACCGCCGTCCGGCCCACCCAGCACCGGGATCGAGTAGATGTTGGTGCGCCAGTCGTCGTCCTCGCCCACATTGCCCAATGCCGTACGCTCCGGCAGCCGGTCCATGCGGAAGTAACCGGAATCCTCCATCCCGCACGCCTCGAACACCTCGATCTGGATGTACTCGGCGAAACGCTGTCCCGACAGCTGTTCGACGATAAGTCCGAGCACGATATAGCCGGCATTGTTATAGGCAAACTCCGCCCCCGGCTCGAACTTCATCGGTTGATCGGCGAAGAGTGGCAGGAAGCGGCTCGGCCCGTCGATCGTATACATCGGCAGCGTCTTCCACAGACTCTCGTAGTCGGTCATAACCGCCTCGTCGAAGTAATCCGGGATGCCTGAGGTATGCGTCAGCAGGTGGCGCACCGTCATCTCCGGGTGTACCTGCGGCAGCGGCAGCGCAAGCTCGCTCAGTCGCGTATCCAGGGCAAGTCGTCCCTGCTCGATCAGCTGGCAGATCGCAATCGCGGTGAAGATCTTGCACCCCGACGCGATGCCAAAGCGCGTATGCGGCGTATTGGCGATCCGCTCGCTGCGATTGGCATAGCCGTAGCTTGTGGCCACCGGGGCCTGATGCTCTGTCGCCAGCAGGATCGTGCCGGAGAACTTCAGCGCTTGCCCCTCCTCCTCGTTATACCTGCGGACGATGTCGTCGATCCATTGCTCTGTGATCATCGGTATCGCTCCTCTCTTTAATCGGGTCAGACAGATCTCTCTATGCCCCCCATTATAATAAGCTCGCGCTGCGACTGGATAGGGCGACAACGCTTCGGGCTGTTCTCGACCTGCAAGAAGCCCGGGAGCGGATAAGATCTGCTGCCCGGGCTCTGGCCTACGGTTTCGTCGAATAGACGATCTTCTTGATACGATCAGGGGACAGATGATAGCCTAACGCCAGTTGCTCGATCGATACGCCTCGTCTGAACTGCTCGCGCATCGCCTGGTTGCGGCGCGCCAACTGGGCGCGCTGGCCCGACCGCTCGCCCCAGGCCATGCGACGTCCCTCTCTCTGGGGGATATAGACGCATTCTCCCTGCACATACTGCTGGATCTCCTCTAGCAGACGCTCCGGGAAGACTGCATTTCCATTGACATATTTCATCGCGGCACCGCTCCTTATATGAATTCTCGATAAGGCGTAGCGGTGCCGATCATCTCTTGTTAGCGCAAGCAATACATCGTATCAACCTCCTATATGTTGGAAATGGGTAGGTAATGTAAGCGTAACATACGCAGCACGGTTGTTCAAACCTACGCCCGCCCGCCTGACACGCTAGGAGGTGAAGATATAAGACTTCAGATACGCATTGCGGAACTTGCCCTCGGGGTCGTAGCGGTGCGCGAGCGCTCGGAAGTCCGGCAGCCTCGGGAACAGCGACTGCAGCTCCTCCGCGCTCATGATGAACAGCTTGCCCCAGTGCGGACGGGCGCTGAACGGCGCCAGGAGAGACTCGATGCGCGGCAGCATCTGCCGCACGGCCTCCCACTGCGGACGCCAGGTGAAGTGGAAGCCTACCGCATCCTGACCGTAGCAAGGACTGAGCCACAACCGATCGGCGGCAATGGTGCGGATCTCCGACGTATACAGCAGCGGCGCCAGCTCCGTGCGCAGGCTCGCGATCGCCTCCAGCGTCGCTGCCGCATGCTCGCGGGGGACGATGTACTCGCTCTGCAGCTCCTCCCCGGCGCTAGGCGTGAAGGCCAGCTTGAAGTGCGGCAGCCGCTCATGCCACGGCCCGACGATCCCGCACTGCTCGCTGCAGTGCTCGGCTCCATGGCTGGGGACGGGATGCAGCGGCACCTCCGAGCGCTGCGCGCCGTAGAAGGTGTCGCCCAGCGGGGTCTGGGAAGCCGGATGCGGCGCGACCCGCTTCACCCATACCTGATCGATCGCCGCCTCTGACCAGCTCGTGAACAGGCTGACGCTATAGCCGGAGGAGACGATCGCCTCGAAGTGAGCTTGCGCCTCAGACAGCGCCAGCCTCTCGTACACATGCTGCGCCATCTCGAAGGTGGGCACCACGTCGAGCGTCAGCTTCGTGACGACGCCGAGCGCGCCCAGGCCGACAACCGCGCCATAGAAAGCCTCGTCGCCGCCGTCGCGCGTGAGCGTCAGCAGCTCGCCGCTCGCCAGGACCAGCTCCAGACTGTAGACGGCCGAAGCCAGATTGCCGTGGGCGTCGCCCGAGCCATGCGTCGCGGTAGCGACCGCGCCAGCTACCGAGATATGCGGCAGCGAAGCCAGATTATGCAGCGCGTAGCCCTGCTCATGCAGATACTGACACAGCTCGCCGTACCGCACGCCGCCCTCGACCGTCACCCGATGCTGCGCCCGGTCCAGCGCGAGGATCCGGTTCATCCGCTCCAGCGATAGATGCGTCGCCGTCGTATCGGCGATGCCGTTAAAGGAATGTCGCGAGCCTATGACCTTGAGCTGCCGGCTGGCCGCGACGATGGCCTGGACCTCCTCCAGCCGCTCGGGCATCAGGCATTCCGCCGCCTGAAACGTATAATTGCCTGCCCAGTTTTTTTCGTATCTCATCGTGACCAGTTCCCCTTTCATCCCCGCTCGCCCCGTCGTTCAAAATGAACATGCAAGCGATACAGGCAAATCTCTCGTGTCCAGGCGCGCAACTGTTCCAGTTCCGCTGCCGAAGGCGAGATTCTTAGCAAAAACTTGCCCTCCTCGAACGCGGTCATACTGCCCTTGGCCGAGCCCCACATCGTCATCGGCATCCTCGCAATCAGTTGACTGACGCCCTTCTCTTGATAGTCCCATAGCCTGCGATGCTCCTGATCGGAGAAGTCGATCCGCTTGCGGTAGGCTTTCGCCGTCAGGTAGCTATGGAAGAACGGGGCCGTCTCCTCCGGCGTGACCGGCTCTGTCCAGCGCGACGGACCTCGCTCCAGCATGTACAAGAGGACGATCATCTTGTAGCTCTTATTCATCCGAGTGCTCTCCACATCGCGGAGCCAAGATTCGTATGTGCGGAACAACTCGCTCTCCTCCGGGTTCAACTGGCCCGTTGCCTGGAGCAGCCCCGGATAAGAGCCGAACTCGCTGCGGTACGCATGACTCTCCGCTTGCCCATGCAGGTGCAACTCCAGATAGGTTGGCTGTCGGCCCAGCTCGCGCTTCAGCTCCAGGAACGTCTGGATCAGCTGCTCGCGACGCGGCATCCGCTTGCGGCTCAGCTCCTGCAGCAGGTCGACGACACGCGTCTCCAGCTCGATACTGCAGCCAGCGGGTGCGGTCGGCAGCACTCCGGCGCGCTTGCCCTCTTCTTGCCCCTCCGACAACAGACTAAGCTTGTTGTCTGCATGGCGATAGTTGCCGATTAGGTCGACGACGACGCAGTGCGTCTTGTTGGGCGATAGGCGCAAGCCCCGCCCGATCTGCTGCGTGAATACCGTCAATGATTCGGTCGGCCGAACGAACAACAACGTATCCACACTGGGGATATCGACGCCTTCATTGAACAGATCTACTGTGAAGATGACCTCCAGCTCGCCTGCATCCAACTGGCGGATCGCCTCCGCCCGCGTGATGCCTGTCGTGCCGGAATGCAGGCTCAGCACATGGACGCCCTGGCTCTTGTAATACGCGGCCAGGAAATTGGCCTGTCGGATCGATGAGCAAAAGCCGATCGTCCGCGTCTGCTTGTGCCGGCTCCAAGCCATGTAGATCTGCTCCGCCTGGCTCTCCCGCAGTTGCGCCGCAGCCAACTGCTCTTCATCATACCGGGTGCCGAGCCATCTAATCTTCGTGTAGTCCGTCTCATCGTAGATGCCATAATACTGAAACGGCGACAGCCAGCCTCTGCGGATCGCATCGATAAAGCGGATCTGGTAGGCGACATTGCCCTCGCAGATGGCATACACATCCTTGCCGTCCATCCGGTCCGGCGTCGCCGTGATACCGAGCAGGAACTGCGGGCGGAAGTAATCGATCACGGACTGGTACGATGCTGCAGCCGCATGATGGAATTCGTCGATGACGATCAGGTCGAAGTGATCGGGAGCAAAGGCTTCGCGATGCCGTTTGCGACCGAGCGTATAGATGGAAGCAAAGACATGGTCCGCTTCTCCCTCCTTCAACTGTCCGTTGTAGATCCCGCCCGACCGTCCCGGCATGACATGGCGGAACGACCGCTGCGCTTGCTGCAAAATTTCCTCCCGATGCGCGATGAACAGGATGCGTCGGAACCGCTGACCAAAAAACGCTGCCAGATATGTCTTGCCAAGCCCAGTGGCCATGATGACCATTGCCTTCGTATATTCTTCCTCCAGCGTCCGCTCCAGCTCCTCCAGAGCGGCCTGTTGGGCGGGACGCGGCTGAAGCGTTATGACGTGCTCCTGGGTTGCAGCACTCTCGGTCGGCGCATCCTCGAATACCTGGTACTCCGCGTCCTCCATGTCCATAATCTGCCGGAGCAGCTCGGGATTGCGCCCGTGATGCTGAGCGTACTCCTCCTCATACCAAGCGATCGTATCCTCATGAAGCGGCAAGGTCGACTCATGATAGAAATTCTTCATAAACTTCTCGATCGCCACCTGGAAAGTATACGGCTCGGCCTCGGCATACATCGCCAGATTCCACTCCACCCCCATCCGCATCGCAGACAATGAGAAGTTGGATGAGCCGACGATAAATAAGCCCTCTCCGTTGTCATAGTCGAACAGATACGCCTTGGGATGGAAGGACACGCCTGAGCTCCGCCACAGCCGCGCCTCCAGGCGATCATCAATCCCGATCAAGGCGCGCAGCCCCTCCGGCTGCGTGATGAACAGGTAGTCCCCGGCAAGCATCCGCACCTCAGCCCCTTGATCGAGTGCCCGCTTCAAATGCGGCGCCAGCAGGCGGACACCGGATTGCATGACGAAAGAGGTCATGATATAAATGCCGGAAGCATGACGCATTCCCTCAATGAGCTCATCGGCCAGGTTCTCAGTGATGAGCTTGACCTTACGATTCGTCGACATCGATCAGATACACCTTGTCCCGGAAGCCGCCGCGCTGCTCCGCTTTTTGCTGCCGGATCGACTCGAGCTGCTCCCAGTCGGCTCCATGCGCCACAGCCAGCGAGCGAAGCACCTCCAGGACATCAGCCAGCTCTTCCAGCGCGTCTTCGGTGTTGCTTGTCTCCAGATACTCTGCCGCTTCCTCGCGAAGCTTGGTCTGGAGCTCCTGGAGGTACTCTTCGTCACCCAAAATACGCGTCCGGCTAGTCGCTCCCGTCCTTGCGATGATCTGCGGGATGTTGTCGCGTACGAGCTTGTTGTAGGTTTGCATGGACTCTCTCCTCTTAAAAAAGCATTATTTTCAAACTTTCTCATGTTACAATAGACCTATGCCATTATGACTATAGAAGAGAGGACAGATTGAAATGGGTATTGATAATTTTGACAAAGTGCACTTTCAAAAAATATATAAAGGTAAGCTGTCAGAGGACTTCGAGAATGGCTTTCAATCCTATTATGGAGATAGCTACAACTCATTTTTAAATAAACTATATTTAACTTCTAATGGTGACACCAAAGAAGTCGCAAAAATAATCGGCATTAAAGAAGCTGAAATTATTCTTCATTTGAAATCATACTCTATACTCAAAACTTTTAATTTAACGGAATTCAAAAACTATCTTTCAACTCACATTCTAGTCATCTTATTCAAATCTCTGTTTGCACTAATTTTTTCCATACCTATTTTTAAGTATGTGGGTTATCTCATTATTTATGGATATTTCTTCGGAGAAGCAAATCACTCCCTTTTGGAAATAACATTAAAGAATATCCCCTTGAATCAAGTATCATGCTATATTATTGGCTTTATCTTTTCAGGTGTAGTAATTTTTTTCATATCTCTATTTAAATTAAAAGGTCTAGGAAAGACATTCCTCTTGACAGGTTTAATTTACTTTATAGTCGCTTCCACACTTAGCCTTTCCGTCATTGTCTTTAATGCGAGTTCAAATCTTAATATAGTCCTTTTTACAAAATTCTTAATTGTATGGGTAACCCCTCTTCTCGTTGCTTCATTCTTGGTAATGAGCTACAAAATCGGAAACATATTTATGAAACACTTTAAAATAATCGGAATTGTTACTTTGATAAATATCTTCCCGGCCTATTTCTTGATTATAAAATTCGGTTTTATTCAAGCTCTAGCTATCATCTTGTTAAGCATAACATTATTTAGTTTTTTATCTGTTAAAGTTTTCTATTTTGTAAATAACAAAAGGTCTTTAGCGAGGGAGAAACAGGAAGAAAAATCGACTGATAAGATGGAAATAGCAAAGCAAAAGCGCACGTATAAAGAATTTGTATTTGCCATTCTCTTATCGACCTCAATTATTATAGTAATTATCATCCCAATGTTTTGTTACTCCCTATTTTTAACTGGAAATTCTATAGGATCGACTTTAAGCTTAGTTGGGTTAACCAAAAGCGAAAATATTAAAATAGGTTCAAAAACATTGAAAGGAAACATAGCTTCCCAAGATAATGAGTTCATATATATTTCTACAGTCACTAGAAAGTTATTGATAATAAGTAAAGACTTAAGTCTAGAAATCTCTAGCTCCTATGAGCCGAACTAGACGTAAATAAAAATTATAATACGAACGAACACACCAGTTCAATAGCTCAAACTTAGCGGGCTCTATCTGGATGAGAAGGTTCCTATTATCAAGTTACATAGTTAACTCAACTTCCGATCCAAAGCCTCCAACTCGTCCACCATCGCCACGCGGCGAGGATATTGAGCGATCAGGCGACCAATCATAGCCTTTGCTTCAGTCTTGGCACCCGCCTTGTGATAGGCTCGAATGATTTTGCAAACGCCTCTATATTTCCTTCGGTCTGTGGCTAGAGCAGCTTCGCTCAGGATATAATCCTCAAAGATCAGATACGTCTCCGTAGGGAAAAGCTTGGCTAACGGTATGGCATAATCTTCAATAAACATCGGAGTCTGTCGCACGACACCGAGCAGCCGCGTCCATTCGCCCTCGTCGGCCAGCAACCCGGCATAGGCGTGGGACATGTAGACTGTGGAAAGCTCGTCCAGCAACGCCTCCTTACAGGGCTCCCAGCCGCCATCGACAGAGTAAAGCTCCTTTAGCCGAGCATAGTAGGAGGACTCCCCGCTCAGCAAAATCCTACGCACAATCTCGATATGCTTCTGCCGATCCCCCAGGGCCGCATAGATTTGTTCAAGCTTAAACGCCCATCGAGACGTTCTACCGTACATCTTGCCCGCTGGCAGCACCTCGAGACATAACTTCTTTGCGGCTTCATAGTCCCCATCCGCCATAGCTTGCTCAACGACAAGCGCTCGAATCTCCGGGATGTGAAGATGCTCCTTCCGATAGCGGTCGGCCGCCGCCGCGCCCTCGAGTTGCCCGATGATCTGCTGCGTGATGAGGTATTGGTCGGGATAGGGCTTGTCGTCGTACATCTTCCCCAACACGTCGAACAACTCATACACCTTTGCAGCTTGCTTTTCATGATCGACGAGGTTCGCGGCGCTTCGCAGCAGCTGATAGCCGTATTCGGCCCATTCCTGAAAAGCCTTGTGCTTAGCGGTTTTAATGATCTTCTGGAACATGCCTTTCTTGTCTTCATCGGGACTCGACTTCGTGCAGGCCTCTATTCCATGCAGACACTGATGGACAACGTCGGTCACCGCGCCAGAGGAGGTGTCAGCGTGGGCGATCAGCTTGGTAACCTCCGTCAAGATATACAGATGAATATCCAGCGCAACGTCCGTATCGCCGGATGCAAGACTCTCTTCGAGGATCATGCTCATGCCATGACAGACGCGATTACAGCCGCTATAGGGCAAGAAGCCACGTTCTGAGTTTGCGCGAATCAGTTGCTTCACTTCTTGCTTGACTTCCGTCAGATTCATCAAAGTGCATCCCACCACCTTAATTGTTTGTATCTCCTGCCTGACCTCACCACTTCTGGCAGGAGCCACAGCTATCTTCGATAGCTGACCCTATCCTCTTCAATCGTGGCCCAGCCTCTGCGCACCGCTTCGTGGACGCCGCCTCGCATCGCCTTATCCAGTGCAGCGCCCGTCCTCGCATACCCCAACAGCTTGACCGCTTCTCGGACCAGGTCATCGACCATCAAGCTCCCATGCAGGAACAACACCTCGCGGACGGCGCTCGCCACCTCCTCCGGAGGCAGATCCTCGGCCTGTCTTCGCTCTGCCTCTTGGCTGCTCACGCGATACTGCTCATACTGGGCGGGGTCCACCTGCTGTGGCCAATAATACACCTGCCCCTCCCAAGCGGTCGTGGTCGCCGACAGTTGATCCAGCACGCTGCTCAAGTGGCGTTCGATCCGAGCCCCCGACCGGCTCATCCCCCATGCCTGGATCACTCTCCGGGTGAGGAGCGAGCGGCTGATCGGCCCTTCCCCGTCGATCACCTGCCGCACTTGCTCCGTTATCCGCTTCACATGCCTGGTGTTGTGGAACTCCTCCGAAGGCAAAGGCACAGCCGGGAGAACGACCGGCTCGTGCGGCCGACGCCATCTGCTGCTGGTGAGCGCTGCCGTCTCGATCCTCGCCGCCTTCTCTGCAGCAGGCTCCGTCTCCCTTGCGGCGGGTTGCTGGACGGAAGGCGGCGTCGACTGCTCTTCCAGCTTTGCAGCACTGCTCACGATGTCCCCAATTGGCTCCTCCTGCCGCTTCGCAGTGCCATTGCCTACTTGTCCGCTTGGCCCCTGGTCTTTGCTCGCAGCGGCCGCTTCCAGGGCCGCTATGATTCGCCGGAGCTCCTTCTCCGGATGATCCAGCCAATCCATCGCCCATACGCGGTGGATTCGCCAACCGAGCTGGCCCAGCACCTGGCTCCGCAGCAGGTTGCGATCTCTTGCGGTATTGCCGCTGCTGTAACTGCTCCCGTCTCCTAGCACGGCCAGCAGATAGCGGTCCGGGCGCCGGGGATCGACGACCGCCAGGTCCATCCGGTAACCGGATGTGCCGACATGGAGATCGACCTTGTAGCCCTCCTGCTCCAGCGCCGCTGCGATCTCCGCCTCGATGCCGGGGACACGCGCCTACCCCTCCTCGAGAGCCACGCCCAGTGCGGAGACGCCCTTCTCCGCGTACTCCAGGAAGGAACGCAGCGCACTGACCCCCTCGGCGCGGGTGCGGGATACGTCCAGATGGTCTGCCCGGAGCGTCGAGAACACATGCATCTCGTGTCTCGCCCGAGAGACGGCCACATTCAGTCTGCGCCAGCCGCCCTCGCGGTTCAATGGTCCGAAGTTCAACACGACCTTGCCCGCAGCGTCCGGACCGTACCCGATGGAGAACAGGATGACATCGCGCTCGTCGCCCTGGACATTCTCCAGATTTTTGATGAAGATCGGTTCGTACAGTCGCGCTGCGGCCTGCTCCAGCTCCGGATCGCTCCGATAGGCATCGTCGAGCAGATCCTCGATGAGCGTCTGCTGGATGGAGTTGAACGTGACGACGCCGATACTCCGCCCAGCGTGCTCCGCATCCTTGAGCCTGCGCGTGATCTCCTCGATCACCGCTTCAGCTTCCGCGCGGTTCTGCTTGGTGCGCCCCCGATCATAGAAGCCTTCCACCGGATGCCACTTCACGCTCGACTGTCGCTCCGACGGCGACGGGAAGGTCAGCAGCTTGTTCTCATAGAAGTGACGGTTGCTAAATGCGATCAGACTCTCATGCCGGCTGCGATAATGCCACAGCAGATGATCCTGCGGCATTCCGAGAGCCAGGCAGTCCTCCAGTATGCTCTCCAGATCCCCCGGCACGATGGCATCGTCCTGCTCCTCGCTTCCTGCGCTGGCAAAAAAGCTCGTCGGCGGCAGTTGCTTGGGATCGCCCACGACGATGACATTGCGCCCGCGCGCCATCGCGCCGATCGCCTCGCTCGTCGGCAGCTGTGACGCTTCGTCGAAGATGACAAGATCGAACGGAGCATACTTCGGGTCCAAGTATTGGGCGACGGACATCGGGCTCATCAGTACGCACGGACAGAGTCTGTTCAGCAGATTGGGGATCTGCTCGAACAGTCTGCGAAGCGAGACGCCTCGGCCGCCGCTGCGGATCGCCCGCAGCAGGATGCCCGCTTCCGAGCTGGCCGAGGCTTGATTACCGATCGTCGGGATATTGGCGGCGAGACGTGCAGCGATCTCCTCCCTCGTGAGTCGCTCGAAGGCTTCCACGGTCTCTTGGAAGGCAGCAATCTTCTCTTCGAACAGCCTGCCCGAGAAGGCTGACAGCAGCGGGTCCGCCTGGAGGATATAAGCGATAGCTGCCCGCCACCATGCGCTCTCGAAAGCTGTGCGAACCTCTCCGCCGGACAATTGGCCATTCTCGTACGCTGTTGTCAGCGAGGATAAGCCCGCCTCAATCGCACGAGCACGCAACTGTCTCCAGCTGCACCAATCCCGGAGCAGGTCCAAGCTCTGCAGCCACGCCGAGGCTTTGCGCGCGCGATAGTCGAACCAGGACTCGTCTCCCCTGAGACGATCCATAGTCTCCGGCTCCAGCGATAACAATGTCGCGAGCTGCTGCTCCAGGGCGGTATAGGTGTCATAGGCTGCTACATATTCCTCCAACGTCGCACCGCTTCTCTCTCGAAAAGCCTCCGTACCATCAGCGTACGCATCCGCCAAGCGCAGCTTGGCCTCCCGGAGAGTCGACGGGTTGACCCAGAGCTTAAGCAGCCTGTCCTGAAGCTCCAATACCCAACCATGCGCGCCGCTGACCACCTGCCAGTCGGGCTGGCCTTCATTCCACATCGCCCCTAACAGCGGAGCTACCGATGCCTCCAGTTGTCCCAGCAGCGCGTTTTCTGTCTGATAGGTCAGCACCTGCGTCAGGGCCGACACAGCTTCTGCCTTGGTAAGCACGCCCCCCGGCAGCAGACGGCTCTTGAGCAGCTTGAAGATGCGACGCTGCTTCAGCAGCTTCGGCAAGAACCATTGCAGCTCGGCTCGGTTCCATTCCTGCAATGCCAGCTCCGCTTCGACGCTCAGCACCTCGGGCGTGAATCGTCCCAGCAGCGCTGTCTTGGCCTCATCCCTGGCCCGGCCATGCCGGATCGCCTGTAGTACTTGCGCGCTGCTCGCCTCCAGATCGCTAGCCCGCAACAGACCTGTCGGCACGACAGACGGCGCTTGCGCCAGTTGGCGAGCCACACCCGCGAGGTGGGCCAGCTCGACCGAAGAGACGCCGCTCGCATCATAGCCGATGACGGCTGCTGCTTGGCCGCATGCGGAGCGGACGCGCTCAAGCGCCGACAGGTGCGAAGGAATCAGACGCTCCAGCTCGGTTCGAAGCTGCGGTCGATACACGCTGATGCCCGCATCGGCCCATACATGCCCATGCGGCTGGCCTGTTGCCTCTCCCGCTACGGCCAGCTCGCGCACGATATCGACCCAAGCGAGGTACATGTCCTTGGTCATGCCTCCGACGATGTTGGCCTCGAGCTCGACGACAGCCGGAGCGTCCTTGACCCTCCCGTATTGCGTGATCGCCTCATACATCGAAGCGCCGAAGCCATACACTTTGTGCAGCGCCGTCACATGACCATTGAGCTCCTCTCTTGATGCGGCCAGTCGATTGGCCTGTCTGCGCCACTCCTCCGGCGAGGCGACACGCGCTGTCTCCAGCGTTCGGCGAAGCTGCTCCAACACCGCTTTTTTAGTGCTTTTATTGGAATGCAGCTCCAGGCAGAAGGGCGCGAGCCCGATTCCCTCCAGCCTGCTCTGCACGACGCTGAGCGCGGCCATTTTCTCCGCCACGAACAATACCGTCTTACCCTCAGCCATCGCGGAGGCGATCATATTGGTGATCGTCTGCGACTTGCCTGTACCCGGCGGCCCATGCAGCACGAAGCTCTTGCCGCTGCCAGCGGCGCTGATCGCGGTGATCTGGGAGGAGTCGGCGCTGATCGGCAGCAGCAGTTGATCCGGGGCGAAGCGCTCGTCCAGCGATCCGGCAGGCGGGAAGGTCTCCGGCTGCTCCCACTCCATCCGCCCCGCCATCAGACTCGCCACCACCTTGTTGCGCGCCAGATCCTCTGAGCGGCTGCGGATATCATGCCACATGACGAATCGGCTGAACGAGAACAGGCCGAGGATGGCGCTCTCTACGATATCCCATCGGGACATTGTCATGATGACATGCCGGATCGTGGTGAAGATCCCGGTCAGATCGATCCCTTTGTCGTCTCGAGGCAACGGATCAAGTCCTCCGATATGACTCCCGAAATCCTGACGCAGCATCTCCAGCAACGTAATATTGATCTGCGGGTCCTCGTCTCGGATCCGGAGCACAAAGCCTGCTCGGGAGGACTTGCGGACGAGCTCGACGGGTACGAGTACGATCGGAGCATATCGAGCCTGCTCGCTAGCCGGCGACTCATACCATTTGAGCAAGCCCAAAGCGAGGAACAGCGTGTTCGCTCCGTTCTCTTCGAGGGCCAGCCTGGCAGAGCGGTAGAGGTGGGTCGTCTTAAGCTCCAGCTCGCGTTCATGGACATCCACACGCAATCGTTTATGACGGAATTCCTCCTGGATGAGGGCGCCGAGCGGGTGATTTTTGCTGACGGCCCGGAAAAGCTCTGCGCTCCGAATCGTCTGCTCCCAATCCGCAGGCTTGGGCAGCAAATGAAACTCTTGCCCCTCGGCTAGCGCATCCTCCAGCTCGCCAAGCTGTGTATTCAAAAGCGGCAGCGCGGACCGGGTCAGTCGGAAATTGAGCAACGCATTGCGCAGCGTCAGATCGAGCAGCTTGCGCTCCCACTGCTTTTGCTTGCTCACCGCGATAGCCGATACCTCGATCGGACGCTCGCGGAGTGTTAACTCTTGGGGAGCCTCTATACCGGTCTGCCCCTTATGCGCATCGTCGCTCGCTAGGATCTCAAAGCCGTCTCCCTTTGCGATCCGTACAGGAAGCGGCCGGATCGAGCTGGCGCGTGCACGCGCGACATCGACAAAACCAAAAAACTTCTCGGGCAAGGAAAGATGTGCAGCAGCAGCCTGCTCCGCATCATGGAAGGCGGCACCGCTGCCCGAGCACATCAAGGTCGCTTCAACCAAGGTAATCTCATGCACACCGGAAGCCAGCCGCTTGCTAAGCAGCGAGGCGTCATCCTGCACGCTCTCGGAGAAGGACTCTTCGATCAACCACACGCCCGCGAAGGCGTGTCCTTCCGTAAAGACGACTAACGAGTGCAGACCGATCGCTTCCAGACAAGCCGCATATAACAGACTGAGATCGAGACAGTTGCCCATCCGATTGGCCGTGAGCGCATCCGGCAGCCGGACCCGCTGTCCGACCTCCTCGAAGCTGGCCGGCGCCACGCAATACGTCACCTCTCTAGCCTGAATCGCTGCAAAAAGCGCAGCCGCTTGATGGCGAACGCGGTTCGGATTACGGCTCTGATAAGCGTCGAACGCGGAGCTTCCCGTCCATTTCTGCAGGTATGGAGCAGCTTCGCTGACGATCTTGGCCACAACCGGATGATTGGGCGTAATAAATGCAGCCACCATCTCGGGCATGATCGCCAACCCGGCCCATTGATCATAAGCCAACACCGAGAGCGGCGCTCGCTCCCGGTACAACGTTCCGTCTCCGCATGTCACTTCCAGTGTCAATGCCCCTGCGAGCCTCTCCGTCAGACTTGCCAGATACGTGCCCGACACGTCGATCGGAATGGGCTGGATGTCGATGGATTGTCCGGCAGGGATGACATCAATGACCTTAGTCCATACGGCTGCGAACTCCGGCTCGCTGGTAAAGGTGACTTTCACGTCATGCAACTCCGCATCCGATGCGTTGGTTAACGTGAGCTTCTCAACGATCGGCACGAAGTTTTGCTGCATGCCATAATTGACGACCGAATGCTTTAACCACTGACAGCTCAGCTTATTTTCGACCTTATTCTCCATCTTCCACCGACCTCTCCGAAAAACCTCTATATCTGTCATTATAGCTCAGGCAGGGCCAGGTGGGTATTATTTCCCGCATGTCCTAAATTGCAAAGCGGGCTTTACATTTTATGCAAAGCGAGCTATACTAAAGGTGCAAAGCAAACTTTGCAATCAAGTTAAGGAGGTGCCACTTGAAGACACGAATCGCAGAGCTGCGCAAGCAGCACAAGCTTTCACAGGAGGAATTGGGCTTGGCGGTGGGCGTGACGAGGCAGACCATCACCTCTCTGGAGGTGGGCAAGTATACAGCCTCCCTGATTCTGGCCTACAAGATTGCCCGCCATTTCGGATTGACGATTGAAGAGGTATTCGACTTTAGCGAATTGGAGGAGGAATAGGAATGAATACGTACCGAGCAAAAATGCGCACACGCGCCAGTTGGGTGGCTGCAGCCGCAGCCGTGACGGCGATCATCTTCGCGGCGCTGACGATTTATCGCGACCAGTTGCCGACGCTGCCCAGCTTTATCAAAGGGTTTCATCAGGGAGCCTTCATCAGCTTGGAGCTGCTGGCTATCTGGTTTGTGGTCAACTACTTGCGAATCCGCAATCACGAGGCCAAATTAAGGAAATGGCAAATTGCCGAAACTGACGAACGCACCGGATTAATCCTGCGCAACGCAAGCACGCTCGCCATGTCGGTTATTTTCACCGGCCTCGGTATCGCCACAATTGTCTCCGGATTCTTTAGCGCCACGGTGTTCTTCTCGTTGATGGGTTGCCTATTGTTTATTTTGATTGTCTTTTATGGCTTGTGGATGTATTATGCGAGGAAGCACTGACTTTTCTGATGAAACGAGGATGCATATGGCCCTTCATTATTGGCGTTCGAATCGACTGACATTGCGCGCGCTGCAAGCCTCCGACCTTGCTTTGTTTCAGGCGCTTGATGACGAGGTGGCTCGCAACGTAGACATGATTCATTTCCCGCAATCGCCGGAGAAGCAGCTGCAATGGCTCGAAGCGGAGCAGCGCAATCGGATCGGCGACGCGTTCCGCTGGGTGGCGGTCATCGATGACGGCACAGCGATCGGGACTATCAATACATTTGCTTGTCACAAACGATACGGCACGTTCAAATACGGCCTAGCCCTGTTGCCGGAGTACAGATCCCAAGGGTACGGGGCGGAGATGATCCAGACCGTGCTGCGGTATTATTTTCACGAGTTGAATTACCACAAAGCTACGCCGCACGTCTATTCGTTCAACCGGGCGTCGATCCGGCTCCATGAGAAGCTCGGCTTCGTGCAGGAAGGGCGGCTGCGGGACATGATCTATACGAACGGCGAATATTACGACGAGATCCACTACGGCATGACGGCTAGCGAGTTCGGAGAGTTGTATCGGAAATTGGAGCTGTAGGCGACTGCATTGGGACTGTTAACTCATCGGTGGCTTGACGAACCATCATTTAGTACTGTATAGTACTAATTATGAAAAAGAACACACGCAGCAACAAAGAGGTTGCTCTGCAATCCGCCTTCACCTTGTTTCTCACAAAGGGCTTCCTGGCAACGAGCATGGACGATATCGTAGCTCATAGCAAGGTATCCAAGACGAATATTTATTACTACTTTAAGACCAAGGAGGAATTGCTGCTCGCGACGGTTGATCGGTTGATCGCGCGATACGAGCAGCAGATTGATGCGATTGTCTCGCAGAGCGAGCTTCCGGTTCAGGGCAAGTTAACGGCAATGCTCCGTATCTTAACCGATAGCGATGAACAACCTAGCTACCTTGGCGGCTGTCCCTTCCTGTCCCTGTACACCCAGACGCCTGCGGACGCCATCACGATCAGAGAGAGCATCAAGCATTTTTTTGACCAACAATTGCACAGCGTAGAGATGATCCTATCGCAAGGGATCGACCGCGGGGAGCTGAGAGCGGACCTTCCGGTTCGACCAACCGCTGCGTTAATCGTCAGCTCCGTCGAGGGCGCGCTCTTTTTGGCCCAAGCGTCCAACAACCCGGAGCTCGTCCCCAACTTATCGTCTGCTTTAGCCTTGTTGCTAAAGTAATTTTTTTGACCTCGTTAGTACCAAGTAGTACTAAAACATAAATAAAGGAGCGTTACGAATGAAAATCTTCTTAACAGGCGGGACCGGGTATATCGGAAAACCTCTGCTGGCCAAGCTAGCCTCCCAACACCAGGTCTATACCCTTGTCCGCCAGGAGAGCCGCCTCCGCAACATCATCGACCAGTTGCCTGCCGAAGCTCAAGCCAACATCGTGCCTGTCATTGGCGATCTTACCCAGCCCCGCTTGGGCCTTAGCGACGCTGATTACGAAGCAGTGCTTGCCACCGATCTGATCATCCATGCAGGCGGTCCTATGAATATCCAGCTTTCGCTTGCCGAAGCCGAGCAGTCCTTTCTCTATCCTGCCCAATCCCTGGCACAATTGGCGCTAGCTATTCATGCCGCCAAAGGCTTGCAGCAGTTCATCCATGTCGCAGGCTTCATGAGCCCTTATGATGAACATAACGGGCAGTCCGATCTCAGCGATCGGTTAGCCTCATTGCCGCCCTATGAGCAGATGAAGTTTAGGGCCGACGCTTATATCCGCCAATCTCTTCATGGTACAGGCATCCCGCTCTCCACTGTCAATCCGAGCGTCATCGTCGGCGATTCCTTCACTGGGCAAACCGAACAACTCGGCGGACTTGGCATCCTGGTCGATGCCGTCAGGCGCAACCTGATGCCGCTCGTCCCTGACGGCGATGACGTCTGGCTGCCTATGGTGCATATCGATCATGTCGTCTCGTTTATCGACAGTCTGGTCCGTATGGAGGAAGTGGCCAGCAACACCTACTATCTATTGGACGCCAAACAAAATAGCCCTTCGATCCGGACATTGATCCAGGGCATGGCAAAAGAGCTGCGGACCGCTCCGCCGCGAGGCGCGATCCCGCTCCGGATGATCAAAACAGCGCTAGGGCTGGGGGCCGGCAAGCTGCTTGGCATTCCCAAGGAGTCGATGAACTTTCTCGTCAAGTCGGACTTTCCTGTCGCGAGCAAACTTGAGGTTGAACGCCGCACTGGCGCACCTACGAGACTGGTCGCCTCCACCCTTCCTTTTATCGTCAGCGATCTCGATGATCGGCTCAATCATGTTGGGGCTGTCGACGCACATGGGCGGGAGAACTTCAGCGTGCGCAGAAGAGGGGACTTGATTGCGCTGGAGAACAACAAGCAAGGCATGCCTTTCGTTTTCCTTCATGGCACCTTCAGCAGCGCAGATACGCTTGTGCCGATCTCGGCCTCTATGGGAGACGCCCATAGCCTGTTCGTCGACTTGCCCGGCTTCGGCCGCACGCCTTATCATCATGGCTCTGATGTCATCGAAGGTTATGTCGAGCGCGTAACGGCGATGATCGCCGAGCTCGAGCAACCGGTGATCCTGATCGGGCATTCCTTCGGCGGTCTCATCGCCGCGCAAGTGATGGAGCGACAGCCTGCGCTCATCGACCAGCTCTTGCTGCTGCAGCCCGTGCTCCATCCGGTGCCATCGAGATATCGATCCCGGAGGCTAACCGAGACTGTCCTGAAGCATACCGGGCACGCGAGCTTGGAGAAGCAACTGCTCCGCAGCGGCAGCATTACCACGGCTGAGGGACATCTGGAGGCGTACGTCCAAAGGGTACGGCGCGATCTACGATCCCCGCGCATTCGCACAACGACTGCCGCCGTCATGGCCGCCTTAACGAATGACGCTGCCATAAGCTTGTCTCCCGAAGCATGGGATGCTCGTCGCGTCAAGATTCTCTGGGGCAACCTGGACCGCGATTATCACATTCCGCAGCCTTTCGAACGCTTTCATATTACGCGCCTTCCGCTAGGCCATCAGTTCCCAATCGAATTCCCCGAGCGAACTGCCGAGTGGATAGGCGAGAGTGTGACGTCCCGCTACCTCGGGAAGGTCCCCTTGACGTAGGAGTCCCACAGGGTATGAATGAATGCCAGGTCTATCTTGTGCTCGAACGCCATCGCCATCAGTCCAAAATCATCCGACACATAGCCTGCCAGATCAGGATTCTGCGTTATTCTGTACGTCTGTTTGTATGCAGACTCCCTGATCTCTTCAATGACCTGGTTTTCAGCAACACCGGTCGCATTCACTTTATCGTAACTGGCATTCCAAGCGTCTGCGAACTCATCCGCATCCCTTGCATCCAGCTCAGCGTCCCAATCCGCCTCTTTATTGAAGACCGCTTCTAAAAAACGGGGATCGCTGATTTGAGTTCGTATGTCGTTTGCGCTTATCATCAAAAGCCCGCCTCTCAATCACAAATGTGGTACGAACGCATTGTCCCCATGGCCCAGCTACTAAGCGGCCGGTCTGTCCGCCTGTCTGAATCGAATCAGAGACCATATCGACAAAAATCCAAGCACGCCCAAACAAATACTGATGCTGAAACGATTTCCTTCGTCAAATACAAATAACAATGCGATAACAGTAAGAACCAAGACCGTTATTCCCGTTATATAAGGGAACCCCCATACCTTAAATGTTGGCTGAACGGGATAACGCGTTCTCAGTTTCAACTGGGAAGCTGCGATGCAAATCCAGACCAGAATGACGACAAAACCAGGCACGGCAAGCAACACCTTGAACAATTGATCCTGAGCAAAGAGGCCCAGCATGGAACCGCCAATCAGTACCACTGCGCATACCAACAACGTATGAAACGGGCTCCCCTTGCGATTCGTCCTGGCAAGAAACTTTGGCGCTTCTCCGCCTACAGCCAACGAGTACATCATGCGCGATGCCCCGTAGATGCCCGAATTCGCCGCTGACAACACCGCCGTCACGAGAATAAAGTTCATCACATGCGCAGCGCCCGGCAAGCCCGTAGATGCCAGCACCTGTACAAACGGACTGCTTTCCGGCCCAATTTCATTCCACGGGATAAGCCCGCAGATGATTAAAATCGGCAACGTAAAAAACAAAATGATCCGAAGCATGAAGTTTCCCACAATGCGCGGCATTACCTTCTCGGCATTCTCCGTCTCCGTTAAGGTTAAAGCGATCAGCTCAGAACCCCCATACGAAAACATCACAATGAGCAACGCCGAAAAGATCGACGTCCAGCCATTCGGGAAGAAGCCGCCTGCTTGCGTGTAGTTTTGCAAATAGGATGTGCTGCCGCTTGGAATGATGTTGAAAATCAAGCTTGCCCCAAGCACAATAAAAATAACGATCATGGCAATCTTAATTCCGGCTAACCAAAACTCAAACTCACCGAACACACCTACACTAAGCAGATTGATCAGAATAATAAACACTGCGCACGCCAGACTGAGCATCCACAGCGGCGTATCCGCAAACCAATACTGCAAGAAGCTTCCTGCGGCTACCACCTCGATGACACAAACCGATAACCACATGAAGCAATACATCCAACCCATAACAAAGGAAACCCGGCTTCCAAACGCCTCTTGCACAAAGTCTTTCATATTCTTGTTCTTATACACCGTAGCCATCTCTGCCATCGCCGCCATCACGACAAGCAATAACAGACCCGCAAAAATGTAGGTCACAATGACGCCTGGTCCTGCGACTCCGATGGTCTCGGCACTGCCTTTGAAAATACCTGTTCCGATTACGCCACCCATCGCCATAAAGATAATGTGTCTGGGCTTTAGCTTTTTTTGCAACGATTCGTCTGTCCGCGTCTGAGCCACGTTACATCCTCCTGCTATGAAAAACATGATCTCGCACTTTATTCACAAGCATATACGAGGTATACCGTATTGTCTATCGATTAGCTCACACTGTCAGCCCCTGAATTAATTTTCCCATGAAATGCAAAATCCACAACCTCGTGCGGTTGTGGATGAGCATGATGGAGCCAAGTACCTGCATTCCCTTACTACACGACTCGATTCGCTACAATCTCGTCTATCTCATCCTTTAATAACAGGTACCTGTGAACACTTCGCATGATCGGTACTTTGGTTAATTTATATTTATCCACGTAAACCTTCATCTGATCCTTGGAGAGACCGATTAATGCTCCCGCCTCCGTAACGGTCAATACCGCTTCCTTGCTCGTCGCATTAAACGTCTTTTTCACCTTTAGATTCCAGTCTTCAAATCCGCTCATATTTTCCTTCCTTTCTCGTTTACATTTCATGGGGGTCGAAAATTAGCCTTGCATGGACCAAGACTCTACGTCCCATGTTTTGGATACAAAGTCTTCATAAAATTCAGGCTCGTGAGAGACCAGAATGACCGTCCCCTTATACGCCTGTAGCGCTCGCTTCAACTCAGCTTTAGCTACGACATCTAGATGGTTTGTAGGTTCATCGAACAAAACCCAATTACTCTCTCGCATCAGCAGTTTGCAAAGACGAACCTTCGCTTGCTCTCCGCCGCTAAGCTGATTAAGCGATCGTGTGATATGATCATTCTTCAGACCACAGCGCGCTAATGCCGATCTAACCTCACTCTGAGTCATATAAGAAAATTCGTTCCATACGTCCTCTAGCGGAGTGATCGTTGGCGCCTTGGCCTCTTGTTCAAAGTAGGCGGGGAACAAATAATCTCCACGTGTCGTCTTGCCTTCTAGTGGGGGTATGACACCAAGGATCGTCTTGAGCAACGTGGATTTGCCTACCCCGTTACAGCCGACAATGGCAATCTTTTCTCCCCGTTCAATGACCATATCCATTTTGGGAAGCAGCGGCTTATTATAACCAATGACCATGCCTTCGGCTTCAAATACCAGTTTCCCGCTTGCTCTGGCATCCTTGAACTTAAAACTAGGCTTTGCCCCTTCCTCGGGCTTATCGATCAGTTGAATGCGATCCAGCTGTTTTTCGCGACTCTTGGCTCGCCCAGAAGTTGAAGCACGAGCCTTGTTTTTCTGAATAAACTCCTCTTGCTTTTTAATATATCCCTGCTGCTTTTCATAAGCATCAATATGCTGGGCCTTATTGAGCTCCGCCATCTCTTTGAACTTCTCATAATTGGCTGTGTAACGCGTCAACTTGGCAAACTCAAGATGATAAATCACGTTAACGACCTGGTTCATAAAACTGGTTTCATGAGAAATTAAAACAAACGCATGCGGGTAGCTTTTCAAGTAATTCGTTAACCAGTTAATATGCTCTTCGTCCAAATAGTTCGTTGGCTCATCAAGCAAGAGAACTCCCGGCTTCTCCAATAGAAGCTTGGCCAGGAGAACCTTGGTACGCTGACCCCCGCTAAGCGCGGTTACGTCTCGATCCAGGCCAATGGCATTCAGCCCCAGTCCATTCGCCATTTCATCAACCTTGACATCGATGAGATAAAACCCGCCGATCTCCAGTTGCTCCTGGATTTCACCCATCCGTAATAACAACTGTTCTAGCGTATCGGAATCCGCATCGCCCATCTGCGAAATAATGTGATTCAGTTCCTCTTCTAATACGAGTAAAGGTGAAAAAGCATCCTTCAAGACATCACGGATCGTTTTACCCGCTTCAAGCTTCGTATGCTGGTCCAGATAACCATATTGAACGCGCGGTGTCCAAACAACCTTCCCCTCGTCCTTCAATTGCTTACCCGTCAAAATATTCATTAAGGTCGATTTACCTGTCCCATTAGCTCCTACCAAGCCCACACGTTCACCCTCAAGCAAACGAAAGGACACATTCCTAAATAAAACTCTATCGCCAAACGTATGTGTCAGCTGTTCAACTGTCAACAAACTCATTACTCTCGATCTCCATTCATGTATGACTAACCTTATAATTGTAACACAAAAACTTCTCCTACAATGCACATTTGCATTCGGTTGGCTTGAGGATAAAGTAAAGAGCACCCGTAAGGGCGCTCTTTTGATGGTGGTGCTTGTGTCGCTGCACGTTCCGCTTTACCATGTGGGCGATGGTGGGATGGCCAGGCGTCCGCAATTTCTTTCCACGCTTCAGCAGCAGTCATACAGCTGGCAAGACGCTGGCGAATCTAGTACTTGGTGTTATCCAAATCCCGCAAGGACGCGTCTATACCGTCCTCCGCAAAAACCGGCTGGATTGGCCACAGCTATCCGAGCTGGCTTCCAGCGACGATTTGATGACAGCGCTGTGGAAGGACAGCGCAACACTGGCCGGTCTGCCGGAGTAAATGATGCATGTCGAGGACAATCGAGTAGGAGGGGGGGCTCCTGGCCCCCGCCCTCTCACACCACCATACATGCGGGTACACATACGGCGGTTCCGATCATAAATAGAGAAACCACCAACCAGAACCACTGGCTGATGGTTTCTTGATCTTAATGGAGGCGAAGCCTGGCTGTGCAAATCCAAATTCGCCGGATGTCTGATATCCAAATTTACTTACTTATTCGGCGTATACCTCATAAACAACAGTCGTTTGTTTGCCGTAGCTATTCACTGCCAGGATCCTAAAGACATTCACACCGGGATTGAGAGAGAGTTCCTGGCTGCTACCCCAGGAGACTTTTTTATCGTTGATATAAATGCTCGGATCATAATCATTGATATCGGAGACAGTCCAAGAGATTGAGACAGATCTTTCGGTGGTCGTTGTTGGCGCGTAGCCGAGTTTCAGTTCCGGCGCCGGTGGTTCAAAAGTAATTGTTTTTGTGACTTCAGTAGATTGGCCTAATTTATTCGTCGCTTTTACAGTGATTGTATTAACGCCCTCTTTAAGCAGGATATCCTGACTATTTCCCCAAGAAACTTTTTTATCGTTGACATAAACGACCGGACTGTAATCGTTAATATCCGAGATCGACCATGAGATCGTAAGATTCTTTGTCGTTGTCGTTGTTGGGATCGGGCTGACCGTCAATGTTGGAGCCGTACTGCTCATTTCGATCGTTACTTTAACCTCGGTCGATTTCCCTGCAGCGTTAACTGCTTTTACAACGATAGTATTGATTCCTGGCTTAAGAGCTACGTCCTCACTATTGCCCCAAGTTATCTTTTTTTCGTTGACATATACGACCGGATTATAATCGTTAGCATCAGATACTTTCCAGGAGACCGTAACAGAATCCTTACTTGTTGTTGCAGGTAGCGGATCGACTGAAAGCTTAGGAGCTCCTGCGTTATAGATTACTGTTTTCGTAACCTCAGCCGACTTTCCTGCAGCATTAACGGCTTTAATTGTAATCGAATTCGCGCCTTCTTGAAGCATCACATCATAAGAGGATTGGTAAGACAATTTTTTCTCCTCGCCATTTACGATGAGTGTGACGGTCGGAGAATAATCATTTTCATCTTTAACGGTCCATGAAACGGTGATCGATTGCTTGCCCGTAGTTTCCGGAACACCTTTCACCTCTACAGTAGGAGCACCTTTCTCAAACTTAACTTTCTTTGTGACTTGCGTCGTTTTGCCTCCAGGCAGGCGAGCGCTGATCGTGTAAGTATAGATCCCTTCCTCCTCTAAAGAGAAACCGACTCTAAAGGATCCCTGTACGACTTCGATCTCTTTATTATTTATAAATACTTTTGCTCCTTTGGTAACATCTCCAGAGATATAGAATGATGGATTAGAAACCGTCTCTGGAGCGCTAATATTGAGCTCAATCTCCTGATTGCTGTCACCCACCGCACTCTTAATAACCCTATAAAGCAACGTAGATGCCTCGGCGCGAGTGACTGGATTTTGGGGTTTAAATGTCCGGTTGTAGCCCCATTGATCAGCATAACCAGTGATCAGGTTTTTCTCGACTGCGATCGCGATATAAGTCTGCATGGAGGGTGAAACCTCTTTCCAATCGCTAAAATCGCTCAAGATGTTTTTATTCTCTAAATCGTCTGGCTCATAGCGGAGCGCTTTAACTAGTGCGACCGCAATGTCTTCACGGGTCGCTTTTCCTTTGGGATCAAAAAACGACTTACCGGATGGGGGATAATAGCCTGTTAAAAATTCCTTCGCTGCCTCGATCGCGCCGAACGACCAACGATCCGGACCCACGTCCTCGAATGTCTGTTTAGATCCATTGGCAGGAAGATCCAAATAAAAAGACTTTGTAATAAGCTGAGCGAACTCCTCACGGCTGACGGATGCTTCTGGTTTAAATGATCCGTCTTGATAGCCTGTAATAACCCCAACCTGCGCCATACTATCAATTGCATCTTTGGCCCAATGCGTTTCGGATACGTCACTAAAGCCTTGCGAATTGTCTGCAGCGTTTACGCTTGCGACGCCCGAGGATAACATCACTGACATTAAAATAAGGGCTAGAATCTTTTTCATTTCTTCTATCTCTCCTCTTTACGTATGGTGCAGCAGCTTCCCTGTGGTACCATTTTCTCATTCATCATACTATATATAGGTATAATTTCCTATGAAAATTTCGCTATACTTAATGTCTACTTTCCTCAAGACACAACAAAGCCCCGACCTAAAACGGTCGGGGTTTCATGAATGGAGGTGAACCGTGGTTGTGCAAAACCACAATTCGCCGGAGCTTGATGATTCGGTTGTTTGGGGAGATAGCTTAAGTCGTTTACTACAATTTTTGACTATTGGTTCTATATAGAGTTTCTTCGATCGCTCTAGTTGAGACCTCAAGCTTATGTTTCACGAAGTAATCATTGATGATAAGATATAATAACTCAGTCATGTTTGTGAAATGGCGAACAATCAGTGAGCTTATCGACCCGCGCGATGATGTATAATCCACCCATTTGTTCTTGTGAGTTATAGCTTGTCGCAAGGCATTTAAGACAAGGTATTCCCTGCTCTCCTTAATATCAATGCATCTTAATAAGACTTCATCCAACTTAAGAGAATTACTTGGATTCATTACAAACTTTACATTTTCCTTAAAGTATGTGGTTGCTGTTAATAAGGAATAACGTTGCTTCAAGTATAAGCCGAGTTTGTCATAGAACTGATAGCAGAATGTGAGCCCAATTCTTGAGAAGTATGCATAGATTCGTTCACTATCTCCATCCTGAGCGCTTTCTAAGCTATAGGTGTATTTAATGAATCTGGATATTTCTCCATTTTTCATAACTAAGTTAAATAATATCTTGAGTTCCTCATTTGCCCTTGTTTTCATCACCATATAGCTTAGTTCAGTGACCATCACTGCTATAGCTAAGAAGTTTTCGTTGTTTTCATGTATAAGCTTCTTTCTTTGCAATAAGGGCAGTTCATTATACTCTGGAACATATCCCACCAATAATTTTTCATCCACCTTAGATTCGTCCAGATCACTCAACAAGTCAACGACCATTTCCATAAAAGATAGCATTTTATCGATTCTAAATACACGTAAAACTTCCTCGTAATCTCCGTAAAAAGGATCAATATCATGCTCTAATCGGTTCCTCCATGAATACTCCCTTTCCAAGAACACGTTTATATTGTTATATTTTACTGAGACCCTAATGTCAAACTTCAGTTGAAAGTGATGAATTTTCATCATTACTTGTTTTATTGTGGACATTATCTCACGATAAAAGGTCGTATAAGGAATGAAATGATTCCCTAAACCTTTACTGCTAGTGTACAACGAATCGCAAGACTGCTTTATGTAATCAATAGACTCAAGTATATGGGCGAAGTCAATAATCACCAAATTCCGGATACTTCCTTTGAATTGTCCGTTCCATTTATGAGTAGTATCATGCAAAGTCTGTAGCCTGACAGCATTATCCTTAATTTGTTTGTTTATTGACGAATAATCAGCCATCGTCCTCGTATCTATATCTTTTTGTTTAATAGGCATAGCTTGTCCTCCCTGTTCAATCAATAATTCGTACTCTACGCCGTATTATTACATTATCGCAAGCTCTCGAACAGGGCATAAGTATTACAAAAGAAAAAACCGCCAGATTCATCTTTTAATGACTCTGACGGTTTTCTTAACACTAAACGATGTTCAATCCCTGTCCAGCATTAACTATTGCGGTTTTGCTTAGACAAGGGTTTAAAAATCGAACCATGGCTGTGCAAAACCACAATTCGACGGTTACTGCTGATGTCTTAACAGACATAGACGAAATCCTTATATTCCTGAACTTGTATTAAATCTATCAATACTATTTCATCGGGATAGATATAAGAATATAACACAAATTAAATTTCTATTTCTACAAATTGGGGGTAAAACCGATAATGTTTAATGTAGTTTTGAATATCTTTTTCAGGAATGCATTTTTTATCCGTTATTATACTAATGTCATCACAAGGCATAAAAGAATTAATCCAGCTGATTTCTCGACTGGTTAGATTAGGAGCATCAATTTCGTAGTTTTCCTCCCCAGTTCTGACGAAGGATAAGGATTGAAAATCACAATCATCTAATTTATCTTTGATTTTATCTTCTTCATGATTAATTAAGAGTCCGCCAATAGTGAGCATAGTGGCATTATCGGAATATTGGAAATTAAACAACTGTTTATATTCGTAATTCAAAGAATTCTTTTCCGGTCCGTTCCTTTGTGTCACTAAGCTAATAATATAATTATGCAGAACGTTTCGAACGTATTTGCCGAAATTAGCCCTAGTTAAATCAACCTCTCTAGTTTCTAAGGGTGTTTTTTCTTTAAGTATCTTCTTTAAAACCGGCAATCTAGTTTTAGTAGTTGGATCCTCTTTCAGTGGCTCAATATTACAACTAATTATTATGACACTTCCAGATCTTGCCTGCGACACAAAGGTTTCAATATCAGTGAAGATATTATAATCAAGCGAACCATCATAATCTAACCATAATATTGTGCGTTCATGCCATTTTAACTTCGGTAAAACATGGACTGACTCCCCAATTTTTAACTCTATACATCTAAAAGGGGCGTTGAATTCAAACCTCTCTTTATTTTTACCGTCCTTTTCGATACTAATCATTTTAGTAATATTGAGATTTCTATGAAATAATGAAAAATCAGAAAAATAAATCGATCCGAAACCGATATACCTGTATTCTTCTAGTTTTTCGATATGTCTAAGCCTCTGCAACACCTCTCCTATCATTTTACGTTCAATGGATTTACGCGGTCGTAGTGAATAATTTATCTGCCTGTAACTAGTGGTCAAGAGGCTCACACTCCATGCGCATATAATAATCGAATGTCATTTCACCAATTTCTTTATAACTTCTTGCCCCTAGCCTTTCTTTTACTATTCCGACTTTTTCCGGTTCCATTGTATAGGAAATTCTAATGTCTTTGGGCTTTCTCACAATCTTACCCAACGGTCTTTCGAAAACCTCTGATAGAGTTGATTTTGGCAGACTGTTAATGGCAATTGAGTTAGAAGAATCAACAACCTCAGTTAGCACAACTTCCTCTTGATCCTTTTCTCTATCCAGTGCATTGAGAAAATCAACGACTGATCGCGTGTAGTTTTTCATATCTAATAAGACTTTTTGATAAATCGGTGCTTCATCGTCAATTCCAGTCTTAGTCGTATTCCAAGGCAGTAATTTGGAGTCAGTTGCAGTAAAGAAAACATACCCTCTGAAACGATTGTATTGGGCATGAAAATTCGGAATATTATCCTTACCCCATCCAGAAATCCATGACTTATCTGCCTCTACGACTAGCCTCTCATTGCAATAAATATACCAACCAGCCTTTTTATGTTCTGATTCCCCGACACCAGCAAATATTTCTATTTTCACATCTTCCATATCAATGAATTTGCGTGCTGGTTTGAGCTCTTCCGAATATAGAAGTTCGGAAGCTTCAAAGTTTATATGATGACCATTTATAATTATTGTAAAACCTCTTTCCAGATATCCCTGTTCTTGTTGTCTTAGATGTTCTATTAATTCATTGATAAACGTAGGAGTTGAAAACAACTTAGTTGCTGCTTCATTTAGATTTTCAACAGTAATAATAGTGTTCCAATCCATTTTATTTTCTTCCGTGTAAGGACCTACTTCATCAAAAACAAAGGACCAATCCTCAGGTCTTTGGCTCCACGCTTCTACATCTACAGTTAATTTAAAGTAATCAGTATCGGTATGACTTTGAACTGTGAATTTGTTACCAATTTTAAAGAGTGCTCTTTTCATTCCGACACCAAACCTGCCTATTGAACCATCTACTGAAGGCGAGCCTGGAGGACGTCCAAAATTAAAAGCATATTCCCTTGCAATTTCAATAGATATTCCACCGCAATTATCTGCAATTATAAAGGTATCTGGGGTAATATCAATCTTAACGCACTTATCTTTTAATGAACTTTCCTTCCTTTCTCTAATTGCTCCATCAATTGAATTATCCACCAACTCTGCAATAGCTTCTGGATGTCGCAAGTCTGCAGTCAGCATGTAAATAAAAAGGTCTTTCGTTGGCTTAGCTTTGATTTTCAAATCATCTTCCATACAAATACCCCCACCTAATAAAGTACTTTCATTATTTCCTTAGCTACAGCATTGGATAAAATTGGTGGAACAGAATTTCCAATCTCCCGGAATCCATGCCAGATTGTATGATGGAATTGAAACCAATCTGGAAAAGAATGTATTCTAGCAGCTTCTCTCACCGTTATACATCTAGGTAAAATCGGATGTATTGGTCTAGGTGCTGTGTAAGAGCCATGTGAAGCACCTGTTCCTGCACGCAGTGTGTTAGAAACACCATTTATTGGTAACCTAAAGTATCTACTAATAGGTTCACAAGCCCCCTGTGCTGTATTCTCAAATCGACCTATGACGCTAGTTGAGTGATTAGTTCTTCGACATCCGGAAATACCTGCAATAGAATCAATTCCTGATTTAAACATGGAACGATCAATGTCTTCTCGTAGCAACATGGCGTATTTACTGGGATTACGTTTTAAATTTCCTAAATAAATATCAGAGTGAAGAAGGTATTCGTATTGTTCCACATCAGGCATATCCGAAATTGCATCCCAAACCGATGTAGTGACACCAGTGCCCACTGGATATTGGGGTGCCGAAAGCCCCTTTCTGTATCCAATTACAAAAATCCTCTTTCTGTTTTGAGGAATTCCATAATCTTTTGCATTAAGTACCTTAATAGGATCAACTACGTCATAACCAGCCTGCCGGATATCATCTATAATAGTTCTCAGATATTCTACAGATGAGCCCCTTATTAATCCTTCCACATTTTCCATCACAAAATACTTCGGTTTAACTTCTTTCACTACTCGCATAAACTCGCTAATTAACAAATTTCGCGGATCATCTCGCTGTCTTTTCCCAATCAGTGAAAAACCCTGACATGGGGGACCTCCAAAAATAATATCAACTTCATGTTCTTTAATATGTGTTAATAAAACTTCAGAAGTGAGATTAGTGACATCTTCACAAATTGTTTTTGAAGTTGGAAAATTTAGCGCATGAACTGCTGCATGTATGGGATCTAATTCTACTGCTACTTTTACATCAAACCCCGCCGCTTCAAATCCTAGTGTCATTCCCCCGGCACCACTAAATAATTCTATTCCTATTGGTCGTTGCTTCCCCACTGTGTAAAACCCCAGATCATCGTCATTTTAGTATAGCTTAAATTATTTCGGGTGTAGATTATCATTATAAGTATACTAAATACCACAAAAGTAAGGCTAGAAATAACGGCTCAAAACCGAAATCAGTGCTTGACGAAATAATCCAAGGTTGAAAATGGAAAAACATCTGCTAATCCTGTAATGTTGAAAGTCCTACCAATCAACAAAAGGAATAGACAGATGCAAACCC
>Ga0160452_100326_pt1 | contig 42084 bp, 39 predicted proteins | sample HID1971I_E6MG_FD_108230 | JGI IMG/M metagenome (GOLD analysis project Ga0160452, IMG submission 108230) | Enriched millipede-associated microbial communities from UW Madison campus, WI, USA - HID1971I_E6 MG | ecosystem: Host-associated > Arthropoda: Insects > Digestive system > Unclassified ...
CTGGCAAGCATGGCCAAACTGCGTGTGACCGCGGGCGGTGAGAAGCTGCTTTCTTTGGTTACTTTCTTTGCAGCAGCAAAGAAAGTGACTGCCGCCCCGCACAGGGGCAGTGCCAATAGACCAACGCGAATACGGGATCCGGCGAAACCACAGGCGGACCAACCACCAAAGCCCGCCCGCGGCAAAAAAACCTTCAACCCACCGGCGACAACGCCCCCAACTTATCCGCAGTAACCTTCTGCAAAGCAATGATCCGCCCGAGAGCCGCATGATTCGCAGTGGCTTCGTCATACATCTTCGCCAGATCGGCCTTGAGCTGCGTCCTCGACCCGCCGTCGAGATAAACCATATGCCCCGACGGATAAAACGTCGCCGACAGATTCTGCCGCACGGTCTTGTCGATCAGCGGCATCTGTTGAAGATCGATGATCGTCTGGTAAAAGGGCGTCACAAAGTCATACATCCCGTTCGCGGAAAGCACTTTCAAGTCGACATTCAAAGCCATCACCGCGGCGAGATCGCCCGCCGTGTAAAGGATGATGTTGCCCTTCGAATCCAAGCCCTTCTGCGCGCCCGTCGGATCGGTATGCTTGAAGTCCCAGTTGAGGAACGCCTGATCGTTCAGATCGGTGAACGATGACGTCGACGTGAACTTGAGCTGCTCGTTCAGATAGCTGTTCCACATCGTCGTGTAGACGCCGCTCACCGCCGTCATCGTCGGGTCGTTGCCGCCCGAATTCGGGTCGATCTTACCGGCGATGCCCGTCGAAATCGCCGTCACGCGGCCGTCGTACGAGCCGAGCGATTCGCCTTTGGACTTCAGCAAAGTCGTCAGGAAAAGCGAATTGCCGCGGCTGTCGTACGCGGCGATATCGAGACTCCACGCGAGCAGCGTCGCCTTGTCGATGCCCGTATATTCGGACAGCTTCTCGACCACCTCGTCGTCGGTTTGCGGAAACTTGCGCAGCGCGTTCAGATAGTCCGTGCGCGCGAATTCCGCGACTTCCTCCGCAAAGTTCAGAAGATTCGTCGGCGTCGGATGCACACCGAGTTTCTTGTGATACCACGCGTCCGCCGCCGCCGTCGGCAGCGCGCCGACCGGATTGCCCGCCTGCCGGTAATCGAGAATCGACGATTGCAGCGTGACGCCGTTCAGGTCGATTCCGTCCTCGTGCAGCCTGTACGCGAGCACGCAACTGCGCGCCGTACCATACGATTCGCCGAACAAAAACTTCGGCGAATTCCAGCGGTTGTTCTTCGTCAGATAGCGTTTGATGAACTGCGCGATCGAAGCCGCGTCCTCATCGACACCCCAGAAATCGCGGTTCTTGTTCGGCGCGATGGCGGCGGAATAACCCGTGCCGACCGGATTGATAAAGATCAGGTCGCTGCGATCGAGCAGGCTGTCCGGGTTGTCTTCCATCTGATACGGCGCGGGCGGCGTGAAGCTCGGCATCGCCGTCTTGATGCGGCGCGGCGCGAACGAGCCGAGCAGCACGAACACCGACGACGAGCCCGGCCCGCCGTTGTAGAAGAACGTGAGCGGACGCGCTTCCTCCTTCGCGCCGTCCTTGGTGAACGCGACATAGAACATCTTCGCGCTCGGCTTCGAACTGCTCGGATCGACCGTCACGAGATGGCCGACCGTCGCCGTATAAGCGATCTTCGCGCCGCCGATCGTCACGCTGTGGTGGGTGATGGCCGCGTTCTCGTCGGCTTCCGTGGCCGCGACTGCATCGTCGGGACCGTTGCCGTATGCGACCGGATCGAAATACGGCTGGTCCTTTTTCGCCGTCGTGGTCTTCTTCGGCGCTTTCTTCGCGGCGGCCGTCATGGCCGGTTCTTCCGCGCCGGAAGGTTTGTCGCTCGCTGCCAGTGGATCGGAGTTCATCGTCGTCGCTCCAGAATCGTCGTCGTGGTTGTTGTTCACTGTCTTACGCCTTTGCACTTGCCTCAACTCTTCGCAGGCACGAGCGCGGCCGCGATCTTCGCGCCGTCGGGGCTGCCCATGCCGGTGCATGCGTCCCAGCCCGCCGCCGCCGAGAAGCTGCCGTTGTTGCCTTCCGTGATGTCGCGGAACGCCGCCTTCGTCTTGTAGAGCTTCGGATTGACGAAGCCCGACGGCGACGCGTTGATCGCGTTGATCCGCGCGATCAGCGCAGCCCACAGCGGCGCGACCGCACTCGTGCCGCCGACGACCGTATCCTCGCCGTCGATCAGCACCTCGTAGCCGGTTTGCGGCGATGCGTCGCCCGACACATCCGGCACGCCGCGCTTCGCGAGCTTCGTCGCCTGGCCATTGCGTGTGACCGATAAACCCGCCTGCCACGCCGGCAACGCGAACACGCCCGAGACGCCGCCGCCGCCCGCCCCGCCCTGATCGCCGTCGTTCCACACGACTTCCTTCGCGATGCCCGATCCGGATGCCACGAGGCTCGTGCCGCCGCAGCCGAGCACATACGGGCTCGACGCCGGAAAGTCGACGTGATCCGAGCCGTCGCCGGCGCCATCGGACGAACCGCTGTCGCCCGATGCCGCGCAGACCGTCACGCCGAGCGCCGCCGCGCTTTGCAGCACGTCGTTGAACGCGCCGATCGACTGCGAGGACCAGTTCGACTCGGGGCCGCCCCAGCTGATCGATATCACGGAAGGCTTGTTGGTGGAATCGTGCAGCGCGCGATTGACGGCATCGACGAAACCGGCGTCGCTGTTCGGCGCGAAGTACACGGCGATGCTCGCGCCCGGCGCGATGGCGCCCGCGATCTCGATGTCGAGCGTCACTTCGCCGTCGGGTCCGTTGGGGTTGCCCGTGGGCGCGTTCTTCGCGTTGTCGACGCCGATCGCCACGACTTTCGGCGCCTTCACGCCGAGCTTCGAGAAATACGCGGAGAGATCGGTGTCGCGATAACCGCCGCCCAGCTCGATGATCGCGATGCACTGGCCGGCGCCGTCGCCATCGGGGAAATCGTAGAGACGCGCGAGATCGACCGGTGTGAACGACGCGGGCGCCGCGCCGCGCGCTGGCTTGAACGGCGGACGAAAACGAAAATGCGGACGCGCCTGCGGCTTGCTGTCGAGACCGAGCACGGCGGTGACCATGTCGTGCATGTCGTCGGGCACCTTGACCGGCCCCGAGCGTCCGCGATATTCACCGATGTTGTGATGTTGAAAGCGTCCGAGCTTGACGTCGAAAGCTTTCTGGAACTGCTCGATGGTGCCTTTCAACACCACGCTGCGCGTCTCGGTTTCGGCGCGCACGACCGTCAGGCCGTATTGCGCGGCGAAGGCCTTCACCTTCCCGACGTCTTCCGCGGATGCGGTGAAACGTTTGTCGAATTCTTCGCGCGAGACGGCTTGCGCGGGCGCCTCGCCGGCGTCGATGCGCGACATCATCTGCTTGAATCCGGCTTCGTCCTTGCGCCGCAGCATCACGATCACTTCGATCTGCTCGGACGGATCGCAATCGCCGACACATGTCGCGCCTTCGGGATGAATCTTGTCGCTGCCGCTGACCGGTTGCTTCGTCATGGTATCGATGCTCCTCGCTGGCCATGAGGTTCAAAGGTTCTCGATCCTGCCGCTGCCGCGCTTCGACGCTTTCGGCGCTCGCTGGCAACTTCCACAGCGCACGTTACTTATCGTCTTATTTTCTGGGCGCGAATGCAATTGCTCGGACCGTTGACGAGAGCATGCAATTCCGGCGGGACAAAACCTGTCCCGGTCTGCAAAAGGGTGTCTCTATCGGCTTCGGGCTCGCGCGCCTGCGCGAGCTCCTTGATCGATGACGCCTAGTGCGCGCGCTCTTCGTCGTACTCCGGACGCGCGCCCTGCGGCAGCCACGGCTCGCGATGCTTGCACCACAGCTCGTAGTCCGGCTCGAAGAGGCCGGTTTCGTCGAATGCGCCGATCGGCAGATCGACTTCATCGTGCGTCGTGTATTCCATGTAGGCGACCGAGCCGCACACCGGGCAAAAATGCCGGCGGCCGTGCTCGGAACTGCGCCACGTCGAAAGGCTGCCGCTCATCATCACGTCGCCGCGCGCGTAAATCGCATAAGCTCCGAATGCGGAGCCGTGCACTTGACGGCACGTCATGCAATGGCACATCCCGACGCGCTTCGGCTTGCCCGCCGCGCGAAAACGGAACGCGCCGCATGCGCATCCTCCTTCATGAACCGTAGCCGCCCGCTCATCATCGTTTTGAACGTTCATCGATCTCTCCCGTAAGTACGACGGTTTGTTACGATAACCCTTCACGATCGGAGATGGCATTCATGAGCACATCGAGCACGACCGGCACCACGCGTACCTTGTCCCTGCTGAAGCTGCTTCCCGGCGCCGGATCGGAATTCGGTCCCGCCGCGTCGGACCTCCTCGCCCACGTGCTATCGCATGACCGCTTCGATGCGGCGGCCAACGTGAGCGCGCCGCGCGAGACCTTTCGCGGCGTCACCGTCGAGGACGCCATGAACGACGAGTACGTGTTTCCGCTCGGGCGCACCGGCCAGTCGATCGTGTTGACGGGCTATCGCATCGCGGCCGGTTTCATTGCCGAACGCGTCGCCGACGAGTGGCTCGAACTCGCGCACAGGGAACGTCTCGCAAAAGGCTTGCCCGCCGTGCCGCAAGGCAGCGAGCCGCACCTCGCGCCCGATCCCGCCGAAGCGGATCAACTCCTCGACCGCGCCTACGATTGCGCGCAGCGCATCCTCGATCCGGCCGCGAGCGAGCAGGTGCTCTCGCTCTTCGAGACGCACTATCGCGGCGGACGGGAATTCCTGCGTCTCACATGGGAAGGTTTGCCGGAAGATCTCGTGCCCGAGTCGCGCCGCCCGCTCGCGGCGCTCGCCGCGGCCGCGCCAAATGGCGAGCGGCGCGAGAAACGCGACTACGATCCCTACGGCCTCGACGGCGTCGACGATTACGATGTCGACCGGCCGCTCGCGTATCGCGAGAAGATCGGGCCGTTTCTCTTCACGATGACCTATCGCCACGAGTATCCGCAAGTCGACGACGAACGCCTCGGCACTGCGTTCGCCGTGTTCCACGAAGCGGGCAGCGACATCGTCGCGGCGGCGGTGCGGCTGCAGCTCGTCAAGGTGCCGCCGCTCACGAGCAGCGCCGATCTCGTCTATACGCTGGATACCTACTCGGGCGAGATGCTCTCGCTCGCGCTCGCCGCCACGGAAGCGCTCGGCCCCGAAAAGCTGATCGAGGTGTTCAATGCGCATCGCGTGATCTACATCAGCCTGTGGGAAGTGCGCAAGCCGTGGCGCGGCGAGGGACTGGGCGTCGCGCTGCTGCATCAGGCGCTGGAGCGGCTTCCCGTCGATGTCGATGGCCGGCCCAATGCGCTGTGCGTCGCGCCCGAGCCGTATCAGACCGAGATGCGTCACTTCGAAAAACTGCCCGGCGTGCTGCGCGAGGAGCTGAGAACGCCCGCGAAACGCCTGGCCGCGCATCTGACCAACTGGCTCGAACGCTCGAAGCTGCCGATCGCCACACATTTCTTCGTGCCGATGGCCAGGCACGCGGGCATCGGGTCGGCGGGCGAGAACGCGCGGCTCATCGATCAGATCATGGAGAGCGAGGCGTAGCGGCATGCTCGTCGTCATCGACATGCAGGCGAGGCTACTGCCGCATCTGGATGGCGCCGAGCGGCTGACGGCGCGCGTCGGCACGCTGCTGCGCGCGGCGAATCTGCTGGAGGTGCCGGTGGTCGTCACGGAGCAGAATCCGCAAGGGCTCGGCGGAACTGCGCAAGCCCTGCTGGGCGATGTCCGGCTTGCGAAGGTGATCGAGAAGGACACGTTCGATGCGACGCTCGCGCCCGCTTTCGTCGACGCACTGCCGCCCGCGCCCGCGACGTTGTGGGTCGCCGGCGCGGAGGCGCATGTGTGCGTGTTGCTGACCGTGCTCGGGCTGCTGCGGCTCGGTTACCGCGTGGAGTTTGTCGCGGACGCGGTCGCATCGCGCCACGTGGAAGATCGCGCCGTCGCGCTCGAACGGGCGCGGCAGGATGGCGCGCGGATGACGACCGTCGAAACGGCGATTTTCGGCTGGCTCGGCAGTTTCACGCATCCGCGCTTCAGGGACGTGCTCGCGCTCATCAAATGATCACGGCGCTTGCGTGGACAGGCGGTTAGTTGCGATCGCGCCATTCGGCGAGTGCGTCCGCGACGCGCGCGATCACGTCGTCCCATTGGTTGGGTCTGGTCTGCCGGAACAGGCGCGCTTTCGGATACCAGACGCGATCTTCGCCTTCGGTCAACCAGCGCCAGCACGGGTTCGAGGGCAGCAGGATCCACACCGGCTTGCCGAGTGCGCCCGCGAGATGCGCAACCGATGTATCCACGGAGATGACGAGATCGAGCGAAGCGATGATCGCAGCGGTATCGGCGAAGTCCTCGACATCGTCCATCAGGTCGAGCGGCCGCAGATGCGGCGGCAGGGTCTCGATTTGCGCGCGCGCGAAAGGCGCCTTTTGCAGATTGACGAAGCGCACGCCGGGCAAGCCGAGCAACGGCATGCAGGCTTGCGCACCGACCCAGCGGCGGGCCTCGAACGATGATTCACGAGGTTCCGCCATTGCCACGATCCCCACCTTCGGCAACTGCGCGGGCAGCCGGCCGCGCCAGTATTCGATGCGCGCTTCATCCGCGGCGAGATAGGGCGTGACGTCCGGAATGGTCCTGGTTTCGAGGAGCGCGGGCAGACTCATCATGAAACACCAGTAGTCGTGCCGCGGCGAAGTGTGCAATGCATCGTCGCTGATACAGGCGTCGACGCCATCGACAGAGGCGAGCAGCGTATCCTTTTGCGGCCATGCTACCGACAGCGTCGCGAGCCCTTGCGACTTCAGCAGCGGCAGATAGCGGCAGAACTGAAACGAGTCGCCGAATCCCTGTTCGTGGATAACGAGCATCGATTTTCCGGCGAGCGGCTCGCCTCGCCACTGCGCAAACGGCAAGTCCGGCACGCGGATAGGCCGCTCCGCCCAGTCATCGTCGTAACGGGATTCCATCAACGGCCAGGCTTCGGCATACGCTCCGACGCGCAAAAGTCCTCCGGCCAGATTGATCCTGGCTTCCGCGGAATTCGGATCGACTTCCACGGCGCGCCGAAACGTCGTCAGCATCTCGTGCGCGCGCCCAGGGTGCTCCTTGAGCAGGTTGCCGAGCGCGATGTATGCCTGCGTGTAATCCGGCTGAATCTCGATCGCGCGACGATACGCCGCTTCGGCCTCGTCGATGCGCTCGAGCCCGGCGACGGCCGTCATCCGATAGATCACCTGCCCCAGGTTGTAATGCGCGGCGCTCAACTCGGGCAATTGTTCGGCCAGACGGCGATACACGCGCTCGAGGTCCGCTTCGCGTCCATCCGTTTCGAGCAGTTCCGCCAGTGCCTGATACGCGCTCGTCAGGCGGGGATTCAGTTCGATGGCCGCGCGATAGGCCCGCTCGGCTTCGTCCCAGCGCTGCAGGGCGACGAATGCGTTGCCCAGATTGAAATGCGCGTCGGCCCAGTCCGGGCGGGCATCGATTGCGAGGCGAAAATGCGTTTGCGCTTCGTCGGCGCGCGTTTGCGTCATCAGCAGCTTGCCCAGGCTGTAATGCGCCGGCGCCAGATCCGGCCGCAGTTCGAGCGCCCTGCGCAACGACCGCTCCGCGTCCACGATGCGGTCCTGCAGCGCCAGCACGTTCCCGAGGTTGTAGTGCGCTTCGGCGGAATCGGCGTTCAGATCGATCGCGCGCCGATACATCGCTTCCGCTTCAGGAAACCGTTTGAGTTGCTCGTACAGGTTACCGAGGTTGTTGCGGACTCCCGCGTGCGCCGGATGCCCGTCGACCGCGCGCTGCCAGTACGCCTGCGCCAGATCCGCGCGATTCATCGCGTAAGCGCATGCTGCCGCGAGATTGAGCGCCTCGGCATCGGCGTCTGGGCGATCGAGCAGCGGCGACAGGACCGCCAGTGCGTCGGCGTGCTGGTTCAGCGAGTAAAGCTGGGCCGCGCGTTGATAGGTATCGACAAACATGACTGACTTCACGAATTGAAAGGATGTTTCCGGGCCGCGATATCGCATTTCGCCGATAGCGGCAACGAAATCATGCAATTTTGAACCGCGCGCGCGCTCGCTGACGTCACAAAGCGTGACCTACGCCGGATCAGTCAGCGAAACGATCTCCTCCGTTTTGCAGCGTGGACGTGCACGAGCGCAGGAATTCGATGCGGGACACCGCCGCATGGCATCCGATTTGCTAGACATCACCGGTTGCGGGTCGACGAACGTTCGGTTCCCTTACAGTTGACGGACGCTCACGAGCTCGCGCCTCACGCGCCGCCCGTGACTCGAGCATCGGCGCTCCGCCCGATCCGTCGCAATCGGTCGCGAGCAAAAGCCCACGAAGATTCGAGCCCGACCAGCGCCCTTCCGAACGAGCGAGGAGAACCGATCCCCATGTCCCCAGCCGATACCCATCCCCACGACGTCAGCGATGCGGCGCAAAAGCCGTCGCGCCGGCGTTTCCTCCAGTCGGCCGCGGCGGCAGCGGCCGTAAGCGCCGCGCCGCTCGCGCACGCGCAACAGCAGAGCGCTGCGACGCCCGCCGTAGCGCCGCCGCCCGCAGCCGTGCCGATGATGCCCGTGAAGCTCACCATCAACGGCCATCCGTATGAATTGCAGGTCGAGGCGCGCACGACGCTGCTCGACGCGCTGCGCGAATACGCGAACCTCACCGGCACGAAGAAAGGCTGCGACCGCGGACAGTGCGGCGCGTGCACGGTAATCGTGTCGGGACGGCGCATCAATTCGTGTCTCACGCTCGCGGTGATGCACGACGGCGAATCCGTCACGACCGTAGAAGGCCTCGCGCCCGACGGCGACACGCTCGCGCCCATCCAGCGCGCGTTCATCGAGAAGGACGCCTTTCAGTGCGGCTACTGTACGCCCGGGCAATTGTGCTCGGCGACGGCGCTCATCGACGAATATCGCAAAGGCGATGCGAGCGCCGTTACCGCCGACGTGCGCTTTCGCCCGGCGCAACTCTCCGACGACGAAATCCGCGAGCGCATGAGCGGCAACATCTGCCGCTGCGGCGCATATCCGAACATCGTCGCGGCTGTGAAAGCCGTCGCGACGGGCAACGCCTAAAGGAGGCGCACATGGACGCGATCTCCTACCAGCGCGCCGCCGACATCGGCGCCGCGCTCTCGGCGGCGAGCCAGCCGGGCGCGATGTTCATCGGCGGCGGCACGAATCTGCTCGATCTCATGAAAGGCGGCGTGATGCGGCCGATGAAGCTCGTTGACATCACGCACATCGACGCCCTCAACGGCATCACCGCCCTGCCCGACGGCGGCCTGCGGCTCGGCGCGCTCGTGCGCAACAGCGACGCGGCGAATCACGCGTGGGTGCGCGAGCGCTATCCGCTCTTGTCGCAGGCGCTGCTCGCGGGGGCGTCGGCGCAATTGCGCAACATGGCGACGGTCGGCGGCAATCTGATGCAGCGCACGCGCTGCGCGTACTTCTACGACACCGGCTTTCCCCAGTGCAACAAGCGCGCGCCAGGCAGCGGCTGCGCGGCCATCGACGGGAATAATCGCATGCACGCGATTCTCGGCGCGAGCCGCCAATGCATCGCGACGAATCCATCCGACATGAGCGTCGCGCTCGCCGCGCTCGATGCCGTCGTGCGCGTCACCGGCCCGAACGGCGAGCGGGCGATTCCATTCGCGGAGTTTCATCGTCTGCCGGGCGACAGGCCCGACCTCGACACCACCTTGCAGGCGGGCGAGCTGATCACATCGGTCGATCTGCCGCCGCCGCTCTTCGCGGATCACTCGAAATATCTGAAGGTGCGCGACCGCGCGAGCTATGCGTTTGCGCTCGTGTCCGTCGCGGCGGCGTTGCAGATGGACGGCGGCACCGTGAAAAGCGCGCGCATCGCGTTGGGCGGCGTCGCGCACAAGCCGTGGCGCGCGCAAGCGACCGAACAGGCGCTCGTCGGCAAATCGCTCGACAAGGCGACGCTGCAAACCGCCGCCGCGCTCGCCGTGCAGGGCGCGACGCCGCAGCGCGACAACGCGTTCAAGGTCTCGCTCGCGCAGCGTGCGATCGTGCGCGCGCTTCAACAGGCCGGAGGTGTCGCATGACTTTTATCGGAAAACCGCTCGATCGCACCGACGGCGTGCTGAAGGTCACCGGACAGGCGCGCTATTCGGCCGACAACTCCGACGCGAAGCTCGCGCACGCGGTGCTCGTCACGAGCACGGTCGCGAGCGGCCGCATCGCGTCGATCGACACAAGCCGCGCGCAATCCATGCCCGGCGTGCTGCTCGTGATGACGTATCAGAACGCGATGCGTCTGCCCAACGGCGGCGTCCCCGACGCGCAGCCGCCCGCCGTGCGCAAGCTCACGCTGCTGCAAACCAACCAGGTGCGTTACAGCAACGAGCCGGTGGCGGTCGTCGTCGCCGATTCGCTGGAGCACGCGCGGGGCGCCGCGCGTTACGTCGATGTGCGCTACGAAGCCGCGATGCCCACTGCCGATTTCGAACGCGCGAAGGCATCCGCGTATCAGCCGGAGAAGATGATGGGCCGCGCGGTCACGACGAAGCGCGGCGACGTCGACGCGGGCTTGCGGCAAGGCCCGACGCGCCTCGACGCCGTCTACACGACACCCTACGAGCATCACAATCCGATGGAGCCGCACGCGACCGTCGCCCGCTGGGACGGTCCGAAGCTCACGCTCTACGACGCGACGCAAGGCGTGTCCGGCGCGCGCAGCGCGGTGGCGAAGTTCTTCGGCATCTCCGATGACAACGTGCGCGTGATCTGCCCATTCGTCGGCGGCGGCTTCGGCTGCAAGGGCTCGGTGTGGTCGCATGTCGTGCTGGCGGCGATGGCGTCGAAGCAGACCGGGCGGCCCGTCAAGCTCGTGCTCGAACGTCCGCAGATGTTCGGCATGATCGGCAACCGCCCGTACACCGAGCAGCGCATCCAGGTCAGCGCCCGCGACGACGGCATCATGACCGGCATGCGTCACGACGTCATATCGACGACATCGACGTTCGAGGACTGGACCGAAACCTCGGCGATCGTCACGCGCATGCTCTACGCGGTGCCGAATCAGTCGACGTCGCACAGGCTCGTGAAGCTCGACATCGGCACGCCGACCTTCATGCGCGCGCCCGGCGAGACGAGCGGCTCGTTCGCGCTCGAATCGGCGATGGACGAGATGGCGTATCAGTTGAAGATGGACCCGCTCGCGTTTCGCCTCAAGAACTACGCGAACATGGAGCCGCAGGAGAAGAAGCCCTGGTCGAGCAAGGCGCTGATGGAGTGCTACACGCGCGGCGCGGAGAAGTTCGGCTGGGCGCGGCGCAACGCTGCGCCGCGCTCGATGCGCGAAGGCAATACGCTCGTCGGCTGGGGCGTCGGCACGGCGACGTATCCGGCGAACCGCAGCGAGGCGTCGGCGGTGGCGCGCATCCTGCCCGACGGCACCGCGATGGTCGCCTCCGGCACGCAGGATCTCGGCACCGGCACCTACACGATCATGACGCAGGTCGCCGCCGACGCGCTCGGCTTTCCGCTCGATTACGTGCGCTTCGCGCTCGGCGATTCGTCGCTGCCGAAAGCGCCGGTGTCGGGCGGCTCGCAATCGGCGGCGAGCGTGTCGCCGGCGGTGCGCGCGGCGTCGATGCAGGCGCGCGATCAGCTCATCGCGATGGCGCTCGCAGATCGCGGATCGCCCGTCGCCGGTCTCGCGCGCGAGGACGTGACGGTGTCCAATGGCTGGGTCGTGAGCGTGTCGAATCCGGACAAGCGGGATCCGGCGGCCGCCGTGATCGCGCGCAACGGCGGCCGCGCGATCGAAGCCGTCGCGACGACGCGCCCCGGTGACGAGAAAAAGCAGTACGCGTTCCACTCGTTCGGCGCGGTGTTCGCGGAAGTGCATGTCGATGCCGATCTCGGGATCATTCGCGTGCCGCGCATCGTCGGGGTGTACGACGTCGGCACGCTCTTCAACGAGAAAACCGCGCACAGCCAGTTGATGGGCGGCATCGTGTGGGGCGTCGGTTCGGCGCTCTTCGAGAAAAGCGAGATGGATGCGCGCTACGGGCGCTACACGAACGCGAATCTCGCGGAGTATCACGTGCCGGTGAACGCGGATATCGGCATGCTGGATATTTCGTTCGTCGGTCAGCCCGATCCGCATATCAATCCGCACGGCGCGCGGGGTATCGGCGAGATCGGGATAACGGGCGTGGCGGGCGCGCTCGGCAACGCGGTGTATCACGCCACAGGCGTGCGCGTGCGCGATTTGCCGATCACGCTCGACAAGGTTTTACCGCCGACGATGGCGTGACTTGAAACGATGCACGCGGCTGGCCGTTTGAACGACCGCCGCGTGCTTTTTTTATGCTTGCGACGACCTTCGATGCGCCGCACAATCCCCATTCAACTCCCACGCGAGCAGCTGCGATGACCTATTCGTCGAACGCGACCGGCATCCTGCTGGCGGCGGGTCTCGGCACCCGCTTCGATCCTTCTGGACGCCACAACAAGCTGCTCGCCACGCTGCCCGGCGGCACGCCCGTCGTGTTCCAGTCGGCGCGCAAGCTGCTCGCGGTTTCGGCCGAAGTGATCGCGGTAGTCCGGCCTGGCGCCGAAAAGCTTGCCGATGTCCTGAACGAAGCGGGTTGCAGCGTCATCTTCAGCACTGACGCCGAACGCGGCATGGGCGCAGCGCTCGCTGCGGCCGTGCGGGCGACGTCCGAAGCCGATGGCTGGCTCGTCGCGCTGGGCGACATGCCGTGGATCGAAGCCTCGACGTATGAAGCCGTTGCGCGGCAGCTCGATCAAGGCGCCGAACTCGTCGCGCCGTTCTATCGCGGCAAGCGCGGGCATCCGGTGGGATTCGGCATGGCGCATCGCGAGGCGCTCGCCGCGCTCGACGGCGATGGGGGCGCGCGCGGCATCTTTTCGACGCACACGCCGTTCGTCATCGAAGTCGATGATTCGAACGTGCTGCTCGATGTCGATTTGCCGAGCGATCTCGGACAGGTTTAAAGCCCGGCCGCCGTCACGCCGCAATCGCCACGGAATCCGCCGAATCCGTATCGTCGCTGCCAATCGGCAGATAACGCTTGCCGACTTCGAGCAGCGTCGCGCCGAATCCTTTCTTCGCCCGAAAATCCGTCCTCGCGCTCGTCACCACGCGCGGCGACGCGCTCCATTCGATATTCGCGCCGATCGCCATCAACGCCTCGACGAGCGCCACATCCTCGCTCGATTCCAGCGGGGCGAACCCGCCCGCCTGCACATACGCCCTCGCCGACACGCCCAGATTCGCGCCGTGAATATGCCGATGCCCGTCCGCGTCGGTGTAGGTGCGCCCGAAATGTTCGCGCACCGCGCCGAGATGCGGCGACCAGTCGTGCACGCCGATCACGCCGCACACGGCGTCCGCGCAGCAGTCGAGCTGGCGCACGAGCCAGTCTTCGGCGACGGTCGTGTCGGCGTCGGTGAATGCGAGCCAGCGCGCGCCGAGCGCCAGCGCCCGCTCCGCGCCATGCGCGCGCGCCATGCCGACGTTGCGCGCGTCGATGCACGACACCTCCGCGCCCATCGCCCGCGCGATGCCGGCGGTTTCGTCGGCGCAACTGTCGGCGACGACGATCACGCGCGCCGCCTCGCCGAGCAATTGATGATGATCCGCCGCGCGACGCGCAGCCGCCACGCACGCGCCGATATGCGCGGCTTCGTTGTGAGCGGGAATGACGATGGCAAGCATGTCGGCTCCGTGTGTGTATGTGTCCGCAGGCAATCGAACGCCGCGATGGATGAATTTCAGCAATGACCGTTCCCATGATTCAGCGCCCGCCACACCGGGCGTGAAAGGGCGCGATCGTCGCCAAATAGTTGCCGGAAGCCAGTCGGCGTCGTTAGAATCACTGTATGGATATACAGTACTTTTCTGATTCCGCCCGCCGATGAAATGCGTCACCATCGATCCGTCGTTCGCTTCCTGGCGTACCGAAGCTCGCACGCTCCTCATGGAGGGCGCGCAGCCCGCGGACGTGCAATGGCGCGAAACCGATGCCTCGGCCACGGTGTTCGGCTCCCTCTGTCCGCCCGCGCCCGGCTCGGTGGACCCGAACGCGAAGAAGCCGGTCAGGGTCGCGCGCGAATTCCTCGCCATGCTCGAAACGGCGGCGTGCTACCGCGCGCCGGATCGCTGGCCGTTTCTCTACAAGGCTCTGTGGCGCTGGACGCAGGGCGACCGCGCGATCGCATCGGCGGATGACGCGGACGGTCTTCGGCTGCGGCGGATGATCGAATCGGTCGAGGCCGAGGAGCGCGAGATGCGCAACAAGCTGCGCTTCCGGCATCGCGATTCCTCGCTCGGGCCGCCCGAGTTCATCAGCTGGTTCGAGCCGGTGCACGACCTGCTGGAGCACGCCGCGATGCATTTCGCGACCCGCATGGGCAACGCCACGTGGATGATCGCCACGCCGCACGGCGCCGCCTTCTGGGACGGCGCGCTGCTGCGCGTGGACCGCACGAGCGAGCCTGAGGAAAAACCGATGGACTTCGGCGACACCGCGATGAGCGGCGAGGCGGTGAGCGGCGACGCCATCGAGGCACTCTGGCTCGCGTACTACGAGAGCACTTTCGCGCCCGCGCAGGCAAACGCCGCCGAAATGGCGTCGCATATGCCGGTGCGCTACTGGAAAAGCCCGGCGAACGCGCGCACCGATCCCGCGCTGATCTCCCGCGCCGATCCTTACTCGCGACGCGACCGCCATCCGCGCAACGTGCCGCCCGAGATGGACGTGACCATCAACACGGATCTGGAGCCGATCAAGGGCACGCTGCTGACGGAGCCGCCGTCGCTCGACGCGTGCAGGCGCTGTGCGCTCTGGCGCAACGCGACGCAGCCCGTGCCGGGCGTCGGTCCCGCCGATGCGCGCGTGATGCTGGTCGGCGAGCAGCCGGGCGATCAGGAAGATCGCGAGGGCACGCCGTTCGTCGGTCCGGCGGGCAAGCTGCTCGACGAAGTGCTCGCCGAGGCCGCGCTCGCCCGCGAATCGCTCTATCTGACGAACGCGGTGAAGCACTTCAAATGGGAGGCGCACGGCGAAGAGCGCGCGCATCTCGCGCCCGCGCAGCGCGAACGCGAGGCCTGCCGCTACTGGCTGGAGGAAGAGCTGAGACGGATCGCGCCGAAGGTCGTCGTCGCGCTCGGGGCGACGGCGCTGAAGGCGCTCACGGGACATCGCACGGCGCTGTCCGAATATCTCGGCAAGACCATCGAGCACAAGGGGCACATCATCGTGCCGACCTATCACCCGTCGTATCTGATGCGCCTCACCGACGACAAGGTACGCGCGGAAGTTTTCGGGACAATCGTCGAAGCGCTGGTCTTCGCGCGGCAGATCGCGGACGGCACCGCGACCATCCGCACGCCGGTCGCCAGCCGGACGCGCTAAATGCAACAGGAAGAAACAGGGCGAAACAAGAAGAAAGCGCCGTCAACGTTCCTGTAAGCCGCGCGTTATACCGGTGTCGCGCCGCTTTGGCGCTCACCGATGGACCGACGACAACCTCCATGGCCGCTCTCCCGCTCGAAGAACTCCGCCGTCAACAATCTCTCGTCGCGCTCGTGCCGAAAACCGCCGGGCAACTGAAGACCGAACGCGAGCGCATCATCGCGCGTCTGCAAATCCTGCTGAACGTGACCATCGCGGTGGCGCTCGCGGGCGTCGCGCTCATCGCGTGGCTGCCGTTCTCGCCGGTGCCGCACGAATTCCGCTTCGGCGTGCAGGAAGTGCTCGGCGTCGCGGTGTTCGCGTCGTGCCTGTTCATCCTGCACGAGCGCGCCGAACTCGAACTCGGCCTGTACGACTACGAACCCGTCGAGCAGACGACGCAAGGCGAATTGCGCGCGCTGCTGCATCGCGTGCCGGAAGGCACGTCGTATCAGCAGGCGCTCGCCGCCGACCAGCGCACGTTCGTAACCGGCGAAGTCGACCATATCCGTCGCCGCGCCGAAGCGTTCACGCCGAAGACGCTGCCCGCCGACGACGGCAACGCGGAAACCTGAGCGCCCCGCTCGCCGCGCTAGTCCACGAAAGCAGCACAAAGCCGCCGCCTCGCCATCGCGAGGCGGCGGCTTTTTTACATTGACCCTGCCAACCTCGCGCCTTGACGAGCGCCGCTGCGCCTCCTTCAATACGTGACAGATGCCGCAACCGGCGATCAAACTGTCACGGTTGCGGACGCAATCTGTGTCCGCCGCCCGCGCTTCTCAGGCATTTCTCAGGCAGGACGCGCGGACACGCCCCGGGCATGGCGGGTGCTTGCCAAGCGCCCGCCCCCGCGAATTTGCGGAAATCGAACGAGGCCCACGCCAATTGCAGGAGCCAGGATGCGAGCCAATCCCCTTTCGACGTTGAGCGACGACCTCGCGACCGCGCTCGTCCCCGACGAGCCGGGCGCGACGCCATGCGCACACGCCGCGCCGCCCGCCGCCGATCGCGACGAAGCCGGCGCTTACGACGAGCTCGCCGCATTCCACGGCATCGAGCGCGAGCGCCTGGTGCTGATTCATCCGGGCAGCCACCACGCCGCGCCCGTGTGGCCCGCGCAACGTTACGCCGATGTCGCCGACCAGCTCGCCGCCGATGGCTGGCAGATCGCCATTGTCGGCGACGCGCCCGATCCCGAGCGCACCGCCGGCGTCCTCGGCGCGATGCAGACGGCCGCGCTCTTTCTCGCGGGCGCCGTCGCGCCGGCCGCGCTGCCGCGCCTGATCGCCAACGCGCGCCTGCTCGTCTCCGACGACGCCGCCGCGTCATCGCCCGTCGCCACGGCCCGCGCGCTCGGCACGCCGCATATCGTGCTCGACGAGCATCCGCGCGACACCGGCAGCGACGCGATCGTCGCACGCGCCCGCGCCGCGCTCTCGAACACCGGCGACGCGCATCCCGGCGAGCCGTTCACGCTGCACATGCCGGCGCCGCACGAGTCCGTGTAGCGCCGCTCCACCTTGCGGGGAACATCATGAAATTCGATATGCAGACCAGTCCCGTTCCGGATCCCATCGCGGACCCGAACCGCGATCCGGAAGCCGATCCGCTCACGCCGCCTTCGCCGGGTCATCGCCCGGACGAGCCGCAGCATCCCGACGCGCCGCCCGACAAGGACCCGATCCGCCGTTTCTAAAAGCTACGGGTATTCCCCGCCCTACATCCGCCGCCTTTGCCTGCCGTAAAGCGGGCATGCGGCGGCATGCGCCGTCGCACCAGACAACGCAAAGAGGCGACGGGGCAACATGAACAGAATGACGTTGAACAAGAAGCTCGGCTCGCTGATCGCCGTGCTGTGGATCGGCCTGATCGCGATCGGGATCATCGGGGCGTGGCAAAACCGGACGTCGATGATCGATGACCGCAAGGAGCAGTTGAAGACCCTCGTCAACGAGGCGTACGCCGTCACGGCGCACTACGCCGCGCTTGCCGCCGACAAGACGCTCACGGAAGAGGAAGCGAAGAAGCGCGCGCTCGAGGTGGTCGGCGCGATCCGTTACGGCACGGACGGCTATCTGTCGATCAACGATTCGCACCCGACGATGGTGATGCATCCGATCAAGCCCGCCATGAACGGCAAGGATCTCTCGACTTATACCGATCCGGCGGGTAATCGCCTGTTCGTCGATATCGTGAAGGCGGGCGATCAGCAAGGCGGCGGCTTCATCAGCTATCTGTGGCCGAAGCCCGGCAGCGACAAGCCGGTCGGCAAGCTCTCCTATGCGCAGCGCTTCGCGCAGTGGGACTGGTATCTCGTCACCGGCATGTACATGGACGACGTGCAGAGCGCATTCTGGGCGAGCGCGCTGCGCTGGCTCGCGATCACGGCGGTGCTCGGCGGCATCGCGACGGCCGCGATGCTGATCGTCCTGCGCAGCATCAAACGCAATCTGGGCGGCGAGCTGGAACTGGCGGTCGGCGCGGCGCACCGCATCGCGCGCGGCGACCTGACGAGCACCGTCGACATTCATCCGAACGACACGACGAGTCTCCTGCACGCGCTCAACACGATGCAGCGCGGCCTCGTCGAGACGGTTTCACGCGTGCGCAACGGCACCGAGAACATCAACGTGGGCGCGTCGGAAATCGCGGCGGGCAATACCGATCTGTCGCAGCGCACCGAGGAGCAGGCGGCGGCGCTCGTGCAGACGGCGTCGAGCATGGACCAGATGACCGCGAACGTGAAGAACAACGCGGAAAGCGCGGCGCAGGCGGCCCGGCTCGCGGAGCAGGCGGCGGATGTGGCGACGCGCGGCAGCGGCGTCGTCGATGACGTGATCGACACCATGACGCGCATCACCGCGAGCTCGCAGCAGATCGGCGACATCATCGGCGTGATCGACGGCATCGCGTTCCAGACGAACATCCTGGCGCTCAATGCGGCCGTCGAAGCGGCGCGCGCGGGCGAACAGGGACGCGGCTTCGCGGTCGTGGCGGCCGAAGTGCGCAGCCTCGCGCAGCGTTCGGCGACGGCGGCGAAGGAGATCAAGGCGCTCATCGAGACATCGACGCAGACGGTGCAGCAAGGCGCGTCGCTCGTGACGAACGCGGGCGCGACGATGACCGAGATCGTGCAATCGGTGCGCCGCGTGAACGAGATTCTCGACGAGATCAGCCACGCGTCGCACGAGCAGAGCGCGGGCATCGAGCAGGTGAACCGCGCGGTCGTCGAGATGGATCAGGTGACGCAGCAGAACGCCGCGCTCGTCGAGGAGGCAGCGGCTGCCGCGCATTCGCTGAAGGATCAGGTGGATGTGCTGCGCGAGGCGATCGGGAGTTTCAGGCTGCCGGCGTAGGGCTTTCGATCACGCGAGGAAACGTTCGACGAGCCGCGCCCAGTACGCAGCGCCGACCGGCAGATTCTTGTCGTTGAAATCGTAGTGCGGGTTGTGGACCATGCAGCCGTCCTCGCCCGCACCGTTGCCCAGACGCAGGAACGAGCCCGGCCGCTGCTGCAGCATGAACGCGAAATCCTCGCTGCCCATCAGCAGATCCGCGTGCGCGACGACGTTCTGCTCGCCGACCAGTTCGCGCGCGACCTGAATCGCGAACTCCGTTTCCGCGTCCGAATTGACGACGACCGGATAGCCTTCCAGATACTTCACCGTCGCCGTCGCGCCGTAGCTCGCGGCCTGCGACTCGACCAGTTCCTTGATGCGCCGCTTCAGCAGTTCGCGTACTTTCGGATCGAACGAGCGCACCGACAGTTCGAGCGTCGCGCGGCTGGGGATGACGTTGTTCACCGTGCCGGCGTGCATCGAACCGACAGTGACGACAGCGGGCTGCGCCGGATCGACATTGCGCGCGACGATCGTCTGCAGCGCCATCACGATGCTCGCCGTCACGACGACCGGATCGACGGAGAGATGCGGCCGCGCCGCGTGCCCGCCGACGCCTTCGATCGCGATCGACACCTGATCGCCCGCCGCCATGAACGGCCCCTTGCGGAACAGGAACGTGCCGGGCTGCGCGCCGGGATGGTTGTGCACGCCGAACACGGCATCGCAATGAAAGCGCTCGAACAGGCCCTCCGCGATCATCTTCTGCGCGCCGCTCGGCACGCCGTGCTCTTCCGCCGGCTGAAAATACAGATGCACCGTGCCGTTGAAGCGTCGCGTGCGCGCGAGATGACGCGCGGCGCCGAGCAGCATCGTCGTGTGGCCGTCGTGGCCGCACGCGTGCATCTTGCCGTGCGTTTCGCTCGCGTAGGGCTTGCCGGTCTGTTCGATGATCGGCAGCGCGTCCATGTCGGCGCGCAGGCCGATGCTCTTCGTGCCGTCGCCCGCCTTCAACGTACCGACGACACCCGTGCCGCCGATACCGCGCGTCACCTGCCAGCCCCACTCTTCCAGCCGGTCCGCGACGAGCGCCGCGGTGCGCGTCTCCTCGTAGGACAGCTCCGGATGACGGTGGATGTCGTGGCGAATGTCGCGCAGCGAGGGCGCGTCGTCGGAGAGGTCGGCGATGACGGTGAAGTGGGGGTTGGAGGGAGTCGTCATGGAAAGGCCCTTGCTGAGGTAAGTCGTGCGGCGCCGCTTGATGCGGATACAGGGAAAATGGCGCACATGATCCTCCACATGAGGCGCAGTTTCCAGTTTTTTTGGGGTTCTTCGCGGATTTTCGGGAAGAGCGTTGTTGGATGGGGAAAATCGGCCAGTTGTGACCGTTCGACGTGGATGCATTAATCGCCGACAAATCGTACGCGAGCCGAATTTTCCGACTCGCGATAAGTCAGACTCAAAACGCGAAGTCGTCGGTATTCACCAAGCTCGCGAAAGCACCGTTCAGGGTTGCGTTGTGATGTTCGATGATCGCTCGTGCCGGCAATTCACGCGTGTCCATGCAGGTGTGAGCATCCGCAATCAGGACTGGCCTGAGACCCATGTCGGACGCGGCTCGACAGGTCGCGTCGATGCAATACTGAGTCTTCATCCCGACTATGATTAACTCGCTGACGTTTGCATCGGCGAGTTGTTCTCCAAGCGATGTTCCGAGAAAGCAATTGGGTCGGGTTTTATCGAATATCACGTCACACTCCGCATCGACCTCCAGTTGAGGAATCAACTGAGAATGTGGGCTGCCCGGTTCGATGGGGGTACCTCTCGGTCCTGTGTGCCGCATGGCGAATATCGGAGCACTGGCGCTGCGTGCTCGCCCGATAAGTTGGTTGATATTCGCTAGCACACGGCCGCCCTCGTATGGCCTGTCTGGACCGTTAAAAAGGCCGATCTGCATATCGATAATCAATAAGGCGGCGCGCCTAAGAGTGGGTTGCTGCATGAAGTTTCCCCTCGTTATGCCAGTGACGACGGAGAAACAAAAAGGCCCCGTCCATCGCTGGCGGGGCCTCGGCTAATACGTTCTGTTGCGCGTAATGACCTACGACCCACCAGTGGTGGTGGTCGTAGATGTGGTCGCGGTGTGAAGTGCATTCAAGTTCATGCATTGATCTTGCATCACGGGGCAGTGATCGTCAACGTCTGTTTGCGAGAAAGCGCACTGCCCCTTTCGGGTTGCTCATCGACCGTGTCGATGAGCAAAGACTAGTTCTCCTTCCTTTCGAAGGAGAATCATCATGGATATCACCGCTGCTGACCGCACTAGGCGAGCGAGCGGACGGGCGCTGTCCGGCCCGGAACGGCCGGTCGACAACGTGGCTCGAATTGGCGACAATCGCGGACGCAGACGAGAAACCCTCCATCAAGAATGATCACGCATACCCAAAATGGCGCCGCCGAACCTGCCTGGATGCCTGTGGCGATCGCTGAACGCGGCGTCAGACGTTTCCCGATTGGCGAGACGAATCCACGGATAGTGGAATACAACAACGAAACAAACCTTGCTGGTTACGACGACAAAATCGCTTGGTGTTCCTCATTTATTAACTGGTGCCTGGCAAGTGCAGGAGTTCGCGGTACGAGATTGGCATTGGCGCGGTCATGGCTCGATTGGGGCATCGCGCTTGAACGCCCGATCTACGGCTGTATTGTGGTTCTGACGCGCGACGATCCCACAAGCTGGAGGGGACATGTCGGTTTCTATCTTCGGTGCGACGATGAGTTTATTTATCTCTTTGGCGGAAACCAATTGGAAGAGGTTCGCGAGTTAGCCTACCCAGTCGCCACGGTGCTCGGCTATCGATGGCCGCAGTCGTTCTGACGTCACCGGTATTCATTGAAAAGCAAAGCGCTGACTGGGAGAGTCCTTTGCGCTCGTTTAGGCAAGCGCGTCTGACCGCGACTCGGTCGATAAGCGCCGTACCCCGGGACTCAGCGAGAAAACATTTATGGGTTGAATCAAAAGCCAATTCATCAAGTTTCATCCGGTTCTCAACGCAAAAACCGGTCGATCACCCCCGCAAGTTTCCCGAACGCCGGCCCGATCTCCTCATCCGGCACGCACGCATAACCAATCAGCAATCCCGATTCCGCATCCGGCCGACGCGCGTAGTACCCCGACAGCGGCCGCACAACAATATCCTCCGCGAGCGCCGCAGCAGCAACCGCGCGATCATCGACATCCTGAGGCAGTTTCAATACAAGATGCAGCCCCGCATCGCCGCCGGCGATCGCCAGCGCGTTACCGTAGCGCCCGGCGATCGTCGCGAGCATCACATCGCGGCGCTGGCCGTAGAGCGCGCGCATCCGCCGGATATGCGAAGTGAAATGGCCCTGCTCGATGAACTCCGCGAGCACCGCCTGCTGCAATAGCTGCCCTTCACGATAGAGCTCGGCGCTAGCCGTCGCGAAACTGTCCGCTAGCGCTTCCGGCACGACGACATAGCCGATGCGCAGCCCCGGAAACAGCGTCTTGCCGAAGCTGCCCACATAGATCACCTGCCCCGCCGGGTCCATGCCCTGCAGCGACGCGAGCGGCCGGCTGCCGTAACGAAACTCGCTGTCGTAATCGTCCTCGATGATCCAGCAGCGGTGCTGGCGCGCGTATTCGAGCAGCATGCGGCGGCGCGCGAGGCTCATCACCATGCCGAGCGGATACTGGTGCGACGGCGTGACGAGAATCAGCCTCGGTGGCGACGCGAGATCGTCGGGCGTCGGCGCGATGCCCTCGGCATCGACGGGAATTGCCTTCAGATCGAGCCCCGACACCTGCAACACGCTGCGCACGCCCCAGTAGCACGGATCTTCGGTCCAGATCGTGTCGCCCGAATCGGCGAGCAGACGCGCGGCGAGGTCGATCGACTGATGAATGCCCGTCGTCACGACGATCTGCTCTGGCGTGCAGCGCACCGAGCGCGACGTGCGCAGATAGTGCGCAAGCGCGTGGCGTAACCCCGTATGTCCGCCGCCGGGCGCGTAGGTGAGCAGGTCGGGCAGCGGCTTGCGCCAGTATTTCGCGTGCAGCCGGTTCCACACGCGCGACGGAAAGCGCGACACGTCCGGCACGCCCGGCATGAACGCGCCGCCCTGGCGTTTCGACACGCCCGCGCCCGAAATCAGCCGCGCGCCGCGCGTGGAGAGTGTCGATTGCGTATCGGCGGGAACGATGGCCGCGGGCGGCGCGTCGTCGAAGAGGATTTCATCAGGCGCGCTGTCCGCGACGAACGTGCCGCGCCCCGTCGCCGACGAAACGTAGCCCTCGAGCGCGAGCTGCTCGTAGACCTGCGTCACGGTATTGCGCCCGACGCCCAGTTCGGTCGCGAGCAGCCTCGACGACGGCACTTTCGCGCCCGCGGCGAGCTCGCGCGTCAAGATCGCCTGCTGCAGGAGCCGATGCAGTTGCCGGTAGATCGGCTGGCCGTTCGAGCGATCGATGCGCTGCGCCAGCCAGTCGGAAAGCACGCTCGCGCGGGTGGACATCAGATTGGCTCCTATAGATTTATTGAAATGGCTCTGAACTTAAGGGCCAAATCTTACTATAGTCGTCTTTAAATTCAGTCGGCCGATGCGGCCACCACGACATGCGCCCTCGCGCGAAGGAGATTTCCCTGTGAGCACCAACCTCAAGAACGCCGACCTGCACGCCCGCAAGAATGCCGCGACCCCGCGCGGCGTGGGCGTGATGTGCGATTTCTACGCCGCGCGCGCCGAGAATGCGGAACTGTGGGATGTCGAGGGCCGTCGTTTCATCGATTTCGCGGCGGGCATCGCGGTGTGCAACACGGGGCATCGTCATCCGAAGATCGTCGAGGCGATCCGCGCGCAGCTCGACTGCTTCACGCACACCGCGTATCAGATCGTGCCGTACGAGTCGTATGTGTCGCTCGCCGAGAAGATCAGCGCCCGCGCGCCGGGTTCGCACGCGAAGAAGACGGCGTTTTTCACGACCGGCGCGGAAGCCGTCGAGAACGCGGTGAAGATCGCGCGCGCGGCGACGGGCCGTCCCGGCGTGATCGCCTTCACGGGCGGCTTCCACGGCCGCACGCTGATGGGCATGGCGCTCACCGGCAAGGTCGCGCCGTACAAGATCGGCTTCGGGCCGTTCCCGTCGGACGTCTATCACGCGCCGTTCCCGAATGCGCTGCATGGCGTGTCGGTCGCGGATTCGCTGCGCGCGATCGAGCATCTGTTCAAGGCGGATATCGAGGCGACGCGCGTCGCCGCGATCATCTTCGAGCCGGTGCAGGGCGAAGGCGGTTTCAATGCGGCGCCGGCGGATTTCGTGCGCGGCCTGCGCAAGATCTGCGACGAGCACGGCATTCTGCTCATCGCCGATGAAGTGCAGACCGGCTTCGCGCGTACCGGCAAGCTCTTCGCGATGGAGCATCATGGCGTCGTGCCGGATCTGATGACGATCGCGAAGTCGCTCGCGGGCGGCATGCCGCTGTCGGGCGTCGTCGGGCGCGCGGAGATCATGGATGCGGCCGCGCCCGGCGGGCTCGGCGGCACGTATGCGGGCAATCCGCTCGCGGTGGCGGCGGCGCACGCGGTGCTCGATATCATCGACGATGAAAAGCTCTGCGAGCGCGCGACCGTGCTCGGCGACAAGCTCAAAGCGAAGCTCGAAGCGCTCAAGGCCGATGTGCCGCAAATCGCCGATGTGCGCGGGCCCGGCGCGATGATCGCCGTCGAGTTCTGCAAGCCCGGTTCGCATGATGCGGATGCGGCTTTCGCCAAACTCGTGCAGACGCGCGCGCTGGAGCGCGGGTTGTTGCTGCTTGTTTGCGGGGTTTATTCGAACGTCGTTCGGTTCCTGTTTCCGCTCACCATTCAGGAAGAGGTTTTTGATGAGGCTATCGGGATTCTTGAAGAGGTGCTGATGGAGACTGTCGGCGCTGCGGTCTAAGGTTTGGTTTTTTATGCGCGAGGCGCGGGTTCTTTCGGTGCCTCGCGGTGTATATTTTTCGTTTGTTTGTTGCTTCGGATTTTGTGGAATCCTGATTTCGTGGTGGTCTATTAGCACTGCCCCTCCCCGGGGCGGGGGTCACTTTCTTTGCTGCTGCAAAGAAAGTAACCAAAGAAAGCAGCTTCTCACCGCCCGCAGTCACACGCACGTTGACCATGCTTGCCAGCCGCAGGCGGCACTCGCCTAAGTGTCGCCCTCACAGGCCTAATCGGGCTTGGCTCGCGCACGGTCTGACGAGCCAGTAGTTTGAGCGCGCTGGTTCAGCACGAAATAGCTTCGGCACAGCGCTACGCGCTGCCGTTGGGTTTGCGAGGGAAACCGTCGAGAAAAAGCGCGCGCAGACCCGATTGACCGGTCGGCCGCGAAGCGGGCTGGAGCCATTTGGTGCTGAACCAGTCAGTGAGGCGGTGCGACGCGTCAGACCGTGCGCGATCCAAGCCCGATTGGGCCTTCGAGGGCGACACTTAGGCGAGGGCCATTGGCGGCTGGCAAGCATGGCCAAACTGCGTGTGATCGCGGGCCTCAACGAGCTGCTTTCTTTGGTTACTTTCTTTGCAGCAGCAAAGAAAGTGACTGCCGCCCCGCACAGGGGCAGTGCTAATAGACCACCGCGATTACGGGATCCGGCAACAACAGAGCAGTCCCAAAAAGGAACAGCAAAGACATGAGCTTGAAAGACCAACTGAAAGACCCGACGCTGCTGCGTCACACCGCCTACATCGACGGTGAATGGCAGCAATCCGACAACGGCGAAACCTTCGAAGTCACGAACCCCGCCAACGGCGCATCCCTCGGCGCAGTACCGAAGATGGGCGCGAACGAAACGCGCCGTGCCATCGATGCCGCCAACGCCGCGTGGCCCGCATGGCGCAAGAAGACCGCAAAAGAACGCGCAATCATCCTGCGCCGCTGGTTCGACCTGATGATGGCAAACGCCGACGATCTCGCGCTCATCCTCACGACCGAGCAAGGCAAGCCGCTCGCCGAGGCAAAAGGCGAAATCACGTATGCCGCCTCGTTCATCGAATGGTTCGCGGAGGAAGGCAAGCGCGTCGCCGGCGACACGCTCGCAACGCCCGCCGCCGACAAACGCATCGTCGTGACGAAGGAACCGATCGGCGTTTGCGCCGCCATCACGCCGTGGAACTTCCCGGCCGCGATGATCACCCGCAAGGTCGGCCCGGCGCTCGCGGCCGGTTGTCCGATCGTCGTGAAGCCCGCCGAAGCAACGCCCTTCTCCGCGTTTGCAATGGCCGTGCTCGCCGAGCGCGCAGGCCTGCCGAAGGGCGTGCTCAACATCCTCACCGGCGATCCGAAGGCGATCGGCGGTGAAATGACGAGCAACCCGATCGTGCGCAAGCTCTCCTTCACCGGCTCGACCGGCGTGGGCCGCTTGCTGATGGCGCAAAGCGCACCGACGGTCAAGAAAGTGACGCTGGAACTCGGCGGCAACGCACCGTTCATCGTGTTCGACGACGCCGATCTCGACGCCGCCGTGGAAGGCGCGATTGCATCGAAATATCGCAACAGCGGGCAGACCTGCGTGTGTACGAATCGCTTCTACGTGCACGAGCGCGTCTACGATGCCTTCGCGCAAAAGCTGGCGGCGGCGGTCGGCGGCCTCAAGGTCGGGCTCGGCACCGAGAGCGGCGTGGCGCTCGGTCCGCTCATCAACGAAGCGGCCGTGCAGAAAGTGGAGTCGCACATCGACGATGCGCTCGCGAAAGGCGCCGCGCTCGCCACGGGCGGCAAGCGTCACGCGCTCGGTCACGGTTTCTTCGAGCCGACCGTGCTGACCGGCGTCACGACTGACATGAAAGTGGCGAAAGAGGAAACCTTCGGCCCGCTCGCGCCGATCTTCAAATTCTCGTCCGACGATGAAGTCGTGCGCCTCGCCAACGACACCGAGTTCGGTCTCGCGGCGTACTTCTACAGCCGCGATATCGGCCGCATCTGGCACGTGGCCGAAGCGCTCGAATACGGCATGGTGGGCATCAACACCGGCCTAATTTCGAACGAAGTGGCGCCGTTCGGCGGCGTCAAGCAGTCGGGACTCGGGCGCGAAGGCTCGCATTACGGTATCGACGATTACGTCGTCATCAAGTATCTCTGTATGGCGGTTTGATCGCGCGTCGCGCCTGTGAAATCCGAAAAGCCTCGGCACTCGTGTGCCGGGGCTTTTTTGTTTCCGGTCCGCCGAAAGACCGAATCGTCAAAGGCATGCGCGGCGTCGAACCGTTAGAATCGGCTCCATATCCCGCACGGGCGTGCAGCGCCCGTCTTCCCGCCGCTTCTTCGATCCCTCCAGGAGCGCTATGCGACGCTCGGCATTCTTTCTCCGCTTCATCGGCATCGGCGTTCTGTTTCATATCTATGTCGGCGTGCGGCTCATCCCGGACGCGCCCGTCGGTCTGCCGCTCAAAGTGCTGGCGGCGATCCTGCTCGCGGTATCGGTCATCGTCATTCCGCTCGGCATGGCGGCGCGGCAGATCGAACCGCAGTCGCTCGCGGATCGCCTCGCATGGCTCGGGCTGACCGCGCTGGGCCTCTTCTCGTCGCTGCTTTTATTGACCTTTGCCCGCGACGTGATTCTGTTTTTCGTGCATCTCGTCGACTGGCTGCGCGGAGTGCCCGTCGGCTCACCGGTGTTCGTCGCCTATAGTGCGCTCGTCGTGCCGCTCCTGGCCGTGCTCTTCTCGGCGATCGGCTTCTACAACGCGCGGCGGCGCGCGCCGGTCGTGAGCGTGGACGTGCCCATCGACAATCTGCCGGCCGCGCTCGACGGTTTCACGATCGCGCAGATCAGCGACATCCACGTCGGACCGACGATCAAGCGTCACTATGTGGAACGCATCGTCGCGGCTGTGAACGGACTCGAGCCGGATCTGATCGCCGTGACGGGCGATGTCGTCGACGGCACGGTGCCGAATCTCGCCGATCACACACGCCCGCTCGCGGGCCTGAGCGCGCGGCACGGGACGTTTCTCGTGACCGGGAATCACGAGTACTACTCGGGCGCGGACAAGTGGATTGCGGAATTCCGGCGTCTGGGTCTGACGGTGCTGCTCAATCAGCATGTCGTGCTGAATCACGACGGCGCACAGGCCGTGGTCGCGGGCGTCACGGATTACGGCGCGGGCAGTTTCGATCCCGCGCATCGCAGCGATCCCGCGAAGGCGATCAGCGGCGCACCCGACGATGCCACCGTGCGCGTGCTGCTCGCACACCAGCCGCGCAGCGCTACGGCGGCGGCTGAAGCGGGTTTTACGCTACAGCTTTCGGGACACACGCATGGCGGGCAGTTCCTGCCGTGGAATTTCTTTGTGCGATTGCAGCAGCCGTTTGTTTCCGGATTAGTGAAGTTCAACGGGCTATGGGTTTATACGAGTCGGGGTACTGGGTATTGGGGGCCGCCGAAGAGGCTGGGGGCGCCGTCGGAGATTACGCTTGTGCGCCTCGTCGCGGCGACGGCCGCTTGATGGGGGCGCGGTAAAAAAAGACGCGCGGCCCAACCGCACCGCGCGTCCACCGCTCAGGGAAGAGCGTCGCGCCCGAACACGGGGATGAACGGACACTCTCGAACTGGCAGGCGGGGTTCCGCCAGCGAGTGCCTACAAAATAAGAGAACACCGACCTAATAACCACAAGACTTCTCCTAATCGCGGCAATATCACGGACTGCGAACGTTCAGCTTGCCTTCGCCGACATCGCCGCTGGCGTCGTCGCGTAAACGCTCTTGTGCGGGGCCGTGCCTTCCCTCGGCCAGTCGGAGCGTTCATCGAAAAACCATTCAGCGCGCTCGCGTCCCTTGCGGATCAGCGCATGAATCAGCGCGGGATTGCGATCGAGCTTCGATGCATAGTCGAGCGGCCCCGGATAATCCCTGGCGTCGAGATGCATCTGCACGACGCGAACCGTGATCGGCTTATAGCGCTTCCCCAGCGATTTGTCGGCTTTCAGCAGTTCGTTCACGCGCGTCGTGAAGTAAAGCTCCTGCCCCAGCGCGAGATTGCCCGAAAGCTCGTTGCGTCGGTCGATGATCTCGTTAGTCGATTCAGGCAACTCGCGACGATATTGCGGATTGATCTGCACGACCCAGATCTCATCGGGCCGCATGTCGAGCGCGAAATCGGTGAACTCGCGCACCGGCGGATTGCTGCTGAAAAGGCCGTCCCAGCACATGCGTCCGTCGGCCTCGACCGCGCGATACAACGGCGGCACCGCGGCGGATGCAACGAGTTGATCCTGATCGAGCTTGTCGCCGGGAAAGATCACGCGATCGCCCGTGCGCACGTCGGTCGCGCCGACGAGAAGCGTGGGCTGCGCGCGTCGCTTCGGGTCCGCCGGCAGCGAAGCGAACGGCAGATGCTTGTCGAGCAGTTCGCGCAGGCGCTCTTCCGCAACCGGCGGATAGAGATACGGGCTGATTTCCGCGTTGACGGGCAGCCGCGCGTACCAGGTCCCGACCGCATTCGCGACGATATCCGGCCCGTCGCGCGCCTCCAGATCCTTCCAGAAACCGGCGAGGCGACGCCTCGCGTCGGGAGGCCCGCCGAGCAGCAGGCCCGCCCACACGAGCGCGCTGCACATCGCGCCGCCCGACGTGCCGGACAGCGCGACGAGTTCGAACTTGTTGAGAAACTCGCCGCTCAGCAACCGGTCGAGCACACCCGCGGCGAACGCCGCATGGCTGCCGCCGCCCTGACACGCGATCGCTACTTTCGGAATGGCCGCCATCACCGCACCTCGCTCGCGTCCGTCGACATCGGACGTACGCTACAGGATAGGCGACGCGCGCCGCTATGCCAGCGCCGCCAGCACCTGCTGCGTCGAACGAATCCGGCCGATGCGCGGAAAGATATAACGGCAGGTCGATTCGTGCGTGTCCGCGTGCAAGTCGCTCATCGCGTCCTCGACGAATATCTGCTGATAGCCGCGCTCGTGCGCGCCGCGCGCCGTCGAATCCACGCCGATGGCCGTCGCGATGCCGCCCAGCACGATCGTATCGATGCCGCGCCGGCGCAGATGCGAGTCGAGATCAGTGTTGTAGAACGCGCCCCACTGTCGCTTGGTGACGACGATATCGGACGCCTGCACGCCCAGTTCCGCGCTGAGTTCACTCCAGCCCGCCGGCTCCGGCGCTTCCTGCGCCTGTCCCGCGTCGGTGACCGGACGCAGGCCGCCCGGTCCGTTCGGAAACGCCACCTTGACCAGCACGACCGGTGCGCCGAGCGCGCGGAAGCGATCGGCGAGCGCACGCGCGTTGGCGAGCACGCTCGCGGCGTCGTGAGGTTGCACAGGCAAGGCGGCGATGCCCGCCTGCAAATCGATCAGCACGAGCGCGGTTGTCGCGGGATCGAGCTTGAGTTCGGAAGCGTTCATTTGGAAAGTCGCGAGTAAGGTGGACGAGTGCGCGATCTCAGGCTTCTTGTTGCAGGAATTCGAGCGCCGCGCCGTTCATGCAGTAGCGCAGGCCCGTGGGCTTCGGTCCGTCGTCGAAGACATGGCCGAGATGTCCGCCGCAACGCCGGCAATGCACCTCGTTGCGCATGTGGCCCGTCGCGTCCGCGTGGGTCGCGACGGCGCCATCGACGGGCTTCCAGAAACTCGGCCAGCCGGTGCCGCTGTCGAACTTCGTCGCCGACGAAAACAGTGCGAGCCCGCATCCCGCGCACGCATACGTGCCCTCGCGACGCTCTTTGAGCAGCGGGCTCGCGAACGGCGGCTCAGTGCCGCCGCGCCTCAGCACACGGAATTGCTCGGACGAGAGACGGCGGCGCCAGTCCGCGCTGCTGTGATCGATCTCGTACGACCGGGCGGGCGCGGAAGAGCCCGTACCGCCAGCGAAGGCGGCGGCCATCACACCGAGAAAATTGCGCTTCGTGCGTCTCATGATTTTCATCCGATGACCGCTCTCATGCTTTCATCCACCCAGCCGGCGCCGCGCTACGATTTGAGCCGGTATCCCGTCCTGAAGATCCACGCGACGATCGCGATGAATACCGCAAGGAACACCAGCGTCATGCCGAAGCTCACGCCGACTTGGACATCGGCGAGACCGTAAAAGCTCCAGCGAAAGCCGCTGATCAGATAGACGACCGGATTGAAGAGCGCCACGGCCTTCCAGAACGGCGGCAGGATATTGATCGAATAAAAGCTGCCGCCGAGAAACGTGAGCGGCGTCACGATCAGGAGCGGAATGATCTGCAACTTCTCGAAGCCATCCGCCCAGATGCCGATGATGAACCCGAGCAGGCTGAACGTCACGGAAGTGAGCAGCAAAAATACGATCATCCAAACAGGATGATCGATTCTGAGCGGCACGAATAATCGTGCGGTAAGAAGAATGATCAGTCCGAGGATGACGGATTTGGTCGCGGCCGCGCCCACGTAGCTCAGGACGAGCTCGAAGTGCGACACCGGCGCGGACAGCAGTTCGTAGATCGTGCCCGTGAACTTCGGAAAATAGATGCCGAAGGACGCGTTGGCGATGCTCTGCGTGAGCAGCGACAGCATCACGAGCCCCGGCACGATGAACGCGCCGTAGCTGATGCCATCGACTTCCGGAATGCGCGAGCCGATGGCCGCCCCGAACACGACGAAGTAAAGCGATGTCGAAATCACGGGCGACACGATGCTCTGCATCAGCGTACGCCCGGCGCGCGCCATCTCGAAACGGTAGATCGCGCGAACGGCGTATAGATTCATTTGGTTTCCCTGACGAGACTCACGAAGATGTCTTCGAGCGAGCTTTGCGTCGTTTGCAGATCCTTGAAACGCACGCCGGCTTCGTCGACGTGGCGCAACAGCGCGATGATGCGCCCCGGCTCGTCATGCGCGTCATACGTGTAGGTGAGCTCGCCGCCATCCGCCGAGCGCGCGAGGCCGTAAGGCTCGAGCGGCGCGGGTATTTGCGCGAGCGGCTGTTCGAGCTGCAGCGTGAGCTTCTTCTGCCCGAGCTTGCGCATGAGCTCGCGCTTCTCCTCGACCAGCACGATTTCGCCACGATTGATCACGCCGATGCGGTCCGCCATCTCCTCCGCTTCCTCGATGTAATGCGTCGTGAGGATGATGGTCACGCCGTTGCTCTGCAGTCCGCGCACGAGGTCCCACATGTCGCGCCGCAGTTCCACATCGACGCCGGCCGTGGGCTCGTCGAGAAAGAGAATCTCGGGCTCGTGCGCGAGCGCCTTCGCGATCAGCACGCGGCGCTTCATGCCGCCCGAGAGCGTCATGATCTTGTTGTCCTTCTTCGCCCATAGCGAGAGCGATTTCAACACCTTCTCGACATGCGCCGGATTCTTCGGCCGGCCGAAGAGGCCCCGGCTGAACGACACGGTCGCCCAGACGGTCTCGAACGCGTCGGTGGTGAGTTCCTGCGGCACGAGGCCGATCATCGCGCGGGCGGCGCGATAGTCCGTGTCGATATCGTGACCCGCGACGGTGACCTTGCCCTCGCTCGGATTGACGATGCCGCAGATGGTGCTGATGAGCGTCGTCTTGCCCGCCCCGTTCGGGCCGAGCAGCGCAAAAATTTCGCCGCGACGGATCTCCAGATTCACGTCCCGGAGCGCGCGGAAGCCCGACCCGTAGGTCTTGGACAGATTGGAAACGGTGATGATGGTTGGCATGGCGTGGACGATAGCAGATACGGCGCGATCCGGCTTGGACGAAAGGGGTCGTCCGTTCGGCCGATGTTCGCCCGGCCCTGCGCTGCCTACAATGCACTGCTGAGTAACAGGAGCCGACTAACGGGAGCCGACATCATGCTGTTCGAACAGATTCAGACCACATGTCTCAACGACGCGGACCTGCCGTGGGTGCCATTCACGCCGTACAGCGCGCGCGTGCTCATCAAGTATTTCAAGCTGGATCCGATTCGCGGCGAGGTCATCGCGCTCATGAAGGCGCCGGCGAAAGGCCAGATGCCACGGCATCGGCATACGGGAACCGTCATCGTCTATACGGTCGAGGGGCGCTGGAAGTATCGCGAGCACGACTGGATCGCGGGGCCGGGTAGCATCGTGTACGAGACGGCGGGGTCGAGCCACACGCCGGAAGCGCTTGCCGCGGATTCGGGCGGCCCGGACATCGTCACGCTCAACATCATTCAGGGCGAACTGCTCTTCGTGAACGACGACGGACAAGTTCTCGCCGCTGAAAACTGGAAGAGCGGCTGGGACCGTTATGCTGCCTTCTGTCATGCAAACGGCATCGCCCCGAAAGATTTGACGGCTTTCGGGTAACGTCGGGGTCTCCGCCACTGGTTAGAATCGATGTCTGGACGCGCCTCGCGCGCTTTCGACCCTTTCCAGTTTGCCGGCCGCTCTCGGCCGGCGCAGATCGAGGAGAAGCAAAAGCATGAAGATTCAGACCGTCGGCATCGTCGGCGCGGGAACCATGGGCAACGGCATCGCGCAGGTCGCGGCCGTCGCGGGCTTCAAGGTCGTGCTGATCGACGTCACCGACGCGGCACTCGCGAAGGGCGTCGCCGCGCTCACGGGCAGCCTCGAGCGGCTCGTGTCGAAGGACAAGCTGGAAGCCTCCGCGCGCGACGCGGCGTTGCAGCGCATCGAGACCTCCACCGATTACGCGCGCCTCTCCGAAGCCGATATCGTGATCGAAGCCGCGACGGAGAACGTCGAGCTCAAGAACCGCATCCTGAAGCAGATCGAAGGGGCGGCCCGCGCCGATGCGATCATCGCGTCGAACACGTCGTCGATCTCGATCACCTCGCTCGCCGCGACGCTCGCCACGCCCGAGCGCTTCATCGGCATGCACTTCTTCAATCCGGTGCCGCTGCTGCAGCTCGTCGAAGTGATTCGCGGCGTGCAGACGAGCGATGAAACCGCCGCCGCCGTGCGCGAACTCACCGAGAAGCTCGACAAATCGCCGATCGGCGTGCGCAACTCGCCGGGCTTCGTCGTCAACCGCATTCTCGTGCCGATGATCAACGAAGCGTTCTTCGTGCTCTATGAAGGCGTCGCGAGCGCGGAGGAAATCGACGCGGGCATGAAGCTCGGCGCGAATCATCCGATCGGCCCGCTCGCGCTCGCGGACCTGATCGGCCTGGACGTGTGCCTCTCGGTGATGGACGTGTTCCTCAAGGACTTCGGCGATTCGAAATACCGCGCGTGTCCGCTGTTGCGCGAGCTCGTGTCGGCGGGGCGTCTCGGGCGCAAGACGAAGCGCGGCGTGTACCGATACGACTAGGCCGCGTCGAAATCGAGCACCGGTCCGGCGGGCACGATGCCCGTCGGATTGATCGTCCGATGGCTCTCGTAGTAGTGCCGCTTGATGTGCTCGAAGTTCACCGTCGCCGCGACGCCCGGCATCCGGTAAATCTCGCGCGCGTACTTCGAGAGATGCGGATAATCCACGATGCGCCGCAGATTGCACTTGAAGTGGCCGACATACACCGCGTCGAAACGCACGAGCGTCGTGAAAAGGCGAATGTCCGCTTCGGTGAAGCGCTCGCCCGTCAGATAGCGGCGCGTGCTCAGGCGCTCTTCGAGAAAATCGAGCGTGTCGAAGAGCGGCGTCACCGCTTCCTCGTAGGCGGCTTGCGTCGTCGCGAAGCCCGCCTTGTAGACGCCGTTATTGACCGTGTCGTAGATGCGCGCGTTGAGTGCATCGATCTCTTCCCGCAGCTCACGCGGATAGTAATCGCCCGGTTTCGCGCCGATGCCGTCGAACGCGGAATTCAGCATCCGGATGATCTCCGACGACTCGTTGTTGACGATCGTCCCGCGCACCTTGTCCCACAGGATCGGCACGGTCACGCGGCCGCTGTAACGCGGATCGGCTGCCGTGTAGACCTGATGCAGATAGCGCGCGCCGTTGATTCTGTCGGGCACGACGCCCGGAGCGTCGTCGAAAGTCCAGCCGTTTTCCAGCATCAGCCAGTTCACGACCGATACGTCGATCATCTCTTCCAGCCCCTTCAGCGCGCGCACGATGAGCGTGCGATGCGCCCACGGGCACGCGAGGCTCACATACAGGTGATAGCGCCCGGCTTCGGCCTTGAAGCCGCCCTCGCCGCTCGGCCCCGGCGCGCCATCGGCCGTCACCCAGTTGCGAAACGCAGCGTCCTTGCGCACGAAGCGCCCGCCCGTGGACGCCGTTTCGTACCATTTGTCCTGCCATTTTCCGTCGACGAGAAGTCCCATTTCCATTCTCCTTGAATGCCGCGGCGCAAGACACGCGCCACGGCCTCGATGCATCTCAGTTGGATGAAGGCGCGCCGATGAAGCGCACGAGTTGCGTCATCGTCGCGTCCGGCGCTTCTTCCATCAGCCAGTGGCCCGCGCCCGGCACGACCACGCCCTGCACGTTCGTCGCGACGAGCTTCGCCTGATCGATCAGGAACGTGCCCGACGCGCGTTCGCCGGTGAGCACGAGCATCGGCATCGCGAGCGGCGTTTTGGCGAAGGCGGCGAAATCGTTCGCGTCCTGCGGGAACGCATGGAAATACTCGAAGCCCGCGCGCATGCGGCCGTTGCGCGCGTATTGGGCCGAATAGTAACGGCGATCGGCCTCGCTCACCGAATGCGCGGCATCGGCGGCGAAGTCGTTCCAGAAGTGCTCGAAGAAGACGCGCTCGCGGCCGCGCACGAGTTTCTCCGGCGTGTCGCCATAGAAGTTGAAGTGCCATTTGTCGCGCAGGAGCCAGACTTTCTGCCAGTCGCCGACGCCGGGCAGGAACGCGTCCATCAGCACGATGCTGTCCACTTCGTCGGGATATTGCGCCGCGTATGCATACGCGACCATCAGGCCGATGTCGTGCCCGACGAGCTTCACCTTGCGATAGCCGAGCTTTTGAACCATCGCATGAATGTCTTGCGCGAGCGTTTTCTTGTCGTAGCCGGACGACGGCATCGCCGAGCCGCCCGCGCCCGGCAGATCGGGCGCAATCACGACGCGCTCGCCCGCGAGACGCGTCATCAGCGGCTGCCACATGCGGCTGGTTTCCGTATACCCGTGCAGCAGCACGACGGGCGTCGCGTCGCCCTGTCCGGCCTGCAGATAGTGAATGTCGACGCCGTTCGCATCGATCGTGCGGGACTGGATCGCGCTCGCGGCGACGGCGGGCTGGGGTGCGCGCGGCGTGTTCGCGGCATGCGCGGCCGGTTGCAGGGCGGCGGCGGCCAGAAGCACGCTGGCGGCGCGGCGCATCGTGTGAAGGAAGGCGTTCATCGTTCAGCTCCATCGAAGGTTGGGTTTATCCCGATGACGCTCATGTTGATCCGCCACGCCGCTTTTGCCGTACGATCCGGACGATGAACTCGTTCGATGGAGTCGAACATGTTGTCAGAGGAAGAACTCTCGCTGCTCGACGCGATCCGCGAAACCGGCAGCCTTTCGCGCGCGGCGGCGCGCCTCGGCAAGGCGCCGTCGACGGTATCGCATGCCGCGCGCCAATTGGAAACGCGCTTCGACGCGCTGCTCTTCGACCGGCGCCGCTATCGTCTGCAACTGACGCCCGCCGGCCATCTTCTCGCCGACGAGGCATCGCGCCTGATGCTCGACGTGTCGCGTCTCGCGCAGCGCGTGAAGCAGATCGCGAGCGGCTGGGAAGACCGGCTGTGGATCGTCTGCGACGAGATCCTCGAATTCGAGACGCTGCTGCCGGTCGTGCAGGCATTCGATGCGCTCGATTCCGGCGTCGCGCTGCGCATCACCCACGAAGTGCTGAGCGGCACCTGGGAAGCGTTGCGCGACGGCCGCGCGGATCTGATCGTCGGCGCGACCAACGAGCCGCCGGCGATTCCCGGCCTGCGCTGGTTCGAGCTCGGCGTGATGCAGTGGGTGTTCGCGGTGTCGCCGCGCCATCCGCTCGCGACGTTGAACGGGCCGCTCAAGCGCGATCAGATCGCGGCGCATCGGGCGGTCGTCGTCGCGGATTCGTCGCGCTCGGCGGGGCGCGCATACGGCGTGCTCGGCGGACAGGCCGCGTTCGCCGTGCCGACGATGCGCGCGAAAATCCTCGCGCAGCGGCAAGGGCTCGGCACGGGCTGGGTGCCGGGGCATCGCGTGCAATCGCTGCTTGCGCGCGGCGAACTCGTCGAGAAGGAAACCGCCGATCCGCGCGAGCCGAACGTGCTTTACGTCGCGTGGCGCGGCGATCACGAAGGCCGCGCGCTGCAATGGTGGACGGAGCAATTGCGCCAGCCGCGCCTTGCCGAACGTCTGGTCGCCGGCATCGACGCGTTCGCGTAAGACCCGGTTACAAATTCGCCGTCAAACGCGCGACGGAAATCGCTCCGCTGCGCCGTTCAAGTTCTCGTCGCAACCTGAAACGACGAGACACGTCATGAAAAAAACATCTTCGCCGCTGCGCGCGGCGCTTTCGGCCGCCGTGCTCGCGCCGGTCGTCGCGGTTTCGTTCGCCGCGCTGCACAGCACGCCTGCCGACGCGCAGGCCATCATCGTCGCGCCCGCCGCGCCGCCCGCGCCGCGCGTCGAAGCGCCTCCGCCGCCGCGCGCGGGTTATGCATGGGATCCGGGCCACTGGCGCTGGGATCGCGGCGGCTATGTCTGGGCGCCGGGCCACTGGCGGCCGGTGCGCACGGGTTATCGCTGGATACCGGGACATTGGGTGCAGCACGGTCCGAACTGGCGCTGGGTCGAAGGGCATTGGGCATGAGCCGCACCACGTTCGCATCGAGGCAGCCCATCATGATGAAAGCATTGATCGCAGCGGGGCTCGTCGCCGTGATGCTCGCCGGATGCGTCGTGTATCCGGCGCACCCTGTCTACTATCGCGGGCCGGTCGTCGTTTACTGAGCATGCGTAACAACGCGATAACCCGCCCAGCGTCCGGGCGATCCGACACCCGACAACACATTGAAAGAAGAAGATCCGGACACCGCGCTCATTGCCCGCGTCGGCAATCGGGAACCGGGAGCCATCCGCGAGATCGTCGCGAGGAAGCTCCCGCGCATCGTCGCGCTCGCGGCCCGGATGCTCGGCGACCGTGACGAGGCCGACGACGTGGCTCAGGAAGCGTTCCTGCGCATCTGGAATATCGCGCCGAAGTGGCGGCGCGGCGAGGCGCGCTTCGATACGTGGCTGCATCGCGTGACGCTCAATCTGTGTTACGACCGCCTCCGCCGTCATCGCGAGACGACAATGTCGGACGATCTGCCCGAACAGGCCGATGTCGCGCCGCTGCCCGACGAGCGGATCGAGGCCGCGCACGCGAACGAGCGCATCGCGACGGCGCTCGCGAAGCTGCCCGCGCGCCAGCGCGAGGCGCTCGTGCTGCAGTACTACCAGGAATTGCCGAACGCGGATGCGGCGGCGCTGATGGGCGTGAGCGTCGATGCGCTGGAAAGTCTGCTCGCCCGCGCGCGCCGCAATCTCAGGGCCGCGCTCGCGGATCTCGCACAGTCAGGCGGCGACGCCCCGAAGGAACATCGATGACACCCGAACGATTCCGCCACATCACCGAGGCTTACGGCGCGTCGCCGGAACGCTGGCCCGCCGGCGAACGCGACGCGGCGCTCGCGCTCGTGAACGCCGGAGACGCAGAAGCGCTCGCCGCGCTCGCCGAAGCCCGCGCGCTCGACGGCATGCTCGACGCTCACGCCGTCGCGGCGCCCGGTCCGGAGTTCGCGCGGCGCATCGTCGATTCGGCGCCCACGCGGCCCGCGCGCGCCTTCTGGCGTCGCCCGCGCATCTGGTTTTCGGGCGTGGGCTTCGTCGGCGCGGGCGCTGCGGGCGTCGCGGCGGGCGCGCTGCTGGTTTCGCTGCTGGCGCCCGCGCCGGGCGAACCCGCGCACGGCGGATGGTTCGAGCAATCCTATTCGGGCACGGCCTTCGGCGGCGCCCCTTCCGACTGGAGCGATCAATGAGCCTGCGCACGCTGAAGACGCTCGCGGCGGTATCGCTCGTGCTGAACGTGTTTCTGCTCGGATCGATCGCGGGCGGCGCTTACTGGCTGTCCGGGCCGCTCGCGCAGAAACGCACGGAAGCCGCGCAGCAACGCGGCATCCGTTTCGCCGCCGCCGATCTGTCGCCCGAGCGCCAGAAGGAACTGCGCGACGCATTGCGCAAGACGCGCCGCGAAAGCCTGCCGCTGATTCGTGATGCGCGCGACGGACGCATCGATCTCGCGCATGTCCTCGCCGCGCCGGACTTCGATCGCCGTGCGCTCGACGATGCCCTCTCGCGCACGCGCGAAGCCGACGTCGCGTTACGCGCGCGCATCGAAGGCACGGTCGCGGATTTCGCATCGACACTCACGCCCGACGAGCGGCTGAAGCTCGTCGGCGCGATGGAGCGCTACGGTCCGCTGCGCGCCGTTCCGCCCGACGAGCGTCCGCAGCAATGACGCAAAGCGACGGGTTTTCCGCGCACACACGTTTAACCGGCATCGAGCACTTCGGAGCACGTCATGGCCATCGCGCCGCAACTCTCGCCTGCCGCCATCGCGGTGAATCGCTTCGGGCTCGGCGCGCGTCCGGGCGAGCCGCTGCCCGCCGATCCGCGCGGCTGGCTCATCGAACAGGCCGATCCGCGCGCAAGTGCGTATCAGGCGATGCCGCCCGCGCTGAACGGCGAGCCGTCGAGCGCCGCGCTCGCCGCGCAGTTCGCCGATCGCCAGCGCGCGCTGCGTGATGCGAGCGACGCCGACAAGCCCGCCGTGCGCAAGCAATACGGCGAGCAGATCCGCGACATCTACCGCAACGCCGTCGATGCGCGCGTGACGAGCGCGCTCACGACGAACGCGCCGTTCATCGAACGTCTCGTGCATTTCTGGGCGAACCACTTCGCCGTGTCGATCGAAAAGCCGCCCGTCGCGATGCTCGCCGGATCGTTCGAGAACGAGGCAATCCGCCCGCACGTGCTCGGGCGCTTCGAGGACATGCTGGTCGCGGCCGAGCGGCATCCGGCGATGCAGATTTTTCTGGATCAGGCGCGCTCGGTCGGCCCGGACAGCCCCGCCGCCGCGCGCGCCGCGATGCGCAATCCCGACAACAAGCGCGGCCTCAACGAAAACTTGGCGCGCGAGATCATGGAGCTTCATACGCTCGGCGTGCGCAGCGGCTACACGCAGGCCGACGTGACCGAGTTCGCGCGCGCGCTGACCGGCTGGAGCCTCGGCGCGATGACGTCGAACGCCGCGAAGAATCCCAACGATCCGACGCCGCCCGGCGCGTTCGTATTCCGCCCGCGTCTGCACGAGCCGGGCGTGCGCACCGTGATGGGCAAGCAGTACGCGCAGACGGACGAAGCGCAGCCGCTCGCCGTGCTGCACGATCTCGCGAATTCGCCCGCGACCGCGCATCACGTCGCGGAGAAGCTCGCGCGCCACTTCGTCGCGGATACGCCGCCGCCCGCGCTCGTCGACAGGCTCGCGCGCGTTTTCAGCGATACAGGTGGCGATCTGCCGTCGGTGTATCGCGCGCTGGCCGATGCGCCCGAAGCATGGCCAAGCGCGCCCGCCAAGTTCAAGACGCCGTGGGACTGGACGGTGTCGTCGCTGCGTGGGCTCGGCCGCATCGACCTGCAAGGCGTGCGCGCCGCGCCGCTTCTGACGCAGCTCGGCCAGCAGGTCTGGCGTCCCGGCTCGCCCGCCGGTTACGACGATATCGCCGCGAGCTGGGCCGCGCCCGATGCGCTGGTGCGCCGCGTCGAGCTCGCGCAGCGTTTCGCGGCGCGCGCGGGCGACCGGCTCGACGCCCGCACGCTCGGTCCGCAACTGCTTCCCGGTGCGCTGTCCGATGCGACCGCGAGCGCCGTGTCGCGCGCCGAGAGCGCGCCGACCGCGCTCGCGCTCCTGCTCGTGTCGCCCGATTTTCTGAGGAGATGAAGCCATGCTGACGCGTCGCCAATTCCTGTGGTGCGCAAGCGCGAGCGCCGGCGCGATGCTCGTCGCGCCGCAACTCGTATTCGCATCCGCCGAGACCGACCGGCGCTTCGTCTTCGTGATCCAGCGCGGCGCGGCGGACGGCCTGAACATCGTCGTGCCTTATGGCGATCCCGCTTACGCGACGCTGCGCGGGCCGCTCGCGATCGACGCATCGAGCGCGACGAAACTCGACGGCACTTTCGCGCTGCATCCGTCGATGAAGCAGGTCGCGCAGATGTATCGCGACAGGCAGGCGCTTTTCGTGCACGCGGTGGCGTCGCCGTACCGCGAGCGCTCGCACTTCGACGGCCAGAACGTGCTCGAAACGGGCGGCAACGCGCCGTATCGGCTGAAGGACGGCTGGATGAACCGGCTTCTGTCGATGCTGCCCGCGCCGCGCGCCGATGCCGTCGCGTTCGCGCCGACCGTGCCGCTCGCGCTGCGCGGACGCGCCGAGGTGACGTCCTATGCGCCGTCGTCGTTGCCGCAGGCGCCGGACGATCTGCTCACGCGCGTCTCGCAACTCTATGCGGGCGATGCGCAGCTTCATCCGCTCTGGGACGCCGCGATGCAGGCGCGCGGCCTCGCCGCCGACGCGGGCGCGCGTCAGGACCCGGCGAGCCTCGGCAAGCTCGCGGCGAGTTTTCTCGGCAAGCCCGACGGCCCGCGCATCGCGATGATCGAAACCGGCGGCTGGGACACGCACAGCGCGCAGAACCCGCGCCTCGCCGCGCAACTGAAAGCGCTCGACACGATGCTCGCCGCTTTGCGCGATGGACTCGGAGAGCACTGGGCGAACACGACGGTGCTCGTCGCGACCGAATTCGGGCGCACGGCGGCGGCGAACGGCACGGGCGGCACGGATCACGGAACGGCGTCGGCGGCGATGATCGTCGGCGGCGCGGTGGCGGGCGGGCGCGTGCTCGCGGACTGGCCGGGACTCGCGAATGGGTCGCTGTATCAGGCGCGCGACCTGAAGCCGACGATCGGGCTCGATGCTGTCATCGCGAGCGCGGCGGGGGAGAGTTTCGGCATCGATCCGCAGCGCGTCGGCGCGACGCTGTTTCCGGATTCTGGCGGTCACGCATTCGGGGGACGTATTTTGATCGGTTGAGGCGGGGGTTTTCGCCGGATCCCGGTTTCGTGTCGGTCTATTAGCACTGCCCCTCCCCGGGGCGGGGGTCACTTTCTTTGCTGCTGCAAAGAAAGTAACCAAAGAAAGCAGCTTCTCATCGCCCGCGGTCACACGCACGTTAGCCATGCTTGCCAGCCGCCAATGGCACTCGCCTAAGTGTCGCCCTCGAAGGACTCACCGGGCTTGGCTCGCGC
>Ga0160452_100327_pt1 | contig 42014 bp, 42 predicted proteins | sample HID1971I_E6MG_FD_108230 | JGI IMG/M metagenome (GOLD analysis project Ga0160452, IMG submission 108230) | Enriched millipede-associated microbial communities from UW Madison campus, WI, USA - HID1971I_E6 MG | ecosystem: Host-associated > Arthropoda: Insects > Digestive system > Unclassified ...
CGCCTTTTTTCATCGTCCGCACCATCTCCTCCGTGACGAGCCTCGGAGCCCGGGCGCCGGGGATAAGGACCGCGCCGATCAGCAGATCGGCCTTGCGCACGGCATGGGCAATATTGTACGGATTGGACATGAGCGTCCGGATCCGACCGTTGAACTGCTCGTCGATATATCGCATACGATCGGCGCTGCGCTCGAGGATGACGACGCTCGCCCCCATCCCAAGCGCGATCCGCGCAGCGTTGGTGCCGACGATGCCGCCGCCGATGACGATGACCTCCGCTGGCGGCACGCCGGGCACGCCGCCGAGCAGGATACCCCTGCCGCCATAAAACGACTCCAGAAATTGCGCGCCGACTTGCACGGCCATCCGCCCCGCCACCTCGCTCATCGGCGTCAGCAGCGGCAGTCCGCCGCCCGGCAGCTGGATCGTCTCATAGGCGATGCCGGTGACGCCCTGCTCCGTCAGCGCCCGGGTCAGCTCCGGCGCAGCGGCCAGATGCAGATAGGTGAACAGGACCAGGCCGGGTCGGAAATAAGCGAACTCCTCCGGCAGCGGCTCCTTGACCTTGAGGATCATATCGGCCTCGCTCCATACCTTGGCGGCGTCCGCGACGATCGTCGCGCCTTCCTGCGCATACTGCTCATCCTCGAACCCGCTGCCCGCTCCTGCTCCTTGCTGCACCAGCACCTCATGTCCTGCTTGCTTCAGCATCCCTGCGCCTGCAGGGATCAGCGCCACACGGCTCTCGTTGCTCTTGATTTCGGTAGGCACGCCTATCTTCATCGGATGTTCCTCCTCTGGCCTCGATAATAGAGGTTGTTGCACAAGCCCGCGATGGCCTCTCCCTCTCCTGTAATCTAATTCAATCGGCACAATAATATGTATTCGGACGAATGCCTAGACCACATTGCCCGCCCGCGCCATATCGTAACCTAGAGCCTGCAAAGGGCAAATCCCCATCAAGGGAGGAAGATCTAATGACGCAACTCGGGCAACTCCTCTGTCACTGCGCCGCCGCCAAGCCGACGAAGCACACAACCAGACATCTGATCGTCTTCCGCAAGGAGGACGATTGCCGCGCCTGCCACGCCTATCTGGCCAAAAAGGGCATCGCTGCCGCCAAGCGCGTAAGCGGGGCCGCGATGCTCAGCTGCCATCTGGACAAACGCGTCTCTTGGCAAGCGCTGCGCGCGCATCCCGGCATCCGCTATATCGAGGAAGACCACAAAGCGAAAATGCATCCCGTACAGCAACTGCGGACGCGCAGCGGCGCCAACTGTCGCTGCGACAAAACAGCGCCCCGTCTCACCTGGAATATCCGTCAAGTGCAATCGCCCCTGGTGTGGCCCGTCACGCGAGGCGGCGGCGTGCGGCTGGCCATCGTCGACAGCGGCATCGCCCGCCACCCGGACCTGCGCATCGCCGGCGGCGTCGATACGACTGGGGTCGGCTCCTACGAGGACGACAACGGTCACGGCACGCATGTCGCCGGCATCGCGGCCGCGATCGGCATCCGGGGCGGCGTCACCGGCGTCGCGCCGCGCGCGGAGCTGTACGCGGTCAAGGTGCTCGATCGCTACGGCTTTGGCTTCATCTCGGATATCGTCGATGGCGTCTACTGGTGCATCCGCCATCGCATGCAGGTGATCAACATGAGTCTCGGCGTAGAGCCAGGCATCCAGAGCCGGGCGCTGCGCGAGGCGATCCGGCGCGCTGCCCGATGCGGCATCGTCATCGCGGCTTCAGCGGGCAATGACGGGGTCGCAGCCGGCGGCCTCGATGCGCCGGCCAGTTACCCGGAGACGATCGCAGTCGCAGCGTCAACGCGCCGGCGCCGCATCGCCTCGCTGAGCAGCAGAGGCGTCGGCATCGACATCACTGCGCCGGGAGAGGACATCTGCTCGACCTGGCCAGGCGGCGGCTACACTAAGCTCTCGGGCACCAGCATGGCTTCGCCGCATGTCGCCGGCGCAGCGGCGCTGCTGCTGGCTGCTCAGCCGCAGCTGACCGGCCGCCAGGTGCGGCAGGCGCTTGAGCGCTCCGCCAAGCCGTTGCGCGGCTACACGCGCTTCTCGCAAGGCAAGGGACTGCTCCAGTGCGCGGCTGCCCTGCAACGCGCGATCGCTTGCCGCAGAGCGCACCGGCGCGTCTGTACCGCCAGGCGTCGCCGCGCGACTAGGGTTGCAGTTCCTTGACGATATGGACCTCGCCGTCGCCGCGCAAGGCATGGACCAGATTGCGCGCGGCGAGCATCGCCATCTCGAAGCGGGTCTGCGCCGTCGCCGAGCCGATATGCGGCACCAGCACCACTTGGTCCATCTGCAGCAACGGATGATCCGGCGCGATCGGCTCTTGCTCGAATACGTCGAGGCCGGCGCCGGCGATCTGTCCGGTCTGCAGCGCCTCGACGAGGGCCGCCTCATCAACCGTCTGCCCGCGCGATGCGTTGATGAAGAAGGCCGAGGACTTCATCCTCGCGAAGGCCTCCTTGCCGATGTAGCCTTGCGTCTGCGGCGTCAGCGGCGTCATCAGGACGACGAAATCGGCCTCTGCCAGCAGCTCGTCCAGCTCTACATACCGGAGGCCAAGTCTGTCCTCGACGTCGGGCTTGCGCGAGCGATTATGATAGACAACATCCATCCCGAAGCCGAGACGGCCCCTGGTAGCGATCGCTTCGCCGATCCGGCCCATACCGATGATACCCAATGTGCGGTGATGCACATCCGTCCCGAACAGATCGGCCGCACTGCCTTTTACCCAGCGTCCGGCCCGCACGAAACGATCCAGCTCGGCGATCCGCCGCGAGACGGACAGGATGAGCGCGAATACGAGATCGGCGACTGTATCGTCCAGCACATAAGGCGTATGCGTCCCCAGAATGCCCCGCGCACGCATCGCCTCCAGGTCAAAATTGTTGTAGCCCACCGACATATTGCTGACGACCCGCAGGCACGGCAGCCGCTCGAGCAGTGATTCGTCGATTGTCGTGCCGGTCAGCAACACGCCTTCCGCCTCCGCCGCTTCTTCGATCAATGCCTCTTTCGTGATCCCGCGCTCCTCCGTCCACCGGCTCACCTCGCAATGCTCCTCCAAATACGCTAGCGCTTCCTTCGGCAAACTTGTCGCTACATATACTTTTGGCTTCATCCTTGCGCCTCCCATCATAAATGTGCCACGCCCATTATAACACAGACGGCCCGCCGTCCCTGGCTAGGGATCGACGGGCCGTCATTCATTTAGGACGGTTCCTTACTGTCATTTTTGTCGCGGCAACGTCTGCACACGCCCTGGAAGTCCAGGCGGTGATCGATGACCGAAAAGCCGTATTCCAGCTCCACCCGCTCCTCAAGCGGACCAAGCCAGTCATCCATAATCTCGTCCATCGTGCCGCACTGTACGCAGATCAGATGATGGTGATGATGCGTGTTAGAGTCGGTACGCAGGTCGTACCGGGCAACTCCATCGCCGAAGTTCATCTTCTCCACGACATGCATCTCGCTGAGCAGCTCCAACGTTCGGTAGACGGTTGCCAACCCGATCTCGGGCGCCTTGTCCTTGACGAGCATGAAGACATCCTCTGCGCTCAGGTGATCCTCTTCATTCTCTAGCAGCACCCGTACGGTGGCTTCACGCTGCGGAGTCAACTTGTAGCCCTGAGATTGCAGCTGTTGTTTAATTTTATCGATCCGGGCTTCCATATTGTTCCCCCCTGCGTCCATACCACTGCCCACTTTCGCCGAACTTTTGTCTTCATTATAGTGGCAGAACCGGGAAAAAGTCAATGTCGAAGCGGCAAACGCTAGTGAAAAAGTAACGCTGAGCCGTCACAGCGGACCGCTCTCTATCCCTCGCCGACATGAAGAAAACCCGACGCCCATCCCATCAGATGTGGCGACACGTACGCTTCCAGCAGCGCAGCCAGCCACAGCGCGCCGAGCATGAGAAGACAGATCGAGAGATGCGTCAGGAACGGATGCCTTAGCTTGCCTTGACGCAGCAGCAACCGCTGCTTCACCAGATGGACGGAAAATGAAATCGATGACACGCTTGCGATTAGCAAGGCCGGCAGCACGATAATATTGGGCGGCGCAACTGACAGGAGCGAGAACAGTACGCCATGCCAGCCATGTCCCTGGATGAGAAGGCCGACGGTAAAGCCGATCAGCACCCCCTTGAGGAAATCGAGCGCCAAAATAAGCGGCATCCCGATGACCGAAATGCCCAGGAGCCAAATCAGCAGAAGCCAGCGCGTATGCAGCCAGACGCGATCCCAAAAGGACTGGCCATAGTCCGAATCGACGCCGGAGCCGAGCATCTGGGCGAAATGATGAATGTCGCCAGCGAGATCCTCTTGCTGCTCCAGCGTGAGCGCATGCACCATCAACGTGCCGAAGATGACCCCGACGACCACGATGACGGATACGAAGACATAGAGCGACAGCTGGTCCTTGACCAGCGGCTTCATCCAGGATGATTTCAATGCAACCCTCTCCTACACTTGTCCGGATATGACAAGTGTATGAGTCGTATGAGCTGACTATGCCATCCACACATGCTGTGACGGACTGCAGAGGGAGAGAGATCAGCCTTCACCTACGATGGTCGTCTCTAGCCCTCTACCTTGCCATAACGACCGCCGCCGCCAGAGGCAAGCTGCAGTCGGCCCTCGCGCGCCGCCGTCACCAGCGCAGCCGCTCCGCTTCCCGCCACCATAGTCAGCTCCTCCGGGTCGGCATGATGGAGGATGTCCATCTCGGTGCCGAAGCGGGCCAGCAGCTTCTCCAGCATGACCGGGCCGATGCCAGGCATAAACTCGAGCGGCACCTGATATCGATACGGCGGGCGCCACTGGGGCACATACGCCTCCGTACGTCCGGAGCGCGCCGCCAGCTGCTCGATGCGGTCCATGACGCCGCGCACCAGCTTGCGCCCCCCGCACTGCGGGCACTGATCCGCTGCGGCTTCGACTGCGAGCGCGCCGCACGACTTGCACCAGGTGCGATGATACTTGCCCAGCTTCGGATCGAGACCGTAGTTGGCCAGGATACGCCGCCCCTCCGCGCCTTGCAGCGCCAGCCGCAGCTCGGCGAAGCTTGGCTCGGCCAGCAGCAGCGCATTGTACTCGCGTCCGATCTTGGATAGCGAGTGCGCATCGGAGTTGGTCAGGAACGGGTAGCAGTCAAGCTCTCCAATCCAGCCCGCCATCCGGCTATCAGCGCTCAGCCCGAGCTCTACGGCATCGATGAGATCCGGCTCGAGCACCTCGGATATCGTGTCTGTGCAGCTGCCGAGCAAGCTCTTGTGCGGCGTGAAGATATGCGCCGGGATGAAGAGGCCGCCCCGCGCCTTGACCTCCGCCTGCAGCTCCCGGCCGGATACGTAGATGCGCTGCGAGCTGAGACGGACATTGCGCATATAAGCCGACATCCACCCGGTGAAGGAGCGCATGTCGGCCAGCGTCGGCAGATATGCCAGATAGTGCGCCGGGCCGCCTGTGCCAGCGTCGTACACCTCGATCTCCGCGCCTAGCAGGATCGTCGTATCGCGATATCGGATGCCGCCGCCAGCCGCCTCGGTCATCTCGCCCGACGCCAACAGCGACTCGATATCGTCCTGCACGCCAGGGGCGTGCGCGTCGATAACGCCGAGCAGCGAGATGCCCTTACGGATCGCCGCCTCATGGGCGATCTCCCGGAAGGTCAGCCGGTCGCTGGCGCTGATCTTCACCGGCTCGCCGGCGGACGTGCGCCCGATATGAAGATGCAGATCGGCGAACACCGGCATCAACTCCGTCGTAGCCATCTGCCCCGCCACTGGCGCTGTCTGGCTCGCTGTCGCCGTCTGCTCCGAAGGCCCGCCCATCAGATCGTCCCGGTCAGCCGATAGCGCTCCCACGCATAGACCGCCATGATCGTCTTGGCGTCGCTGATTCGCTCCTCCCGGATGTACTGCTGCGCCTGCTCGAAGGTGATGGCGTCGACGGCGAGATACTCCTCCTCATCGAGCTGCATCGTGCCCTTCTCCAGACCTTCGGCCCAATACAGGTAGAGCTTCTCGTCGGCAAAGCCGGGCGAGGTGTAGAAGGCGCTGATCAGCTTCATCGAGGCCGCCCGGTAGCCCGTCTCCTCTTCAAACTCGCGGAAGGCCGCCTCCATCGGATCCTCGCCCGGGTCCAGCTTGCCTGCCGGGATCTCCACCTGGAATTTCTCCATCGGCTTGCGATACTGCTCGACGACGAGCAGCTTGTCCTCCCGCAGCGCGACGATCGCCGCCGCGCCGGGATGACGGACGATCTCGCGTGTCGTCGTGCCGCCGTCCGGCAGCCGCACCGTATCCACCTGCAGCGTAATCACCTGTCCGTCGAAGATCGGCTTTGTCTCTACCGTCTCCTCCCGCCACAGCTTGGGACGTTCAGTCATGATGTCTCCACTCCTTTTTGTTTGTTGAATCTAGCATACTTGTCCAGCTTCCGCATATCTATGAATTACTAATTTTAAAACAAAATGCCCTCAAAATGCCGAACCGTAGGCTTTCATTTGAGGGCGTCCTAGAGGGGGATCCGGGATGAGACGCGACATGAACGACAACCAGCTCCGCATCGTAGGCAAAGCCTGGGAGGTGCGTCATACGCTGCGCAAGCTGGCGCGCAGCGGTGGCGAGGGCGCGACGCTGAGCAGCTATCTGCAGAGCGGCGCGCCGGCACGCGCCGCCAACTCGAAAACAGGTCAACCGCAAGCTCGCGGTTAACCTGTCTGTTGCATCCTATCTATCTGGCTGCCGCGCGAGCGATAATCTCGACGACGAGCCGGGCCGTCTTGGCCAGATCCTCGACCTTGATCTGCTCCTTGGTCGTATGGATATGCTCGTAGCCAACAGCCAGATTGACCGTCGGGATGCCAAAGCCGTTGAAGATGTTGGCATCGCTGCCGCCGCCCGAATGGAAGGTGCGCGGGGTGCAGCCGATCGCCTCGATCGCTTCGCTAGCCAGCGCGACCACCTCGTCCGACTCGGTAAAGTTAAACGCCGGATAGATGATCTCGCTCTCGAACTCGGCTTGCGCGCCATAATCCTGTGCGGCGCTGGTGAGCGCTGTGCGCATCGACTCAACCTGCGTATCCAGCTTGTGCTGAACGATGCTGCGGGCTTCGGCGTCGAGCGTCACATGATCGCAGACGATGTTGGTGGCGCCGCCGCCCTCGAAGCGACCGATATTAGCGGTCGTTTCTTTGTCGATTCGGCCGAGCGACATTCGCGAGATCGCTTTGGCAGCGACCTGGATGGCGCTAATGCCGTCCTCTGGATTGACGCCGGCATGAGCCGACTTGCCGATCACCTTCATCGTAATTTTCGCCTGCGTAGGCGCTGCGACCGCGATGTCGCCGATCGTCCCGTTGGAGTCGAGTGCAAAGCCCAGCTTCGCCTTTAGTCGGGCAGGGTCCATCGCCCGCGCGCCGTATAGACCAGCCTCCTCGCCGACGGTAATGACGAACTGCACATGACCGTGAGGCAGATTGTTCTCGCGGATGACCCGGATCGCCTCCAGCATCGCCGCGATGCCCGCCTTGTCGTCCGCGCCGAGGATCGTCGTGCCGTCGCTGCGGATATAGCCGTCTGCGTCGAGCTGAGGTTTGATGCCCTGGCCCGGCGTGACCGTATCCATATGGGAGGTGAAGAAGATCGGCGTCCCTTCGCCGTCGCTTGCCGGAGCGAGCGTAGCGAACAGATTGCCCGCGCCGTGACCGGTCTTGGCAGCCGCATCATCCTCCTCCACGAGCAGGCCCAAATCGCCGAAGCGCTGCTTCAGCACCTTGCTGATCTCCTGCTCATGCCGCGTCTCGCTATCCACACGCACCAGCGCCATAAAATCCTCGACCAATCGATCTTTGTTGATCATAGACTTTCCTCCATCCCTGCAGTTCGTATACAATAGTAGCATAGATCAGTAACTTGTCCGAAAGGAGACCGATTATGAAAACCAACAAATGGATAAAGATCGTGGTCTACCTGATCATTGCCTCCATGCTGCTCTCTTCACTCGTGATGGGCATCGGCTTGATCCTCTAGACCAGCAGACCGGACGCCGAACATCCGGCAAAAATGCGGCAGCAGCTCGGCTGCCGCCTGCCGGAGCGTCAGCTCCCTTCCTGTCAGCTCCGCCAGCGACGTCACCCCGAACTGCTGGATGCCGCACGGGATAATCCCCGCGAACCCGCTCTCCGCCAATCCCGCATGCAGATTCAAGGCAAAGCCGTGACTCGTCACGAACCCTCGGCGATGCCGACACTTATTGAACTTGACGCCAATCGCCGCGATCTTCTCCTCGCCTACCCATACGCCGGTATACTCTTCCTTGCGACCGCCGATGATGCCATACTCGCCAAGCCAGTCGATGATGACCTGCTCCAGGCTGCGCAGATACGCATGCAGATCGAGTCCTACCGCATCCAGATAGAGCAGCGGATAGCCGACGAGCTGTCCGGGACCATGATACGTAATATCGCCGCCCCGATCGATCTGGAACACAGAGATGCCGCGCTTAGCCAGCTCCTCCTCCGAGAGCAACAGATGCTCGGGATGCCGCTGCGAGCCGATCGTATAGGTCGGTGGATGCTGGAGCAGCAGCAGCGCCTCATCCTGCTTGCCTTCGTCGATCGCCCGCACTAGACGCTTTTGCAGCTCCCACGCTTCGCCGTACCCGATCATCGGGTAGTAGCGGGCATCGAGCGCCCGTTCTGTCTGACTCATATGCACGCCCCCGTTGTTGTTCAAAAAGTCCGCTTTTGATTACGAAGTGATTCAGGAAGCGGATTCGGCATCGAACCTTGGATGCAGTCGGAACTTCCGGTGCTCACGTAGCTTTCACTACGCTCCGCTCCTCATTTCCTCCTGCCTCCAATCTTCTCGGTACTGAAAACCGAACTTTTTGAACTTTTACTAATATAGCTTCGTCTCCAGGTTGTAGCTTTCGAGATTTTCCTTGACCCGCTGCAGGAATCGTCCGCAGATGACGCCGTCGAGTATCCGATGATCGAGCGACAGGCAGATGTTGGCCATCGAGCGGACTGCGATCATATCATTGATGACGACCGGCCGTTTGACGATCGATTCAAAGGAGAGGATCGCCGCCTGCGGATAATTGATAATTGGGTAGGAGAGGATCGAGCCGAACGAGCCGGTATTGTTCACCGTGAAGGTGCCACCCTGCAGATCGTTCAACGTAATCTTGCCCTCCCGCGTCTTGCGCGCCAGATCGTCGATATCGCGGGCCAGCCCGGCGATCGTCTTGTGATCGGCGTTGCGGATGACCGGCGTCAGGAGCGCGTCCTCGGTGCCGACGGCCAGCGAGATATTAATATCGCGCTTGACGATGATCTTGTCGACGGCCCAGACGGAGTTGAGGATCGGATAATCCTTGATCGCATTGACGACTGCCTTCATGACGAACGCCAGATACGTCAGATTGACGCCCTCGCGCTTGACGAACTCGTCCTTCATCTTGTTGCGGAGGACGACGATATTAGTCACGTCGACCTCGATCGTCGTCCAGGCATGCGGGATCTCGCTCACGCTCTGGCGCATGTTGCGGGCGATCGTATTGCGGATCGGCGTCACATCGATGAAGTATTCGCCGCGACGGCCGTCCGCCTTGTCCTCGACCTCAACCTCAGGGACGCGCGGCGGCTCCGTCAGATGCAGACCGGTCGTCCGGAGCGGCAGCTTGGGTTCAAGCGTCACGTCGGCGGCCGCCTCCGCGCGTACGCTGCGCGGCGGATTCTCGATATAGGCGAGCACATCCTTGCGCGTGATACGTCCGCCCAGGCCACTCCCCTTGATCGCTGTCAGCGGCACCTGGTGCTCGGCGGCCAGCTTCTGGACCGCAGGCGAATACCGGTGGCGCATCGATTGATCCGCATCCTCTGACGGGCGTCCATCCTCGGCGTCCGCGCCGTCTGCCGGGCTCCGCTCATCCGGGGCTTGGGCGGCTGAGCCTTCGGTCTCGATCAGACAGATCGGCGTACCTACCTCAACCTTCTCGCCGTCGCCGACGAGTATTTTGACCAGTGTGCCCTTGACCGTGGAGGGCAGCTCGGCGTTCACCTTGTCGGTCAGCACTTCGCAGAGCGGCTCGTATACATCGACCGGGTCGCCCGGTTGCTTGAGCCATTTGTCGATCTGCGCCGAGACCAGCGATTCAGCGAGCTGCGGCATGACGATTTCCGTCAACGATTTCATTGTCTTCATCTCCCGTGCACTTGTTTCGTGTCAATACAAAGCGAGCTGCTGCATCGCTTTTTTGACTTTGTCCTTGTTCAGCATATAGAACTTCTCGCCTGGCGGATTGATCGGCATCGCCGGCACATCGGGCGGCGTCAGTCTCATGATTGGCGCATCCAGCTCATAGAGCAACTCCTCGGCGATGATCGCCGCGACCTCGGCGCCGACGCCCCCCGTCTTGTTGTCCTCATGGATGATGAGCACCTTGCCCGTCTTGCGTACAGCCGAGAGGATCGCGTCCTTGTCGAGCGGCTGCAGCGTCCGAAGATCGAGCACATGCGCCGAGATTCCTTCCTGCTCCAGCTCAGCCGCTGCCTCCATCGTGTAATGAAGCGGCAGGCTGTAGCCGATGACGGTCAGATCCTCGCCTTCCCGGAGGACGTTCGCCTTGCCGATTGGCACGATATAATCGTCGTCCGGCACCTCGCCGGTGACCAGCTTGTAGCATTTCTTATGCTCGAAGAACAGCACCGGATCGGCGTCGCGTACTGCCGCCTTCAGCAGTCCCTTGGCGTCATACGCCGAGTAAGGCGCGACGATCTTGAGCCCCGGCGTGCCGAAGAACACCGACTCGGGACATTGGGAATGGTACAGTCCGCCAAAGATGCCGCCGCCGATCGGCGCCCGGATGACGACCGGACAAGTCCAATCGTTGTTCGAGCGATAACGGATCTTGGCCGCCTCGCTGATGATCTGGTTGGTCGCCGGGAACATGAAGTCCGAGTATTGCATCTCGGCGATCGGCTTCATACCGTACATCGCTGCCCCGATCGCGACGCCAGCGATCGCAGATTCGGCCAGCGGCGTATCCATCACCCGTTCTTCTCCGAATTGCGCGAGCAGACCTTTGGTCGTCGTGAAGACGCCGCCCTTATGTCCGACGTCCTCCCCCAGCACGAATACATCCTCGTCCCGAGCCATCTCCTCGGCCATCGCCTGACGAATCGCTTCGATATAGTCTATCTGTGGCATGCTATGCTCTCCCTTCCCCGTCCTGATCCCCGTATACATGCAGCAGGATGTCCTCCGGCGCCGGGAACGGCGCTGCGTCGCCGTAGGCCGTCGCGTCGTCGACGATCTCGCGGATGCGCCCGAGCAGCGTCTGCTCCTGCTCCTCCGACCAGATGCCGCAATCGATCATATACTGCCTGAACTTGGCGATCCCGTCCTTGTCGCGATGCTCATCGACCTCCTCCTTGGTCCGATACATCAGATCGTTATCGGAGGTGGAGTGCGGCGAGATCCGGTACATCATCGCTTCGATCAAGGTCGGGCCTTCGCCCGCCACTGCCCGCTCCCGCGCTTGCTTGACCGCCTCGTACACGGCCAGCAGATCATTGCCGTCCACGCGGACGCCGGGAAAGCCGTATCCGGCGGCGCGGTCGCTGATACGGCCGCTGATCTGCTTGTGCAGCGGCGTCGAGATCGCGTACTGATTGTTCTCGCACATGAGGATGACCGGCAGCTTGTGCACGCCGGCGAAGTTCGCCCCTTCATGGAAGTCTCCTTGGTTGCTGGAGCCCTCGCCGAAGGTAACGAACGACACGAACGGCTTGCGCTTCATCTTGGCCGCGAGCGCCAGTCCGACCGCATGCGGCACCTGTGTCGTCACCGGCGACGAGCCGGTGACGATGCGCAGACGCTTGCTGCCGAAGTGGCCCGGCATCTGACGTCCGCCGCTATTCGGGTCCTCGGCCTTGGCGAAGACGGAGAGCATCAGCTCGCGCATCGTCATCCCTACCGAGAGCACGAAGCCATAGTCGCGGTAGTAGGGCAAATAATAGTCCTGGTCCCGGTCAAGCGCGAAGGCGGCGCCGACCTGGGCGGCCTCCTGACCGATCCCCGAGACGTGGAAATTAATCTTGCCAGCACGCTGCAACAGCAAGCAGCGCTCATCAAATGCGCGAGCCAGCTTCATCTTCGTATACATATCGATTGCCTGGTCGTCTGTCAGACCAAGCTCTTGATGTCTGGACGTCTGTTCTACGGAGCCGGATTGTGTCATACAAGCGTCCTCCTTCGATTCGAATCATAGTGCAGCCTTTAGCACCTGATTGATACCAGGTACTAAGACTAGGTATTGCCTATTATAAACCTTCGCGGCCAAAAAAGAAACGTCTAGTACGCAATCGCAGCGCCATCCACGGCCAGCATCGCTTCGCCAAGCGCCTCCGATAAGGAAGGATGCGGGCGGACCGCCTGCGACACCTCCCACGGCGTCGCGTCGAGCAAGCCGGCCAGCGAAGCCTCCGAGATCATCTCGGTCGCACCCGGCCCGATGATATGTACCCCTAACAGATCGGAGGTCGCTCGATCGGCGATCACCTTGACGAAGCCCTCCGTCTCGCCGCGCACCCACGCCTTGCCGATCGCCTGGAACGGCAGCTTGCCGGTCTTCACAGCATAGCCACGCTTGCTTGCTTCATACTCCGTATATCCGATCGATGCGATCTCCGGCCGACTGTAGATAGCTCTCGGGATGCGATGCGCCTCTAGCGGCTGCGGCTCGAGTCCGCAGATGTGCTCGACTGCGATGATCGCTTCGTGAGCGGCCGCATGCGCGAGCTGGAGGCCGCCATTCAGGTCGCCCACCGCATAGATATGCGGCTCCGACGTCTGCATCATCCGGTTGACCGGGATAATGCCGTGCTCCGTCCGCACATCGGTATTCTCCAGACCGATCCCGTCGATTCGCGCCTCCCGACCGACCGAGACGAGCATCCGCTCAGCCTCGAGCTGGACTCTGCCTGCTTCAGTATCGGCATACACCGACACACCCGCTTCCCCGCTGCTGAGACTGGATGCATCGACATTGATCCCCGTCAGGACGCGTACGCCGCGCCGCGTGAGCAGCTTCTCCATCTCTGCCGATACCTCGCTGTCCTCGCCTGGCAGCAGCCGCGCAGCCGCTTCAGCGAGCGTCACCGATACGCCAAAATCATTCATCATCGATGCCCATTCGATCCCGATCACACCGCCACCGAGGATGAGCAGCGAGCGCGGCAGCTCCGTCATCGCCAGTGCATCGTCGCTTGTCATGATTCGCTGGCCGCCATCATCGAGCCCTGCCAGCTTGCGAGGGCGGGAGCCGGTCGCCAGGATCAGATGCTTGGACACGACATTCTCCATCTCGCCGTCTGCCAGCTCGACAGCGAGCGAGCCACTGCGCGGCGAGAAGATCGAAGGCCCGATCACCCGGCCTTTGCCCTTGACCACTTGGATGCCATGCTTACGCATCAGCGATTGCAGTCCGCGATGCAATTGATCGACTGTCTGTTGCTTGCGTTCGAGCACCTTGGCATAGTCTAGGCTGATGCTCCCCGACTCGACGAGGATGCCATAAGCTCCTGCTTCTCTTACAGTATGGTAGACCTCGGCGCTGCGCAGCAGTGATTTGCTAGGGATGCATCCCTGATGCAAGCAGGTGCCGCCCAGACGCTCCATCTCTACCACTGCTACCGATTTGCCCAGCTGAGCCGCGCGGATCGCCGCCGTGTAGCCGGCCGGACCGCCGCCCAGGATCGCTATATCTACTTCTATCGTCATTTATTACGCCTCCACTATATCAGCCTGCACCTTGCTTCCTTCTCTATTGTACCTGTTTTCAGAGAGGAAAAAAACATCTCCCCCTGCCGGCCGCTAATGGACAGGAGCGAGGCTGTCGGTTATGATAGTGCTAGCTGTTGCATCTTGGCAGCTTTTTTGGAGGAGGAACGGATATGAGATTGATGATATCGCGGTTTATTGCGATATTGCTGCTCGCCATTCCCGGTGTCGCGGCAACCTACGGATTTTTAGCCATGAAAAATGCGATTTTTGATTATTTCTCGGATTTCGGCAACGATCAGATCACACCGGCCTTTGGCTGGATTCGCTTTATTGTCGGCGCTTTTTTATTTTTGGCCGGGATCGCCTTTATCGGGGGCTGGATTTTTTTCCGCGACCGCAAGCGCAACTATTTATCATCCCGCTTTAAACCGAAGCGCCCGCGCCCTCCCAAATCCGGGTCTACATCTTGATATCCGCAATACAAATAAAAATGGATGGCTCCTTCACGGGAGCCATCCATTTTCTTGTTGCGATCCATTGTCAGTGGACAGGCCGCTGTCAAATACAGTATACCGTACCTGACCAAGCAGTCAACCGGGTTCTTTTGTCTTGTTTTGTCAGTCGCTTAGCCTTTGACGCCGCCGACCATCATGCCTTTCACAAAATACTTTTGCAAGAACGGGTACACCATAATAATCGGTACGCTGGCGACAATTGTCATCGTTGCCCGGATCGAGACTGGCGTCACCGTATTGGCAGCAGTGTTGCCGGCATTAGCAAAGGCGTCCGTTGCCGTACGGCTTGTCATCGAAGCGTTCGAATTTTGCAAAATCTTTTGCAGCTCATATTGCAGCGTGCTCAGCTTCGGATACGAGGAATTGTACAGGAATACATCAAACCAGGAGTTCCACTGGTAAACGGCGGTAAACAGGGCCACGGTCGCCAGTACCGGCACGCAGAGCGGCAGGATAATCCGCATAAATGTAGTGAACTCTCCCGCGCCATCGATGCGCGCCGATTCGATGATGCTCTCCGGCAAGCCATCGATGAAGGAACGGATAATGATCAGGTTGAACACGCCAATCAGACCAGGGACGATGTACACCGAGAAAGTCCCGATCATATCCAGCTCACGGATCAACAGGTAGTTCGGAATAAGACCGCCATTGAAGTACATCGTCAAAATAAAGGCAAGCGTAACGAACTTGCGCAGCACATATTCTTGACGGCTCATCGTATAGGCGACCATCGCCGAGCAAAATACGGTCAACAGCGTACCAATGACGCTGCGCAGCACCGAGATCATCGTCGCATGCATAATGCTGGCTTCCCGGAAAATGTAAGCATAGTTATCCAGGGTAAAGACGCGCGGCATCAGCGTAATTCCGCCCCGAATCGTATCCGTGGCCTGATTGAGCGATACGGCAAGCGTATTGACAAACGGGTAGAGCGTAATCAACATAAGCACGAACAGGAACGTGTAGTTGCATATATCGAATATTTTATCCTCTCGCGAGCTGTTTCTGCGAAAGATGCTTTTCTTCGTTGTTGTAGCTGCAGGCATTTCGCCGCCTCCTTTCTCTGGTTAGAACAATCTGGCTTCTCCCATGCGCTTGGCCAGGTTATTGGCGCCGAAGAGCAGGATAAAGCTAACGACGGTCTTGAACATCCCTGCGGCGACCGAGAGCGAGAAGTTGCCCTGTGCGATCCCGTACTTCAGGACGAAAATGTCGATGACCTCCGAGTAGTCAATGTTCAATCCGTTGCCGAGCAGGTATTGAGGCTCGAAGCCAGCTTCCAGCAGGTACCCGATCTGCATGATTAGGAGGACGATAATAACCGGCTTAATGCCAGGAAGCGTAATGTACCAGATGCGTTGCAGACGAGATGCGCCATCTATTTCAGCAGCCTCGTATTGGGCTGGATCGATCATAGTCATCGCTGCCAGGTAAACGATCGTATTCCACCCGACATCCTTCCACACCGACGCTGCCCCGAATAATCCCCAGAAATACTCTCCGATCCCCAGGAAAAGAATCTCGTTGCCTTTATCAATAACCCCCGACCAGATGAGCAACTGGTTGATCGTGCCATCCGGTGACAAGGTGGATTGGACAAGGCTTGCAGCTACGACCCATGAAATAAAGTGAGGCAGGTAGCTTACCGTTTGTACGATACGCTTGTATACGATATGTCTTACCTCATTGAGCAACAGCGCCAGACCAATGGCCGTAACGAAGCCCAATATGAGATTGATGACGCTCATCGCAAGCGTATTGCGCAATACCCTCAGAAAACGCTCGTCTTGAAACAAAAATTGAAAATGCTTCAGTCCTGCCCAGTTTTGATCCAGAAAGCCTTTGGCTGGCTTAAAATCCTGAAACGCAATCGTCCAGCCCCACAGCGGGACATATTTGAAAATAAACAACCAGATGAGAAAAGGAACCGACATGTAAACAAGAGAACGCTGTCGAATCAGTTTGGTCCAAAAACCAGCCGGTTTTCCTGCTGTCGCCTTGATCGTTGACGTTCCCACAGGGATCTTCTCCATTGCAATCTACTCCTTCCGGCATGATTCGTCTATGGCGGTATGTGGGCGGTTGCTCTTCGCAACCGCCCGCCCGCTTCTTTAAGGTATATCGCTTTTGATCACGATGTTATTCAGGTAGCTTATGTTGGACTTTTATTTAGAGTTTTGCTCGATCAGCTTTTTCACTTCTTCCGTCGTCCACTTCTCATAAGCCTCGGTGTCGAGCTTGCCGAATTCGTTCGTGTACTCGGTCCAAATCGCATCGAACTCGTTCGGGTTGGAAAGGACCAGACGCGGGAAGTATTTTTTCGTCAGCTCTTCACGCTGCGTCTCCCAGATCTGTTGCGGCGAGCCTTGCTCTTTCGGGATGCCCCAAGCCGGGAACCATGGACGATCATCTGGCTGCGAGAACATTTCAGCATATGTTTGAACGCCGTATTTTTCGAGGATCAGCTTGTCGCCATCGGTCAGACCCATCTGGAATACTTCCGGCTGTTCGCCAGGGCCGAGGGAGTTGCCGTCTTCGAACGACGAGCCGCCGCCATAACGAGGCCAGTTCCAGTTGTAATATTTGAAGCCAAACGTTTCGTTAAACGCTTCGGTAATCATGTCGATTTGCTCTTTCGTCCGGTACATCCGGCCTTCCTCATTCACTTCATACGTCTCGCCTTCGATACCCCACATAACCAGCTTTTGGTTCTCGTCGGTCAGCAGATTATCGAAGTATTGGATGATGCGCGCAGGATCTTTGGCGCTTTGCGTAATGCCGATGCCGCGGTTTTTGACAAAGCCAGGTGGATCGAGGTATTGATCCTTACCGCCGTCGAACGTTACCGGCAGCGGGAAGTAACGGTAGTCGTCCTGAGCCGGATCTTGCAGCGCTGCATCGCGCAGAGCATTGGTTGCATTGCCTACCTGCCAGCCGTAGTCGAAGAATCCGAGAACTTTGCCGGAAGTCAGCTTCGCCAGGTATTGGTCGTAGTTGTCAACGAACGAAGCCTTGTCGAACAGACCTTCTGCATTCAGATCGTTGAGCGCCTTCAGCCAGCGCTTCGTCGAGTCGGCATTGGCGTATACCTTTGCCTCGTGCGTATCCATGTCGACGATAACGTTACCATCGTTCGGATAGCCTTCGAGATGCATCGGCGGGTTCGCGGTGACGAAGAACCGCCAGTCATGCGTAAGGCTCACAAATCCGGTCAGATCCTCGCTCGCGTGCTTGGCGCGATAATCGCGAATCAGTTGGAAATAATCGTCCAGCTTGCGGATTTCAGGATAGCCTGCCTCTTTCAATACGCGGCGTTGTACCCAGAAGGCGCCTTGTCCGATATTCGGATCCGGGATGAACTCGTTGACCAGGTTCGAGAAAGGCAGGAAATAGATATTGCCGTCCTCTGCTGTCATTTGATTGAAGTAAGGACCATATACGCGTTTAATATTCGGGCCATACTCTTCGATCAGATCATTCAGCGGAATAAATGCGCCCGCATCGAGAATTTTATCGATCGCAGCATCGGGGATCAGGACATCCGGATAATCGTTGGAGGCGATCATCGTACCGATTTTCGTGTTAATGTCGCCGACCAGGAATTCCAGACGGAAGTTGACGCCTGTCTGATCTTCTAGAATCTTACCAATTTTCGTTTCATTGGTATTAATATCCTTTGCCGCTCCGGCTGCGTTAAAAATTGTGAAGGTAGCTTTTTCAACCTGCTTTTCGCCGTTATCGGGCTTATCCGTGCCTGTGGCAGGCGGATCGTTTGGACCATTGTTGCCATTGCTGCAAGCAGTTGCCAGCATCATGGTTGCCAACGTCAGCATTAGCCATTTCTTGTTCATCTGTTTTGCAAACCCCTTTCTGAAACTCTAGTATTTGTAAGCATTTTCAGTATAGTTTGAAATCCATTTTCAGGGCACCCAACAAACTATATGCCTTACTTAAAAAAACAAATATGTTTAATTCCATCTTCCATTAAATCTCTACTCACTAATTCTCTATGGACTGATTAATGCTCGGGAGGAATCTCCGGCAATCGGAGTATAACCTCCGTACCTTGACATGGCGCGCTTTTCATCTCGAAGAATGCGGCCTGGCCATAGTGCATGTTCAAGCGATAGTACAGGTTTTTGAGTCCTACGCTGTCTCCCATCTCATCGCCTTCATAAAGCGAACGGAGCAGCTCATTAAGACGTTCTTCAGACATGCCGACGCCGTTATCCTTAATCGTGCAATGCAGATAACCATTCGCCCGTTGTATCGAGATCTCGATCCGGCCGGGGTCCTTCATTTGTTCGATTCCATGGATGCTTGCGTTTTCGACCAGCGTTTGGAGCATCATTTTCGGAATTTTGCATGTATGAGCAGACTCATCGACATGCAGCTCGTATTCGAGCTTTTCGCCAAAACGATAGACCTGAATCTCCAGGAAACACAACACCAGGTCCATCTCCTCCTTGATGGACACCCAATCCTGATTCCATTGCAAGGACTTGCGGAAGATTTTCGCCATATTATGGATGATGCGAGCCGTTTCCGTCTCCTCTTTCATCAGGCTTCGGGTGCGGATCGTGTTTAGCGCATTGAACAAAAAGTGCGGGTTAATCTGGCTCTGCAGGGCGTGGAGCTGCGCTCGATTCCGCTTCAGCTCCAAATCCTTTTTCTGAATATCAGCGACATAGACGTCATCGATCAGCGTGCCGATCTGTCTCGTCATTCGATTAAACTCGCTTGTCAGCTGGCCGATTTCATCCCGGTAGTTGCCGTGTGCGACCGTTTCAAACGAACCGTGCTTGACTTGCTTGACGTGGCGGACCAGACGAACCAGCCGCGTGCTGAGCGAACGGGTGATCCAGATGATGACCAGCGTTGTCGCGAGCAGGTTGGAGATCGCCAGATAGAGTACAAACGATTTGGATTTGCTGACCTCCTCCAATACCGAATGCTCTTCAACCGCCAGCATAATCGACCAGTTGCTCAAATTATTAATACCCGCGTCATGCTCGAAGGTGATCACATCGTCTGCCAGCAAAGAAGCTTCAAAAGCGACCGGTTGGGATATCCAATCCAGGTCGCTTCGATTCGTATATTGAATAACGCCTCTCTCGTCTAGCAAAAATACATCGCCATCCAGCGTGGCCGATCCGACCGCCTGACGGATAGCATCTTGATGAAGGTCAATTTTGACGATTTTGGACCAGCGCTCAAAGTTGCCCAAGTAGTTCAGTTTGCGAATAACGCTATAATTATTTTCTTTGCCAAATGCGCCTTGCTCGAGATGACGGAACATAATCATCTGGCCCATCGTATCGAGACGACGGTACCACCCTGTCTGCTCAACCGCGTCGGTAATCGGCAGCACATAACCGCCCCCGATAATCGTAGGATTGTCGGTATACAGTCGGATCTGCTTGATTGAGCTGTACGCCGGGCTATACTTGTTGAGTATCCAAAATACATTCGTATTGTAGCTGTCCACATACTCATTATCCGTAATGTATTGACGCTCAAGGCTTTCGTTGAGGAAATAATCAGTGTTGAGCACTTCGGAGATGCCCACCGCAATCTCGAACTGGTCGCGCAAGTCGTTGGCTACTTTCTCGGCGGTCAGCGCGAGGTCTTGCATCCGTTGCGCTTTGACATTGTTAGTAATCACTTGATAAAAAATGAAGTTGGTCAACACGATCGGGATAAGCACGCACAGGAAATAGATGAGCAGCATTTTATCGCGCAGCTTGATGTGATGTAGGCTAAGTTTTATCATCCGTAAGTCCCCTGCTTTAGGATTTGGCGTGAAGCTCGTTGCGGTATTCACTAGGCGTCTTCTGGACGACCTTTTCGAACTGGGTCACAAAATAATCCGAATTGCTAAAGCCGACCTGGTCCGCTATCTCATAGATGCGGAGCTCTGTCTGTCGCAACAGCCGCTTGGCCTCCCGCATCCGGGTATGCAATAGAAAATCATTGAAATACATGCCTTGCGTCTTCTTGAACAGCTGCCCCAAATAAACAGGATTCATATAAAACTGAGCAGCAATCGACTTCAGACTAATCGATTCGTTAAAGTGCGCTTCGATATACTGACGGATTTTTTGAATATTGCCTTTACCGTTAGCTTTGCGGAGCTCGCCGATCAGACGAATGCTCTCTTTGACGAACTGCATGACCATGATCCGCAGACCATCAAGCGTTACCAATGATTGCGACCACTCGTTGATCGCGTGAAACGACGGCAGCTCTCGTACATTGCCTTGCATCGCTTCGATGATGCGCGCGACGCCATAGAGCAACCGCGACACAGCGCGACTAACCGCCGATTCGGCGAAGTGCTGCTCCCTGAACTGCAAATATAACTGATCCAGCAGATCGGATGCCTTCATCTCCTCCTGCTCCTCGATCGCTTCCATCAACCGGATGAACAATGTATCCTCTAGATCGCTGTACTGCAATTGGACAGCCTGCAGCTCCTCATAGATGAATGGCTGCAATTCCGGTACCGCATATTTGTAAGCGCGCAGTTGAAGCGTGCTGCGGTAGGAATCGTGGAGCTCGCATACGTCGCGCGCGACTTGTCCCGCATACAGATAGACATGCGCCCCGAATGTAGTGATCAAACGTTCATAAAATCCGCGGAGAATCCCACTCCAGCTATCGCGTCCGCGAAATTCCGTCGAAGGATCTGCCGCCAGAAACGCATATACGCCGGACTGGCGTTTATACAAGTAACGCTCCCCCGGACCATACAGCCGACTGATTGTCTCAAGAAGGTTTTCCGGCTGACAGACGGCACCCGGCACGAGGTCGCAATTGTTGAATTCGATCTCTACATAACGCATTTTGCGCCCCCGCAGTTGCAGCGCCTCCTCCGCTTCGCCAGTCATGCTTAACGGCATCCGGCCGTTTATCATTTGTTCGAAGTAAAACTGAATCTGCGCCCGGCTCCGCTCGGCCTGTTCCTCGCGCCGTTTGCTTAAGACCACGTTAAGCTTGGCCAGCAATTGCTCCATCTCTTCCTCGTCAATCGGCTTCAATATAAAATCCTCTACCCCAAATCGCACCGCTTGCTGGGCATAACTAAAATCGTTGTAGCCGCTGACGATAACGAAAATCGGCTTTAGCGTTGTCTGTTCCTTGACGGCTTGAATCAGCTGCAACCCATCCAGCTCGGGCATCCGAATATCGGTCACCACAAGATCCGGCGCAGTCTGCTCTATAATATGAAGGGCCTCTTCGCCATTGGCGGCTTCGGCGATAATATCGAATCCATGCTTGCTCCAATCAGTGAATTGCTTTAATCCTTGTCTGGCATAGATTTCATCATCAACCAGAACGACTTTAAACATAGGCTGCCCCTCCTTGCGTTGGTAACCGCTTTCAATAATTATACCTCACTTTCCGAATCGATTGACTTTCAGATGTTTAGCTTTTACTTAGTTAATTATACACCTTTCCCCAAACGTCGATTTCCGCGCGAAACAAGCATAGACGGATTACTTCAACTATACTACACTTGTCTTAATCTTCACTAGCGAGCATCGCTCGCAACAAGAAAAACCATGCTTTGACCGGTTGTCATGCATCGGCAACCAAAGGTACGATGATAGCGAAAGCGTTAACAAGCAAAGGAGGACACAGGTATGAAGGAAATGCAGCCCGGACCGGGGAAGCCGGATTATAACCTGGCGCCCGAAGGCTTCGACCGGCCATTAGCAAATCAATCGCAAAGCAAGCTGGAGACGGTAAGCTATTATTCCTCGACTGTAGGAACAACTCGTCGAGCAGTTGTTTATACCCCGCCAGATTATGAGTCGGGGCAGCCCTGCTCTGTTCTGTATTTGCTGCACGGCATCGGCGGCACCGAACGGGAGTGGCCCGATCAAGGAAATCCTCAGGCGATTTTCGATCATTTGTATGCAGAGGAAAAGCTAGCGCGGATGATCGTCGTCATGCCTAACGGTCGGGCGATGACAGATGATCGGGCAGTAGGAGATATTTTCGACCCGGAGCGCGTACAAGCATTCGCCACCTTCGAGCAGGATTTATTGGTCGATTTGATTCCTTTCATCGAGACCAATTACAAGGTTCTGACCGACAGAGAGCATCGGGCGATTGCCGGACTGTCGATGGGCGGCGGCCAAGCCTTGAACTTTGGACTGCGTCATTTGGACCGTTTCGCATGGATAGGCGCCTTCTCGCCTGCTCCTAACACGTACGAGCCTGCAGCATTGGCGCCCCATCCTTCGAGGCTGATTGAGGAGTTGTCGCTGCTCTGGATATCCTGCGGCGAGGATGACCAGCTCAAGTACATCAGCGACCGTACACATGACTACTTGGCCTCGCACCAGGTGCCGCATATATGGGTCGAGGAGATCGGCGGTCATGATTTTACCGTATGGAAACGCGATTTATACCATTTTTCGCAGCTCTTGTTTACCTAAAAAACATAAATGCCGCAACACACTGGGGAGTCCCAGGCGTTGCGGCATCTGTTTGACAGCTCACCTTTACAATGGCTGTCCGTCCTAACCCTTTCACGACACTTTATGCTCAATTCTCAGCTTGTCCGCAACCATCGCGATAAACTCGGAGTTGGTCGGTTTCGACTTGCTGATGTTGATTGTATAGCCGAATAGATGGCTGATGCTGTCGATGTTGCCGCGCGTCCAGGCGACCTCGATCGCATGACGGATCGCGCGTTCGACGCGGGATGGCGTCGTTTTAAATTTCTCGGCAATCGCGGGATACAGCGTTTTTGTGATGGCTCCCAGAATTTCGATATTATTGTACACCATCGTAATTGCTTCACGGAGGTACTGGTACCCTTTAATATGCGCAGGCACGCCGATTTCATGTATGATGCTCGTAATATTCGCATCCAGATTTTTGCCCTTGGCGAGCGGCACCACATTGGACTTGGGCATGCTGCTCATTGTAAAGTTCGAGTTGGAGGTGACGGAGGTGTGGCCGACCAGCTGACGGATCCGGTTTGCGAGAATTTCCATATCGAACGGTTTTAAAATATAGTAGGAGGCACCAAGTTGCACCGCTTTTTGTGTAATGTTCTCCTGACCAAAAGCAGTCAGCATAATAATTTTCGGCATTGTCTGGAGGTTCATCTCACGCAACCGTTCCAGAACTCCCAGTCCATCTAGATGAGGCATGATGATATCCAGAATCAGGACATCCGGTACATTGTCCATTTCTTCCAACTGGCGCAATACTTCCTCACCGTTATAGGCGATACCAGTCACAACCATGTCATTCTGCTCAGAAATATATTCTGAAAGCAAATTCGTAAATTCCCGATTGTCATCCGCCAAAAGAACTTCAACTTTTTGCAATGGTGGGTCCTCCCTTTGAAATCTAATTTCCAATGCCTGTGCTAACTACTTGATGGAGCAAGACCGCAGAAAAACGATTGCCGTCTATTCGACGGAAGCTGCTTCTGCTCATACTACACGTTTTCGACACTCGCTATCGAATTCCTTCTGTCGAAAATTATTTTTCTTTATTTTTTTTTTGCAATGCTTTATAATTAATATTTTGTTCCATGAGTCGTGTTTTTTCGTTGACTTTCTTTTTTTTTCGACAAACACGCCTTGCTCTACATAAAAAATAAACTCAAGGCGGGCAATTAGCTCGCCTTGAGTTTGGTAGCGGATGGGCTGAGCAGCACACCCGCGTCCTGTAGCATCCATTCGATAAAACAACCATATCCCGATGAAGGATCATTCACAAATACATGCGTCACAGCGCCAATCAGCTTGCCGTTTTGAAGTATTGGGCTGCCAGACATCCCTTGTACGATTCCCCCGGTTTTTTCGATTAACTCTTTGTCCACCACTTTAATAACCATGCCTTTTGTGGCAGGTGACTGCTGCTTGGATACATGAGACACTTCAATCTTAAATCGTTCGACCTTTTGTCCATCAAGCACGGTCAAAATTTCTGCTGGCCCTTCCTGTACCTCTTCCGCGAATGCAATCGGTACGGGCTTGGTATCATAACTATGAGAAGGTAATTCGGTCATCTGACCAAAGATGCCAAACGCTGTATTGCGTTTTACATTGCCGAGCACCTTGCTATTCTTCAGGAAATGTGCTCGCTTCTCGCCTGGTTCGCCGTTTTGGCTTTTGTTGATCGAGGTAACATTGGACTGAACAATCTCGCCGTCGCCGACTTCGATCGGAGATTGGGTATCCATGTCGGTAATAACATGTCCCAGAGCGCCGTATACGCCTTGATCCGGCGCGTAGAAGGTCAATGTGCCAACACCGGCCGCAGAGTCGCGTATATAGAGTCCGAGCCGCCATGCTTGATCCTCTACATCAAAGACAGGCATCAACTGCTTGTTTAAGGTTTGACCTTTGCGCTTGATGACAAGCTCCAGCGGCTTGCCATGTTTGCCCGCTTTTTTGACGACGTCGGCCACTTTGGCTACCTCGTTCAAATGGTTGCCATTTACCTTAACGATTAAATCGCCGACTTCGATTCCGGCTGCTTCGCCGGGCGATAACTTGTGGGTGGAAGCCGTCACCTGATGATGACCGACGACCATAATTCCCGCAGACTTGACCTTGACGCCGATCGTCTGACCTCCGGGAATGACCTTAAGATCGGGAACGACATTGACCTTAACGGTTTTGAAGGGAATCGTACCGAATAATTTCAGGGTCATCTCGGTCTCGCCGCTCCCATGAGGCTCCAGTGCGAGCGGACGATTAAGATTGACCTGGACGGATCGGTTCGTCGATCCATTGACGCGTACCACCTCGGGATCCACCGTGAGCCGTGCGTGTACCGGCATCGCGTAATCCAGTTCCTTGGATTGGCCGGAGAACATACGAAGCTCATTCGGGAAGGATGCGAAGTGTTGAAACGGGGAGGAAAGCCCGATCAGGCAAACGATGATTGCCAATGCCAAACCGAACCATCGCTTTCGTTGACTGGAGTTCAATGCGTTCACGCTCCCTATGGTTCCATCGCATGACGATGTCGACACCGTCAATGGCGTACCTATAAGGTAACCCCTGCAACCCCCTTTTATGTCCCACAAAACATTCCCTAAATGGCTGTGCTACGCCCCTTTGCGACGGCTTGCGAGATCCAGCATTTCCTGTGCATGATGTCGCGTTTTTTCGGTTACTTCGACTCCGCCAAGCATGCGTGCAAGCTCCTCGATACGCCGAATGACCTGCAGCTCTGTAACCGATGTCGAGGTGCGCTCCGCAATGATGTTTTTGCAGATCTCATAATGATGGTCGGCCATGCACGCAACCTGCGGCAAATGTGTGATGGAAAACACCTGGCAGCGCTTGGAAAGATCGGACATCTTCTCTGCGATCGCTTGTGCTGCCCGTCCGCTTACCCCGGTATCGACCTCGTCAAAAACGAGCACCGGCACAAGATCGATCCCGGCGAAAATCGCCTTCAATGCCAGCATAATCCGCGACATCTCGCCGCCGGATGCAATCTTGTTGAGCGGCTTGAGCGGCTCGCCTGGATTAGGCGCAATCATGAACACTGCCTCGTCTGCTCCCTGCGCCGTCAGTCGCACCGTCTCACCGTCCCGTAACTGATCCAGATGGACGCGGAAGGTTGTACGCTCCATTTGAAGCTGCTTCAGTTCGCTTTCGATGGCCTCAGCAAGACGAACCGCTGCATGTCGGCGCAAACCGGACAGCGCAAGCGCTTGGGACATTGCAGCGTCATAGGCAGCTTGCTCTTCTGCACGGAGCTGCTGGCAATATTCATCGCGGTTCTCCAGCTTGTCCGCTGTCGAGGAGATCCGCTCCAGATAAGCCAGAATATCCGGTATCGTCTCTCCATACTTGCGCTTCAAGCTATGAATGAGATCGAGCCGCTCCTCAATATAGGAAAGCCGCTCAGGATCGGCCTCGATGCTATCCCGGTAACCGCGCAACTGAAACGCCGCATCCTCTGCCTGATAATACGCGGACTGAAGCTGCTCGACGAGCGGGTCCAGCACAGTCTGGTCGTAAGTTCGGATATCTTCCAGTCTGGCCATTGCGGCTCCCAGCTTCTCCAGTCCGCCTGCAGCCTGCAATAAGGAATACGCTTCCGAGGCGTAATCCAGCCGTTTCTCGGCATGCGCCAGCCGACGCTTCTCCTCGATGAGCGCTTCATCCTCTCCGATGACGAGAGCAGCTGCCGAGATCTCCTCGATCTGGAAGCGGTACAGGTCCAACATCTGCATATTCTGACGAGCGCTATCCTCCAGCTCCCTTAGCTTCGTTCGAACCTGTTGATGCTTGCGATAAGCAACCTGGTATAGCCGCTTCTTCTCCATGAGCGGCGTGCCTGCGTACAGATCAAGCCACTCCAGATGCTTTTCGGTTTTAATCAATGACTGATGCTCATGCTGTCCGTGCAGATTAATGAGACATTCTCCGACCTCGCGAAGCATCGTCAGATTGACCAATTGGCCGTTAATGCGGCTTACGCTCTTACCCTGAGCTGATATTTCCCTGCGGATGACCAGCATTTCCTTAGGGTCGGCGGTCACCCCGAGTCTGGATAATACAGCCCATACCGGGTGAGCGTCGGAGAGGTCAAACATGGCTTCGATCTCCGCTTTGTCGCAGCCATGGCGCACCATATCTGCCGCACCTCGACCGCCTGCGATTAACCCGAGTGCGTCGATTAGGATGGACTTACCGGCTCCCGTTTCGCCTGTCAGTACATGAAAGCCTTGATGGAAACCAACTGTCACCTGTTCGATCACCGCCAGATTGCGGATGGATAATTCTCGAAGCATAGTTAACCTCTCCTTTACTTTTTTTCGGCTTTATTCCTTAACTTTCATTCGCATTCATGAGCGATAGCAAACGTTCGACAACTTCGCTGCTATGCTCTGTCTTACGGCAGATGATCAGGATCGTGTCATCTCCGCATATCGTTCCCATGATCTCTTCCCATTCCAGGTTGTCGATCAGCGAGCCGAAGGCATTGGCCGTACCGGGCAAGCTCTTCATGACGACCAAATGATCGGTATAATCGATATGCACAAAATGGTCCAACAGCGCTCGCTTCAGCTTATGGATCGGATTGATGCGATGCTCCTGCGGGATCGCATATTTATAACCGCCTGCGTCGGTTGGAACCTTGATCAGCTGCAATTCCTTGATATCCCTTGATACGGTCGCCTGAGTCACCTGCAGTCCGCTGCTTCGTAGCATGTCCACTAGCGTGTCCTGCGTCTCGATGTCATGCTTGGCGATCAATTCCTTGATCTTGATCTGTCGGAAGCCTTTCATGGACATCCCCCCTTCTGTCATTCATTCACATGAAAGGTAATTGTACGAATCTGGCTGTTCTTCGCATCGACGTACAATATACCGGCGCTGTGGGGAACCAGCAAGGAATAGATCAACAACCGATCTCGAACTCCGCTACCTGTCCAATCCATCGGCATGCGCTCTCTGGCTGTCTTGACCAAATACAGCTCGCCGCGCTTCTCCGCGACGTAGTCGATATAAAGTCTGCTGCCCAGCATCTCCCCGTCCAGTCCGACACCAATCGGGATCCGGTGTTTAGCGGAAGTGACGCTGTAACCCGCCTCCTCTAGCAACTGAACATGACGATCCGATGCATCCGGCTCCTCTCCATTGTCTAGCAGGATGAGGCGATTCGTCACCGGTTCGTGGAGCCAGACGTAGAATCGCTTGTAGACCCATATGAGAAAGAGTGCTCCGACAACGATCATAATAAACCAGTCAGCCATTCCCCACCGCCTCTTTTTTGAGCAAGTTTAAAAAGTGCGCACAACGTTCTTTTTAAACTTGCTCATTTGTGAATGGATGTACCATACACTTCGCTACCGGCGGGTGAAATTCCTGTATGATGGATTACGAACACTTGTTTGCTTCGATATTAGTGTACCAAATTGTTGTGCATCTGGCTATACCCAAAAACAAAAAAATACGGGTAAACTTATCAGGCACACCAAAAACGATGCAACAGGTCTGTCGCATCGTTCGCATGGTCGTTATCGCTTGGTCTTGCCAGCCGCAAAAGTCTCTCCCGCCTCGCGGACAAGCTGCGCAATCTGCTCCTGATCGATAGCGGATGCCGCTTGACCGGGCTGCCAGAGCCAGTAGGCCAAAAATTCGATGTTGCCCTCTCCGCCCGTAATCGGAGAAAAGGTCAAGCCTTGCAGCTCGAAGCCCAGCTCGGCGGCAAAGCCAAGCACCTGTCTCAGCACCTCTTCATGCACCGCAGGGTCCCTTACGACGCCCTGCTTGCCTACCTTCTCCCGCCCCGCTTCGAACTGCGGTTTGATGAGCGCCATCACGCCAGCTTCGCTGCCGATCAATCCCGCCAAAGCAGGCAAAATAATACGAAGCGAAATAAAGGAGACATCAATCGTCGCAAAGCCAGGCGAAGGTCCCACCAGATCTTCCGGCTGCATATAACGGAAGTTAGTGCGCTCCATGACGCACACCCGTTCATCCTGCCGCAGCGACCAATCGAGCTGATTATAGCCGACATCGATGGCATACACATAGGAGGCTCCATTCTGGAGCGCGCAATCCGTAAAGCCGCCAGTGGATGCGCCGATGTCCAGCATCGTTGCCCCACTCAGATCAATCCCGAAGTGTTTGAGCGCTTTTTCCAGCTTCAGCCCGCCTCGGCTTACGTAGGGGTGAAGTGCTCCCTTTACCGTAATGGACGCCGAGCGCGGCACCTTGGTGCCGCTCTTCTCGATCCGCTCGCCGTCGACCAGCACCAGGCCGGCCATCAATGCCGCTTTCGCCTTTTCGCGACTATCATAAAACCCTTGCTCCACGAGCAGCAAGTCAATCCGTTCCTTGGTCGTACGTTCAGTCGTCATGTCTCTCTCCCGATCCTTGCTTACTGGGTCGATACGCTTTTGTGCTGACGAGGCAGCAGCTTGATGAGCTCCGCCGCGACACGCTCCCCGGTCAGCCCGCTGTCTCTGCGTTGCTCCTTGATGGAGCCATGCTCGATGAAGGCGTCCGGGATACCGACGATGCGGACGGGCACGTCATGGATGTCATGCTCGGAATAGAACTCCAGGATGGCACTGCCAAGTCCGCCCTGCTGTGAGCCTTCTTCGAGAACGACGATACGCTGTCCCTCGGCCGCCAGCTGGCGCAGCATCTCGGCATCGAGCGGCTTGATGAACCGAGCATTGATGATACGAATGCCCAGACCATCGCGCTTCAGCAGCTCGGCCGCCTCCTCCGCGACCTGGAGCATTGGACCGACAGCAACAATCACTGCCGAGTCGCCCTCGCGGACTACATCCCACGTACCGATCGGAATCAGCTTCATCTCCGCTTCGATCTCGACGCCAGTACCATTAATCCGAGGGTAGCGGATCGCGATCGGTCCTTCATCGTAAGCAAGCGCGGTCTTCATCATATGCCGCAGTTCATTTTCGTCCTTGGGCATCATCAGCACCAGATTCGGAATGTGGCGAAGGAAGGCGATGTCATAGACGCCATGATGCGTCTCGCCGTCCGCGCCGACAAAGCCTGCTCGGTCGATTGCGAAGACGACATTCAGGTTCTGACGGCAAATGTCATGCACGACCTGATCGTACGCCCGTTGCAGGAACGTCGAGTAGACGGCAAATACCGGCTTCAATCCTTCCAGCGCCAGCGCTGCCGACATCGTCGCCGCATGCTGCTCCGCAATCCCTACATCAATCATCCGACCCGGGAAACGCTCCGCGAACTTCAGCAGACCGGATCCGCCCGGCATCGCAGGGGTCACCGCGATGACCCGGTCATCCTGAGCAGCCAGCTCGATCAGAGCGTCGCCGAACACCTGCGTGTACATCGGCGGTCCGACCGCCTTGAGCACTTGACCCGACTCGATCTTGTACGGCGATATGCCATGCCATGTATGCGAGTCCGCCTCGGCAGGCTTATAGCCTTTGCCCTTCGTCGTCAGCACGTGCAGCAGCACAGGGCCATTGACATTATTGGCCTGGAGGAAGGCTTCCTCCAGCTTTTGCAGGTCGTGACCGTCTACCGGACCAAGATAAGTCAAGCCGAACTCCTCGAACAGCACGCCGGATACGACCATATATTTGAGACTGTCCTTGACCCGTTCCGCCGTCTTGGCCAGTTTGCCGCCGATCGCCGGGATTTTGTTGAGCAGATACTGCAGCTCATCCTTGGCTTTTTTGTACGTTTTATCGGAACGGATCTTGCCGAGATAGTTGTGGATGGCGCCGACATTGGGCGCGATCGACATCTCATTGTCGTTGAGCACGACGATGAGCTGACGCTTCTCGTGACCGATATGGTTGAGCGCCTCCAGCGCCATCCCGCCCGTCAGCGCGCCATCGCCGATGACTGCGACGACCTTGTGGTCTTCGCCCTTCAGATCTCGCGCCATCGCCATCCCGATCGCTGCCGACAACGAGGTGCTGCTATGTCCGGCTTCCCACACGTCATGCTCGCTTTCCGAACGCTTGACGAAGCCGCACAGCCCCTTGTATTGGCGCAGCGTGTCGAACCGATCCATCCGGCCGGTCAACATCTTGTGCACATACGATTGATGGCCGACGTCGAAAATAAACTTGTCCTTTGGACTATCGTATAAATAGTGCATGGCAAGCGTCAGCTCGACGACACCCAGATTGGGCGCCAGATGGCCGCCGGTCGAGGACAGCTTTTCAATCAGGAACTGCCTGATTTCCTGTGCCAGCTCCTCAAGGTCGCTCAGCGACAGCGCTTTAAGGTCTTTCGGTTCTTTTATTTGTTCCAGCAGCACGTGTTTGCCTCGCTTTCCTGGACTGATAACACTTCATGTCCATGAACGTCTGACTTTTTCCGCTATTATAGCACAATTTTATAATAAACCCAATTGCGCCTCAGAAAACTGACGCTAGTGATCGCGCCGCATCAAGTAATCGGCGATCTCGATCAGACGTTCAGGCTCGCGCAGGTCAGCTCTGGCAAGGCTCATCTTCGCTTCCTCGGTAAGCCGCTCAACCAAGGCCTGGCTCTCTTCCAGGCCGATCAAATACGGATACGTCACTTTGCTCTGGGCGACATCGCTGTTCGTTTTCTTGCCCAGCTTCTGCTCGTCGCCAACCAGATCGAGGATATCGTCCTGGATCTGGAAAGCCAGACCAAGCTTGCGGCCGAACTCGGCCATCGCCTCCAGTTGCTCCGGCCCCGCGCCGCCAACCCGCCCTCCAGCCAGCAGCGTAAAGGTGACCAGGTCGCTCGTCTTGTGCAGATGGATATATTCCAGCTCGCTCAATGAAGTAACGCCCTGCTCTCCAAGGATGTCTGCCGCCTGACCGCCTACCATCCCGCAAGCTCCGGAGAGCCGTGCCAGATCGCTGGTAATGGCGAGCGCCGTCTCCGCTGAGACCAGGTCGTGCTCGGCCGCCTTCGTAATGCAATAGAAGGCATGCGTCAGCAGCGCATCGCCCGCCAGCACCGCCATCGCCTCTCCGAATACGATATGATTGGTCGGCTTGCCGCGACGAACGGCGTCATCGTCCATCGCCGGCAGATCGTCGTGCACGAGCGAATACGTATGGATCAGCTCGATCGCGCAAGCGACCGGCATCGCCGCCCGCTCTGCTTCCTCTAGCCCCCTCGTCGCATGAGCAGCCGCCAGGACGAGGATCGGGCGCAGCCGTTTGCCGCCGGCAGTTACCGAGTACATCATCGATTCGCGCAGCTTGCCCGGGATGTCCCACTCGTCCGGGAGGATGCGCTGCAACGCTTCGTCGACCCGCGCCGCTTGCCTTTCGATATAACTTTCGATCGTCATCGCCGTTTCACGCCTCTTCCCCTCTAATCTCGTGTGCCTCGGCGAACGGCTGACGCTGCACGCCGTCCGGTGTCTCGATCAACGCCTCGATCCGACGCTCGACCTGCTCCAGCTTGCTGCCGCATAGCTGGGATAGCTTCATCCCGTCCTGGAACAGCTCGATTGCCGTCTCCAGCGGCACATCGCCGCTTTCCAGCCGGGCGACGATCGTCTCCAGCTGCTCCATCGCTTCCTCAAAGCTGACCGACTTTTCATTCGTTTCCATCGCGTTCCTCCGCTCCTTTCATCGACCATACATGACACTCCAATTGTCCATCCGACAGCTTCACCTGGACCAGATCGCCAGGCTGGACATCGTTGATCGACCGAACCAATCGCTCCTGCTTCTCGTCGTAGACGAGACTGTAGCCGCGTCCCATCACCTTGAGCGGACTGAGCGCGTCCAGCCCGCGGATCAGTCCCTGCAGCTGCATTCGCTGCACCCGGACGTGGCCTCCGACGCTCTGCTCCAGCTGTCGCTGCAGACTTGCCAGGCGACGACGGGCATAGGTCGCCTGAGCGCCGGGGTGCTGACCGACCAGGCGGGCGCGGGCGCGTCCGAGCCGCTCTCCGGCAGCCGATAACCGCCGCGCCGTGCGCTGCTGCAGCTGCTCTCGCAGCCGGTCCAGTCGTTCGGCAGGCTCCAGCAAGTATCGGCGCGGATGCATGAACAGCGGCGACCGCTGCAGGCGTCCGAGCCGTTGCTTCTCCTGCTCCAGCTTGCTGCGCAGCGACTGCTGCAGCCGTTGGCGGAGCCGCTGAAGCTGCTGTCGCAGCTCCGCCTGATGCGGCACCGCCAGCTCGGCGGCTGCCGTCGGCGTCGCCGCCCTCAGATCGGCGACGAAGTCGGCGATCGTATAGTCCGTCTCGTGACCGACCGCCGAGATGACCGGGATCGCCGACGCCGCGATGGCGCGAGCCACGCTCTCTTCGTTGAATGCCCAGAGCTCCTCCAGGGAGCCGCCTCCCCGGCCGACGATCAACACATCGGCTTCGCCCAGCCGGTTCATCAGCTCGATCGCTTTGACGATCGAGGGGGCCGCCCCTTTGCCCTGGACGAGCACCGGCGCGACCAACACAGGGATGAGCGGATAACGTCGCTCCAGCGTCGTCAGGATGTCTCGCACCGCCGCGCCGGTAGGCGAGGTGATGACGCCGATTGCGCGCGGAAACAACGGCAGCGACCGCTTGCGGCCGCTGTCGAACATCCCTTCGCCCTCCAGCTTCTGCTTTAGCTGCTCGAAGGCGAGATAGAGGCTGCCGAGCCCGTCCGGCTGCATCTGTATCGCGTAAAATTGATAATTGCCGTCCCGTTCGTAGACCGAGATATTGCCGCGCGCCATCACCTTCATCCCCTCTTTCGGGATAAAGGGAAGGCGTTGATTATGAGAGCTGAACATGATGCATTTTAATCGGCTGTCCTTGTCCTTCAAGGTGAAGTACATATGGCCGCTGGAGTGATGCGTAAAATTGCTGATCTCTCCGCGCAGCCAGATGTCGGAGAGCAGCTTGTCCGATTCCAGCTTCATCCGGATGTATCGATTCAGCTCCTTGATCGAATAAATGCGCGGTTGTTCCGCCATCCGATCAGTCTCCGATGCCGTTCAGCCGCTTTGCGGCCTTCAGCGTGTTGCCCAGCAGCATCGTGATCGTCATCGGTCCGACGCCTCCCGGCACCGGCGTGATCAGACCCGCCGTGTCGAGCACATCCTCATAATCAACGTCCCCTGCCAGCTTGCCGGTATCGAGCCGGTTGATGCCGACATCGATGACGGTCGCGCCAGGCTTAATATACGATTTGTCGATCGCCTTGGCCTTGCCGATCGCGACGACGAGGATATCTGCGCTGCGAGCGATCTCTGCCATGTTAGCCGTCCGCGAGTGGCAGATCGTCACCGTTGCATGCTCGCGAAGGAGCAGCATCGCTACCGGCTTGCCGACGATATTGCTGCGGCCGATGACGACAGCGTGCTTGCCCGCGATCTCCACGCCCGAGCGCTTCAGCAGCTCGATGCAGCCGGCTGGCGTGCATGGGAGCAAGCTGTCGTCGCCGATCATCAGATTGCCGGTGCTCATCGGATGGAAGCCATCGACATCCTTCTCGACCGCGATCGCGTCGATGACTGCCTTTTCGTCAATATGGCGGGGCAACGGCAGCTGCACTAGGATGCCATGGATCGTCGTCTGGCGGTTCAGACGGTCGATCAACGCCAGCAGATCCTCCTGCGTAGTATCCACCGGCAGCCGGTGGACCTCCGAGTACAGTCCGAGCTCCTGACAGGCTTTATCCTTGCTAGCGACATAGACGCGCGATGCCGGATCTTCACCTACGAGCACGACGGCCAAGCCCGGCGTGATGCCATGACCGTGCAGCCGCTGCACCTCCTGCCGGATTTCCTCGCGAATCGCTGCCGATATCTCCTTGCCTTCAATTCGTTGTGCGCTCATAACCAGACTCCTCTCTTATCGTTAAGTTGCAGATGCGTCTTCGGAACGGGATTTCAACTGATCGAGGGCGCCTAGCAGCTTGCCCAGCACGCCATTAACGAACTTGCCCGACTCGTCCGTGCCGAAGTGCTTGGCCAGCTCGATCGCTTCGTTGAGCGCCGCCTTGGGCGGCACATCGTCGCGGTAGACCATCTCATAGCAGGCCAGCCGCAGCACTTGACGGTCGACGCGAGAGAGTCGGTCGACCTGCCAGCCGGTCAGAAATTGCTGCAGCATGTCGTCGATGCTTTGGCGCTGCTCGATGACGCCGCTCACCAGCTCGCGCACATAAGCGTCGATTTTCGCCATCTCGCCCCGGTCCGCTCCGAGTTCATTGTCTTCCTGAGCCGCTTCCTCCACCAGCATGTCCACGGCGTCGGCGGCATTCACATCATTCATTTCCATCTGGTACAGTCCCTGTACCGCAATTTCACGAGCCAGTCTTCGTTTCATGGAACCTCCTTGATTGATACGTCTTGTCCTGAATTGTATGTTCCCAGAATCCCAAAAAACCTATGACTTCCTCCCGCTGGCGTTCGGCTCGCCGGACGCCTTTCGCCATAGACGAACGAAAGGAGGAAATCACAGGATTTATTTGAACCAGCGCCAGCGGTCGGTGAGCCAGTCCGTTATCCGTCCCCAGGGGATCATAGGAGGAGCCGCCTCGTCCTTCTGCTTGCCAAAAAAATAACCGATCCACAGCAGCAGCGCAACGAACAGCATATCCCAGAACCCTGCAATCAGATAGATCATCCCCAAAAATACCGCAAGCGTCATGCCTGCGATGCGTCCGCGATATTGCAGCCAGTAGTCCCTCCACATCGGATTCGTCACCTCTATTCCACACGACTCTTGAACGTCTGGGTCTGGATGATGTTAGCGACGAACACCGTAACATCGGCCACGGGGATGCCAGTGACCTCCTCGACATGGTTCTTGACCGCGCGTTGGATATCCTCAGTCAACACAGGGATCGAGCTCTCGCCATCGACGACGGCGCGCAGCATAATGATCAGCCCCGCCTCGGCAATCCGGATGCGGGCTTTCAGATCCTTGACGCCGCGTTGCTTGCCTGCGGCCTTGAGCGCCAGATTCTCCACGGTCTCCATCGAGATGCGGATATCGCCGAACTCGGTGCGCTGATCGATCGAAGGGGCGGAGGCATTGCCGCGCTTGACAGAGACGTAGAAGAAACGAAGGCTGATCAGCAGGATGATAACCGCAATAGCGATGACGGTCACCATCAGCCATAGCTTGCCGCTATACAGCTCGCGCACCCATAGATTGGTCGTCGACTGCGGAATCCACCGGGCGCCGAGCGCCAGAATGACGACTGACAACGCGCCGATGATAAGACTATAGATAAATAAGAGGAGCCTGTCCATTATTTTAATCAATCGTCTGGCCTCCTTTGGCGCTTGGCGCATAACATGCGATTTCAAACAAAATCCCCCCTGTGCCGAGCTGGCAAGCCCTTCACGAGGGGGGTACGAAATGCAATCCTACTACTTCAGCCGATTAACGGCCGCTTCCTCGTCCTCCAGCTTTTCAGCTGCCTTGAAATGGACGTCATGGATATGAACGTTCACTTCAACGACGAGCAATCCGGTCATCGTCTCGATCGAGCGCTTGACGCTTTGCTGGATCTCCGAAGCGATATCGGGAATCCGATTGCCATACTCCACAATAATGGAGACGTCGATCGCCGCTTCGCGTTGTCCTACCTCGACCTTGACGCCTTTGGAGAGGTTTTTGCGGCCAAGTAACTCGGCGATTCCGCCCGCGAAGCCTCCGCTCATGCCAGCGACGCCAGGCACCTCGATCGTAGCGAGGCCGGCGATCACTTCTATGACTTCAGGCGCGATCTGAATCGTTCCCATATCCGTTTTCTCGTAATCCGCAGCAATTGTGCTCATTTGCATTGTACACCTCCCATAAAATGCGAAACCGTCTGTCGCTTCCGCAAGAGCTTATCCGCTTCTTATTCTCTATACTATACCATTTGCCAAGAATTATGACAAACGCGATCAAATGCCGCAGACAGGTCTGAAGCCTGGTACAACAGCTAGTTCAAGTCATGCTCCTCAAGGAACTTGATATCGAAATTGCCTTGAATGACCTTGGGGTGATTAAGCAGCTTGAGATGGAACGGAATCGTCGTCCGGATGCCCTCGATCGCAAATTCGGACAACGCCCGCTTCATCGTCGCAAAAGCCTCCTCGCGCGTCGCGCCCCAAACGATCAGCTTGGCGATCATCGAATCGTAATGCGGCGAGATCATGTAGCCGGGATACGCGCCGCTGTCTACGCGTACGCCGGGACCGCCCGGCGGCAGATAGAAGCCAATCTGGCCCGGAGAAGGCATAAAGTTGCGCTCCGGGTCCTCCGCATTGATCCGACATTCGATCGACCAGCCGTTGATCTGGACGTCCTCCTGGCGGAAGGATAGCGGCTTGCCCTCGGCAACGGAGATCATCTCCTTGATCAGATCGATGCCCGTGATCATCTCGGTGACCGGGTGCTCGACCTGAATCCGTGTATTCATCTCCATAAAATAAAAATTGCCGTCCGGTCCAAGCAAAAATTCCAAAGTACCAGCACCCGAATAATCGACGGCGAGCGCAGCGCGTACCGCAGCTTGCCCCATCCGCTCGCGCAGCTCTGGAGAGAGCACCGGACACGGCGCTTCCTCGATCAGCTTCTGCCGGCGGCGCTGAATCGAGCAGTCGCGCTCGAACAGATGAACCGCGTTGCCATGCTTGTCCGCGATGATCTGGATCTCCACATGCTTCATGCCGATCAGATACTTCTCCAGATAGACGCCGGCGTTGCCAAAGTTTTTCTCGGCCTCTTGCTGCGCCATCGTAATCTGCTGGACGAGCGAGTCTTCATCCTCGGCGATCCGGATCCCCTTGCCGCCGCCGCCAGCGGTAGCCTTGATGATGACCGGATAACCGATATCGCGAGCGATCGCGACCGCGTCGTCGACATCTTCGATCAAGCCGTCAGAGCCGGGGATGATCGGCACATCGGCCTCCTTCATCGTCTGCTTGGCAACCGACTTGTCGCCCATCCGGCTGATCGCGTCAGGCGAAGGTCCGATGAAGGCGATGTTGCACGAATCGCAGATCTCGGCGAAATTCGCGTTCTCCGCCAGGAACCCGTATCCGGGATGAATGGCGTCGCATTCCGTCAAGGTTGCGACGCTCATAATGTTGGTCAGATTGAGATAGCTGTCTTTGGAAGCCGTCGGACCGATGCAGTACGCCTCGTCCGCCAGTCGGACATGCAGCGAATCGCGGTCCGCTTCCGAATATACCGCTACGGTGCCGATGCCCATTTCGCGGCAGGCGCGAATGATGCGAACCGCAATCTCGCCGCGGTTGGCGATCAATATTTTTTGAAATTCCACCCGTCGAACTCCTTTCGAAAAGAGACTTCGTTACTCCGGCTTGACCAGGAACAGCGGCTGACCGTACTCGACGAGCTGGCCGTTCTCTACCAGAACCTCCACAATCTCTCCGCGAACCTCGGCTTCGAGCTCGTTCATCAGCTTCATCGCTTCCAGGATGCAGACGACGGTCTTCTCCCCGACGCGGTCGCCGACCTGGACATAAGCAGGGTTGTCCGGCGAAGAGGCGCGATAGAAGGTGCCGACCATCGGCGAGACGATTTTGTGCAGATTGTCGGCCGGCGTCGAAACCGGAACGGCTGCAGACGAAGACAATTGCTCGGCCGGAGCGGCTCCCGTTTGCGGAGCAGTCGGCGCGATGGCCGGTTGTGTATATGTATGCGTTATCGGCGCGCTTTGAATATTGACCACTTCAGTTTTGCCCGGCTTGCGGATCAACAGGCGGGCGCCTTCGTTTTCGAGCTCGAGCTCTTGGACGGAAGTCTGATCGACCAGCTTGATCAGCTCTTTGATTTCGCTCAGTTTGAACATCGTATCATTCACTCCTTAGCAGTTGTGAAGCACAGAATCGAACATAACGTTAGTATTATATCACAACCGATTTTGAGAAACGAGTCATAATTTCCCCTCCATTACGCTGTTTTGCGACGCATATCGCCACTTGACCAAAAAAATCCCGACCGGGCTGCAGCAGTCCGGTCGGGAGAAAGTCGTTTAAGCCATCATTTTGCGCCTTCATTTACTGCACGAACTGCACGGTCACTCGCTCCGGCGACACGTCCAGCGCACGCATTACCTTGTCGAGAATGCCGGCAGCCTGAGCGCGCTCGAGATTTTCGCTCTGGACGACGACCTTGTATTTATCCGCCTCCGGCGTGATCGCCACTTTGTTGAACTCGCTGCCTAGCTCCTCCTCCAGTCCGCTGATCTTCTCGTCGACCTCCTGGATGCTGTCGAGCTGTTCGATCGCCTCGGAGGCGACCTCAGGGTCCTGGCTCATGTCGGTGACGATGCCGTAGAGACGATCGACCTCGGAGCTCAGCTGCTCGGCCCGCAGAAACTGCTGCTGCGTGAAGTAATCGCTGCTGACCGCCTGCTGCTCCTTCAGGATGCTCAGAACTTCCTTGTCCGCCTCGCTGGTCGGCTCCGCGTCGTCCTTGCCGCCGATGTGCTCGTCCTCCGTGACGATGATCTCCTCGGTGAGACCCGGCATCTCGCTGCCGGCAGCCTCCGTCGCGCCGTCGCCGAGCACGACGTCGGTGATACCCTTGGCATCCGTAAGCTCTTGCGGCGCAGCGTCTTCCGTGAACAGATAGTAGGCCGAGAGAATGACCATCAGCGACAGCATCGAGACCAACCAGATCGTCTGACGTTTCGTATTCATCGATTATCAACCTTCCTTTGTATGAGATTATATTCTTTCCATCTTATTGATTAAGGCTGCTTGCTCGGCACGACAGAGATGCGATGAGCAGGCACCTGGAATCCCTTTTGCACGGCATCGAGCAGCAGGCCTCGCACCGTCTGGTCCTCAGCGCCGCGGGCGACGATGAGGATGCCGCGGATACGCGGCTTGATCGTCTTCGTCACGAACGGCCGCTTCTCGCCCGCTACCTCGTACAGTACGATCTGCCCGTCGGTTGTCGTCGAGGCGACATGGCGCTTGCCGCCGTTTTTGTCCGTCTCGTCCGATAACTGCTCCGACTCCTTGACATTGCGTTGTACAACCGCTTCCTCGGTAGACTCTACGGTTACCAGCACATCGACCGAACCGACGCCGACGATCTTCTCGAGGATTTCCTTGAGCCGCTGCTCGAGCGGACGCTCGATCGCTGCGAAGATCGAGTCCGGCTCATCGTCGGAGGCGCCGAATGCCGGGCTGGGCGACGCGTCTTCCGCCTTTGGCTGATCGACGACAGGCGCGACGTCCTCGAAGTGGATAAAAGACTGGGCGATCATCAGTCCGATCCCGAGACAGCCGAGCAACAGCAGCCAGCGCACCGTTCGGACCCGCTTCGGCCCGGAAGGCCCCCCTCCTACCCATGCCTCGATCTGATCCAGCCATTTGGCCATGCGTGCCCCTCCTTCCAGCCTTCGTTTAGTCTCCGTCCGCCTGCAGCACCTCTACCCGCTCGGCGGCTACCCCCCAGCCATCTTGCAGGATCATCCTGATCGCCGTCTGCCAGCGCGGCGCCGCTTCGCGGCTCGCTCGCTCCTCAGGCAGCAAAGGCGTGCCGACCGGCGTGCTGACGGACTCGCCCAGCCATACGTCGATGGTGATCGGCTGGATCGGTTCGCTCCCCGACTTGTCGCTGTCTGAGCTTGCCGGATCAGACGGACTTGCCGCGAGCATGACCCGGACCGCCTCGATCCGCCAGTAGCCGTCGCGCTCGGCGGCCAGCGTCACGGCCACCTCCGGCGCCGGGATGCCGCTGCGGCGAGCGATCTCCTCGGCCATCTCGGCGCCGACCTTGTCAGCGGCGAGTCGGGCCGCCTGCTCCTGCTGCCGCTCCCGCAATCCGTCGGCCTGGCGCTGGACTTCCGCCAGCGCCTCGCTCCCATCAGCCATCTGGCGGTTAGCCGAGCCTTGCCAGTCGCGGATGCTTGCCTCGAGTCTGGGCCCCAGCTCGCCTTGCAGCAGCGTCAGGATCGGCGAGAGCAGCGCCAGCAGGATGAACAGCCCGAGCACCAACCGGACGTAGCGCTGATAGGCATTGTTCGGCAACAGCAACTCGACGATGCCGGCCAGCAGGACGATCGCGATGATCTGTCTTAGCCACTCCACCAGCCAGGCCATTATCCATCACCTCCGAAGCTGCCGTCACCTGGCCATGATCGCCGCGTTGCCTGCCGTGAGGATGATCGTCACCGCGAGGAAAAACATCAGGCTGACGGCGGCAAGCGCGGCGAACACATAAATCATCGACTTGCCGATCGTCTGCAGGCAGACGATGATCGGACTCTCGCCGAGCGGCTGCAGGATGGCGGCGGAGACATTGTAGATGAGCGCCAGCGTCAGGATCTTCACTGCAGGGAAGACGCAGAGCAGCAGCAGGATGACGACGCCGGCGATGCCGACGGCGTGCTTGAGCAGCAGCGAGGCTGACATGACGGTGTCGGTCGCGTCGGAGAACATCCGCCCGACCACCGGCACAAAGTTGCCAGTGAGGAACTTGGCCGTCTTGATCGCCGCGCCGTCCGTGACCGCCCCGGTTGCGCCGCGTACGGAGATGACGCCGAGGAACACCGTGAGCAGCACTCCGAGCAGCCCGACGCTGAGATTGCGCAACAGATCGGCGAGCTGGGTCACCTTGTAGCGGTCGGACAGACTGCTGGCGATATGCAGCACAGCCGAGAAGAACAGTAGCGGGAAGACGACCGTGTAGATGACTGTACCTACCGTATGGATCATGAAGATGATCAACGGATGCATTACCGACACCGTTACGATGCTGCCCATCGAAGCCAGCAGGGTCAGCAGCAGCGGGATCATCGCCATCATGAAGTCGATCATCGAGCCGATCGCGTCCCGGGCGTACCCGATCGCAACGTGGAAGCTGTTGACCGCCAGGATAATCATCACCATGTAGGCGACCGCATAAGCCACCTTGCTGACCGAACGACGCTCAAATGCTGTCTGGAGCGTCTCCAGCATCATACTGAACACGGTCAGCAGGACGATCGTCACGAGCAGCTTGCCGTTGTATAGCACCTCATGCAGCAGATAGCGCAGCAGACCGGCAGCGACGGTAGTCAGCTTCAGCCCTTCTCCGCCCGGGATGATCATCTCCACGAAGCTGGGCAGTCGCTCTTCGGGGAAGTACCCGCCGTACTCCGACATCAGCAGGCTCCAGTACCGCTCCACCTCGCTCATATCGAGTTGCTCGGCGGTGTCGCGAGCCAATTGCTGCGGACTCGCAGGTCCGTCCGCTGGCGC
>Ga0160452_100328_pt1 | contig 41801 bp, 39 predicted proteins | sample HID1971I_E6MG_FD_108230 | JGI IMG/M metagenome (GOLD analysis project Ga0160452, IMG submission 108230) | Enriched millipede-associated microbial communities from UW Madison campus, WI, USA - HID1971I_E6 MG | ecosystem: Host-associated > Arthropoda: Insects > Digestive system > Unclassified ...
CGGCGCATCGCTGACGATCGGCGAATACATCCTGCCGCGGCTGCTCGGTCCCTTTGGTCAAGAGTATCCTCATATCGGCATCAGCATGAAAGTGATGAATACGGCCCAGATTATGGAAGAGATCGTCAACCATCAGCTCAACTTCGGGCTCATCGAGGCGCCGATCAATCATCCCGACATGCACATGGAGGCGGTGCTGAGCGACGAGCTGAAGCTGGTCGTCGCGTCCTCTCACCCGTTGGCTGCGGCCTCGGAGGTCTCGATCAGGGATGTGCTCGAGCACCCTGTCGTGCTGCGCGAGCAAGGGTCCGGGACACGCCTGGTGATGGAGGAGGAGCTGCGACGCTGCCAGATTGATCCGGCCTCCTTGAAGATCGTCATGGAGCTAGGCAGTACGGGAGCGGTCAAGTCGGCAGTGGAAGCGGGACTCGGCGTCTCCTTCCTCTCCAGCTCCTCAGTGAAGCATGAAGTGTCGCTTGGCCTGATCCGCACGCTCCCGATTACGGATGTGCAGTTCAAACGGCAGTTTTATTCCATCTATCTGAAGTCGGCTCTCCTCCCGATTTCGGCGGTAACCTTCCTCGCGTTCCTGCGCGAGCGGGATCTGAGGCAATGGCTATGAACCGGGCCGATCTCCATCTCCATACGACGGCCTCCGACGGGCTGCTCGCCCCTGCGGAGGTAGTGCGTCGAGCCTATGAGGCTGGGCTGGCAGGGATGGCGGTGACCGATCATGACACAATGGCCGGCGTAGAGGAGGCGCTCCGGGAAGGGGCGCGCGTCGGGATCGAAGTGCTGGCAGGCGTAGAGATCAGCACGAGCTGGGAAGGTCGGGATATCCATGTGCTCGGCTATGGACCCGACTGGCGGCAGCCGCTCTGGCAGGAACGGCTGGCGCAGCTGCGCGAGGGGCGGGAGCGGCGCAACGAGCGCATCCTGGCCAGACTCGGCGAGCTGGGGCTGGTCGTGACGATGGAGGAGGTGCGGGCAGCCGCCGGCAAGGCGGCTGCCGACGAATCGGTCGGCCGCCCGCACATCGCAGCAGTACTGCTCGCCAAAGGCGTCGTCGCCTCGATGAGAGAGGCGTTCGATCGCTATCTGGCTGAGGGCGCAGCCGCCTATGTCGCGGTGCCCAAGGTGACGCCGCAGGAGGCGGTCGCGTGGATCCGCCAGGCGGGCGGCGCCAGCGTGTTGGCGCATCCGGGGCTATACGGCGATGATCGTCTGATCGAGCTGCTGGCCAGCGAGGGGCTGGCAGGGCTCGAGGTCGCGCACTCGGATCACACGGCCGAGCAGGAGGCGCGATATGCCTCATTGGCGGCACAGCTTGACCTGATCGCGACAGCGGGGTCGGACTTCCATGGCGAGCGCCAAGGTCAGGTGTTCCATGGCGAGATCGGCTCGCGCACGGTCGACATGGGGGTCCTCACTTTACTGCGGCAAGCGTGGAGGCGAGAGAGATGAAGGAGCGGATCTATACGATCAAGGAAGTGGCTGCGCAGACCGAGCTATCGACCCAACTGATCCGTAAATGGGAGGAGCGGTATCGGGCCGTCTCGCCGAAGCGGCTGCCCAACGGATACCGGGCTTACAGCCAGGATGATATCGAGACGCTGCGCTGGCTGAAGCGACAAGTGGATGACGGCGTATCGATCGCTATGGCGGTGATGGAAAAGGAGCGTCGGGAGGCTGCGTCGCCGCGTTCCGCCAGCTTCCCGGAGCGTCTGGAGCTGTCGTCGGTATCCGCCTTCGTCGGTCCGTCCGGGCTCTGGGACGAGTCGGTAAGCGAGCTGCTGGCGGCGATCGAGCAGATTGATCAGGAGCGGGCGCACCGACTGATTGACCGCTTCCTGTGGCAGTATCCGGCCGAGCATGTGTTGACCCATATTTTGCAGCCGGTGCTTGTCGGGCTGGGCGAACATTGGGAACGACATCAGATTTCCGAATACCAGGAGCATTTTGGCAGCCATCTGATCCGAGAGACCGTTCAGGCGTTGTGCGCGCAGTTTCGCTCGCATGCCGACCAGCCGCTGCTCGTCACGGCTTGCGGTCCGGGCGAGCGGCATGAGCTTGGCATTTTGTTCGTCGGATTTTTCGCTCGCCAAGCGGGATACAGAGTCGTCTATCTGGGCGCCTCTCCTGCGCCCAAGGGCATCCTCGACTGCATTGACGATCTGCAGCCCGAGGCGATCGCTTTGAGCTTCTCATCGGAGCAGCTGCTGAAGCAGGCCGAGCCCTTCCTGCTGGAGCTTGATCGTCGGATGGCCGCGGCATCTCCGCATACCCTCGCATTTATAGGCGGACCGGTCGTCCGGCAGACGGCGACGCTCCCGGGCAGCCGGGCGATCCATATGATCGATGGCGACGGCAAGCGCGCCGTCCGCCGCATGCAGACGCTGCTGGAGACCGAACGGATATCGCGAGACGCCTGAGTTCGTCCGCAGCGTAGCGCTCAACCAGTCTCAAGTCGGAGTACCGATAAGCGCCCAGACACCGCAAGACTGGACGCAGCACAGGAAGCGCCCCCCAGCATCTGAGGCTGGCGGGGCGCTTGTTCCTGCTGCAGGACGAATGAGGCGGACAATTTCCGTTGCACGATCGCGGCAGCCACGGCTGCGCGCAAGTCGATCAGCCGGTTTCGTCGTAATACGACGAGGTAGCTAGGTCAGCGTGGTTACGGGGAGCGCCTGGAGGCGCTGCTCATCCGGCGTGACGAATAACGTCTTCTGATGATCGTAGATGACAAAGCCCGGCTTGGCTCCGCTCGGCTTGCGGACATGGCGGATCAGCGTATAGTCGACTGGCACCTGACTCGATGACCGCGCCTGGCTATAGTGAGCGGCGAGCATCGCCGCCTCCTCCAGCGTGGCGTCGCCGAAGCTGCCGCCGCGGATGACGACATGCGAGCCGGGGATATCCTTTGTATGCAGCCACGTATCCGAGGAGGACGCCAGTCGGTTCGTCAGATATTCGTTTTGCGTATTGTTTTTGCCGACGAGGATACTTGCTCCCTCGGACGATGTATAGGACAGCAGCGCCGGCCGGGCCGGCTTTTTCTTTTTGCCGCCGCGTTTGCTGCGATCCCTCAAGTACTGCTGCTCGACCAGTTCCTCGCGGATCTCCTCGATGTCGGCGAGCGAGGCGCTGTCGAGCTGCTGCTGCAGCGTCTCGAGATAGCGGATCTCCTCGCGCGCAGCGGTCATCTGCTCCGTTGCCATGCTTAGACTGTTTTTTGCTTTATTATACCGTTTGAAGTAGCGCTGCGCATTTTCCGATGGCGACAGCTGCGGATCGAGCGCGATCGTTACGGTGGCGCCTGTTTCATCGTAATAATTGACGACCTCCGCCGCTGCATCGCCCTTCTGGATCTGATGCATATACGTTGTGATCAGCTCGCCGAGCACACGGTAGCGGTCGGCTTCCTTGGCTTCCTCGATCGTCTCCGCCAGCTTCTCCAGTTTCTTTACGTTTTTGCTCTTCTCGTTGGCGAGGAACCGCAGCAGGTCGGAGACGCGCTGCTTGACCACATCGCGCTGCGCTTTGTCGCCGTAGTAGGCCTCTAGACATTCGCTGATGCTCCCATAGGCGGCGGCGGGGCTGTCCAGATGGGTGAGCGGAGTGACAGCGAAGACAGAGCGGCCTCCGGGCTCGGTGACGATGACGGGCGTATAGCGCTGCTCGCGGAACTCGGACATCATCTCGTCGAATACGGGCCACAGCCGCTCCCGGATATCCGTCGCCTCGGCGGACTGCGCCAGCCCGCTGCGATGGACGAGCTCGCGCGCGAGCAGCGGACTGACGCCGCTGAGCGCCTCGACGAGCCGCTGCGGGAGCGGGGAGAGCGCGTCCGTCTCCGCCAGCAGCTCAGCCAGGCGCGCTGCCGAGTCCACGTCCAGCGGATTGGCCTTGCGCTGATCGGGCGGCGGCATGTAGGCGGAGCCTGGCATGACGGTCCGATAGCTGCTGATCGCCGGCGTCACATGATGGATGCCGTCATGGATGACGCCTGTATCCTGGTCGATCAGCATGATGTTGCTATGTCGGCCCATCAGCTCGATGACGAGCGTGCGCAGCATGACGTCGCCGAGCTCGTCGCGTCTGCGGATCGTCAGATGAAGGACGCGTTCGTTGCCAATTTGCTTCACCTGCTCGATGATGCCGCCTTCGCAATATTTGCGCAGCAGCATGCAGAACATCGGCGCTTCCTTCGGATTCGTGTACGTCTGCTTGGTCCAGTGCACTCTCGGGTATGTCGGATTGGCGGAGAGCAGCAGCTTGCCCTGCGCGCCGTTGCCGCGGATCTGGAGGACCAGGTCGCGGGGAGCGGGTTGATGGATTTTATGAATGCGGGCGCCGATGCAGCCTTGCAGCTCGGCTGCGATCGCGCGCGTAACGATGCCGTCCAATGCCATTTTCTCAATCTCCTTCAATAAATGCATGATGAAGGCTTGCCCCAAAAAGCCGAAGCTTTCTTTTTGGGGCAGCCTGATAAGTCTACAGTTCTTCTATCATGCCATAGTTGTCCCAAAAACTTAAGCCCCGTCGGTGATAAATTACGGTTTGTCCGAATACATTAGGCCATGACAGGCTGTTCGATCGGGCAGCCGGACGAAGCGGGAGGGGACAAAAGGAGCATGGAACAAAAAAAGTGGCATCAAATGGATGCGGAGGAGCTGAGCCGGCAAATCGGCTGCGACCCTGTCCGCGGCCTTACCTCCGGGGAGGTGGCGGAGCGGCTGGAGCGTTACGGGCGCAATGAGCTTTCCGAAGGCAAGCGAATCTCGCCGCTTACCTTGCTGCTCAATCAGTTCAAGGACTTTATGGTGCTGGTGCTCGTCGGCGCGACGCTGATCTCTGCGTTGCTGGGAGAATATCTGGACGCGGTGACGATCATCGCGATCATCGTTATTAACGGCATCCTGGGCTTCGTCCAGGAGTTCCGCGCGGAGCGCTCGCTGCGTGCGCTCAAGGCGCTGTCGGCGCCGAGCGCCAGCGTCGTCCGCGACGGCCAGGTGATCAGCGTCGCCGCCAGCGAGCTGGTGCCTGGCGACCTTGTACTGCTGGAGCCGGGAGACCGCGTGCCAGCCGACATCCGGCTGCTCGAGACGAATAGCTTGTACGCAGAGGAGTCGGCACTGACGGGCGAGTCGGTGCCTGTCGGCAAGACGGCGCTGCCGATCCGCGAGAGCGAGTTGCCGCTTGGCGACCAGCGCAATCTCGGCTTCATGGGAACGATGGTGACCAGAGGCACAGCCAAGGGCATCGTCGTCCGCACCGGGATGCAGACGGAGATGGGGACGATCGCCGACCTGATTCAGCAGACCGAGGCGATGGAGACGCCGCTGCAGCATCGGCTGGAGCAGCTCGGCAAGATCCTGATCATCGTCGCGGTCGCCCTGACGGTGATGGTCGTCCTAGCAGGCATCCTGCACGGACAGCCGGCGTACGGGATGTTCCTGGCGGGCGTCAGTCTGGCTGTGGCGGCGATCCCCGAGGGGCTGCCGGCGATCGTCACGATCGCGCTCGCGCTAGGCGTGCAGCGGATGATCAAGCGCAAGGCGATCGTCCGCAAGCTCCCGTCGGTCGAGACGCTAGGCTGCGCCTCGGTCATCTGCTCCGACAAGACTGGCACCTTGACCCAGAACAAGATGACGGTCACCCGGCTCTGGCTGGGCGGCCGCAGCCTCGAGGTGAGCGGGGAAGGGTACGCTCCCGAAGGCGAAATTACGGAGTGCGGCACGCATGTCGATCTGAAGAAGGATCAGGGATTGCGCCGACTGCTCCAGGTGGCGGCGCTGTGCAACAACTCGGTCCTCTATAAGAAGGAGCCGGAGGAGGAGCGGGGCAAGCGCGCCAAAGCAACGCAAGGCGAGGAAGGAGAATGGCTGCTCAAGGGCGATCCGACGGAGGGTGCGCTGGCTGTGCTGGCCGCCAAGATGGGACTGTCGGCCAATGCGCTGGAGGGACTGTACAAGCGGGAGCGGGAGTTCCCCTTCGACTCCGAACGCAAGCGAATGTCCGTCATCGTCTCCCATCAAGGCGGGCGTCTGCTGTGCGTGAAGGGCGCCTCCGACATGCTGCTCGAGCAATGCACGCATGTGCTGTGGGACGGCAATGTCATCCCGCTGACGGCGACGCTGAGGCAGAAGATCGCGGCTGCTGTAGAGGAGATGGCTGCCTCGGCGCTGCGGGTGCTCGGTATGGCTTATCGGGATATCCGCGGCCAGGAGACCGTCGAGACCGAGCGGGAGGCGGAGCAGCAACTCGTATTCGTCGGCCTCAGCGGCATGATCGATCCGCCGCGCAAGGAGGTGCGCGACGCGATCGCCGTCTGCCGCCAGGCAGGCATCAAGACGGTGATGATCACCGGCGATCACCAGACGACCGCCGAGGCGATTGCTGGCCAGCTCGGCATCCTGCCGCGCGGCGGCGTCGCGGTCAACGGCCGTCAGCTGGCGGCGATGACCGATGAGCAACTGGATCGCGAGGTCGACAACATCTACGTGTACGCCCGCGTCTCGCCCGAGCACAAGCTGCGCATCGTCAAGTCGCTGCAGCGCCAAGGCCATGTCGTGGCGATGACCGGAGACGGCGTCAACGACGCGCCTGCGATCAAAGCGTCGGATATCGGGATCGCGATGGGCATCACCGGTACGGACGTGTCCAAGGAGGCGTCGGCACTGGTCCTGAGCGACGACAACTTTGCGACGATCGTCGCAGCGATCGAGGAAGGGCGGGGCATCTACGAGAACATCCGCAAGTTCATCCGGTACCTGCTGGCCTCCAACGTCGGCGAGATTCTGACGATGTTCCTGGCGATGATGGCCGGTCTGCCGCTGCCGCTCGTGCCGATCCAGATATTGTGGGTCAACCTGGTCACGGACGGGCTGCCGGCGATGGCGCTTGGCGTCGATCAGGCGGAGAAGGATCTGATGAAGCATAAGCCAAGATCGGCCAAGGAAAATATATTTGCCCGCCGGCTCGGCTGGAAAATCCTTAGCCGCGGCTTCCTGATCGGCATCTGCACGCTCGGCGCGTTCTGGATTACGCTGCGCCAGAATCCCGGCAATCTGATCGAGGCCCAGACGGTCGCGTTCGCGACGCTGGTCATGGCTCAGCTGATCCATGTATTCGACTGCCGCAGCTCGCGCTCGATCTTCCATCGCAATCCGCTGCAGAACCGTTATCTGGTGCTGGCGGTGCTGTCGTCGCTGCTGCTCATGCTTGGCGTGCTCTACATCGAAGCGCTGCAGCCGATCTTCAAGACGGTGCCGCTGGACTTCAGACAATGGTGCCTCGTCTTCGTCGCCGCGGGCATCCCGACGTTCGTGATGGGCATCGGCAGCGTGCTTGGCTCGTCCAAAAAGAAGACCCAGCATCGCACGCCGCTGGGCGGTCCACGTCCGGCTGCGCGTTGAGGAGCAGGAGAGCCGCAGGAGCAAAAAAGACATGGCGTTTCCTCCCGCTTTGTATTATGCTAATAGGAAAACTAGCCATTAGCAGGTACCTGAAGGAGTGCAACGCAAATGAACTTTACAAAAATGCATGGCCTCGGCAACGACTTCATCGTCGTCGCAGGCGAACAGGCGCTGCCTGAGCGGGTATCGGAGCTGGCGATCGAGCTGTGCAACCGGTTCTTCGGCATCGGCGCGGACGGCCTCGTCTATATCCTGCCTTCGGAGCAGGCAGACTTCCGGATGCGCATCATCAACTCCGACGGCTCGGAGGCCGAGCAATGCGGCAATGCGATCCGCTGCGTCGCCAAGTATGTCTATGACAACGGTCTGACCGACAAGGATCAGATTACGATAGAAACATTGGGCGCCGGCGTCCAGCGCGTCCAGCTGACGATCGAGGACGGCAAGGTGGCGACCGTGCGCGTGGACATGGGCGAGCCGGTGCTGTCCGGTCTGCAAGTGCCGACGACGGTCGATCTGGATCGCGTCGTCGATCACCCGATCGAGGTGGAGGGCAGGCAGTTCCGCTTCACCGCCGTCTCGATGGGCAATCCGCACTGCGTCATCTACGTCGACGACGCCAAGGAGTTTGATCTGCAGCAGTGGGGGCCCAAGCTGGAGACGCATCCGCTGTTCCCGCGCAAGATCAACGTCGAGTTCGTCACCGTCAACTCGCGACAGCAAGCCGATATGCGAGTCTGGGAGCGCGGCGCGGGTCCGACGCTGGCTTGCGGCACAGGCGCATGCGCGACGGTCGTCGCTTCGGTGCTGAACGGCTGGACCGATCGTACCGCGACCGTGTCGCTGAAGGGCGGCGACCTGCTGATCGAGTGGAGCGAGGCGGACAATCACGTCTATATGACCGGCCCGGCGGCTGAGGTGTTCCGCGGCACGGTGCAGGGCTGACAGCCGAATAATAGAGCCGAAAAGCAGTTGCTGTCCGGGCGCTGCTTTTCGGCTTTTGGAACGAATAGGCATATTCTATGATGAGTATAAGGGGTGGGAGAGGCCGATGAAACCAGATTTGCGGGAGGCCGTAACTCGTTCGCTGATTACCGGCGACGGCGCGATGGGAACGTATTTGTACCAGTTGGGGTTCCCTGTCGGCGTATCGTTTGAGGAGTTCAACACGCTGCGTCCGGAGGTCATCCGGAATGTGCATCGCGCGTACTACGAGGCGGGAGCCCGACTGATCGAGACCAATACGTTCTCGGCGAACTATGAGAAGCTGTCCAAATACGGGCTGGAGGGCGAGGTCGCGAAGCTGAACCGCGCCGGCGTCCAGCTGGCGCGAGAGGCGGTCGGCGAGGACGCCTACGTCGTCGGCTCGATCGGCTCGATCCGCAGCGGTCAGCGCAAGACGATCCGCACCTCGGAGCTGCGCAAGGCGTTCCGCACACAGATCGCCGCGCTGCTGGAGAGCGGCGTCGACGGTCTGATCATGGAAACGTTCTTTGACCTGGAGGAGCTGTTGCTCGTCCTCTCGCTGGTGCGGGAAGCGGGCGACATCCCGACGATCTGCCAGCTCTCGGCTGAGGATGTCGGCCGCACCAAGGATGGCGTGACCTTGTCCGATGCGTTCGCTCGTCTGGAGGCGGCGGGAGCAGATGTCGTCGGTCTCAATTGCCGCAGCGGTCCGGTCGGCATCCTGCGCGCGCTCGATACGGTGCAAGGCGATATCAGCATCCCGCTTTCGGTATTCCCGAATGCGGGGATTCCCGATTATGTGGATGGGCAATACACCTATACGGCGCCGCCGGAATACTTCGGCGATATGGCCCGGAAGTTCGCAGATCGCGGCGCGCGTCTGATCGGCGGCTGCTGCGGGACGACGCCCGAGCATTGCGCTGCGATCAGCCGCGCCCTGCAAGGCTACGAGCCGCAGCCGGTTCAGGCCGATGTGGAGCCGCAGCCTGAGCGCCTCGAGGTTCGGTCGCCTGAGGCCAGTGCCACGGTCGCCCAGGAGCCGCCGGCGAAGGAGCCGAGCCTGGTCGATCTGGTCCGTCAGCGCCACACGGTGATCGTCGAGCTCGATCCGCCGCGCGATCTCGATATCCGCAAGTTCATGGCAGGGGCGGAGGCGCTCAAGGCGGCGCGCGCCGATGCGCTGACGATGGCCGACAACTCGCTGGCCGTGACGCGGATGAGCAACATCGCGCTCGCCTCGCTGCTCCAGGAGCGCACGGGGATCCGGCCGCTCGTGCATATCGCCTGCCGCGACCGCAACCTGATCGGCACACAGTCCCATATGATGGGGCTCGATGCGCTCGGCATCGATCATGTACTCGCGGTGACCGGCGACCCGGCGCGCTTCGGCGATCTGCCAGGATCCAGCTCGGTGTACGATCTGACCTCCTTTGAGATGATCCGGATGATCAAGCAGCTCAACGAAGGGATCGCCTTCTCTGGCAAGCCGCTCAAACAGCGCGCGGACTTCGTCGTAGGCGCGGCTTTCAACCCGAACGTCAAATATCTGGAGAAAGCCGTGCAGCGGCTGGAGAAGAAGATCAGCTCGGGCGCCGATTATATTATGACGCAGCCGGTCTACGACCCGCGCTTGATCGAGGAGATCGCCAAAGCGACCGCGCATCTGCCGATCCCGGTATTCCTCGGCATTATGCCGCTGGCGAGCGGCCGCAACGCCGAGTATCTGCATAATGAGGTGCCCGGCATCCAGCTCTCCGACGAGGTGCGCCAGCGCATGCATGGGCTCGAGGGCGAGCAGGGACGCGCCGAGGGCGTACGGATCGCCAAGGAGCTGCTCGACAGCGCCCTGCCGCATTTCAACGGCATCTACCTGATGACGCCGTTTATGTTCTACGAGATGTCTGCCGAGCTAACCGAGTATGTTTGGGCCAAAACGGGGCGTCAGCAGGAGATTTTGCGAGGATAAGTGGTTATTTGGCCTAAATTTCCGGATTTTCACTTGTTCCCGTTTTGAAAATGGATTAGAATAAGGTCAATGATGGCCAAGCCGTGAACGTATGCATCCATTTTTTTTCGTCAACACTGAGTAGCATTCCAGCATCTCTATGTCTGTAACTTTGAGACATCATAGGCGCGGGGTCCGCCGTCATGCCGCCGACCCCGCGCGCTGACGAAGCGATTATCATTCTTGCGAGTGAATGCACTTGGAAGACCGGAGGGAATCGAAGTCATGGCTATTAAACTCATTAATATCGGATTCGGGAACATTGTATCTGCCAACCGCATCATCTCGATCGTCAGCCCGGAGTCGGCGCCGATCAAACGCATCATCCAGGAAGCGCGGGACCGTCACATGCTCATCGATGCGACATACGGGCGCCGCACGCGTGCCGTCATCATTACCGACAGCGATCATGTCATTCTCTCCGCCGTACAGCCGGAGACCGTGGCGCATCGTTTGTCCACCAAGGATGACGATCACGACGAATAGGACGAACAGATGGGGAGTATCATGAAAAAAGGATTATTGATTGTATTGTCAGGACCTTCCGGCGTCGGCAAGGGCACCGTCTGCTCGGTGCTCCGCCACCGGATGCCCGAATTGATCTATTCGGTCTCCGCTACTACTCGCGCGCCGCGCGAGGGCGAGGTCGACGGGGTCAATTATTTCTTCCGCTCCCGCGAGCAGTTCCAGGATATGATCGTCCATGACGCGTTGCTGGAGTATGCCGAGTATGTCGGCAACTACTACGGCACGCCGCGCGACTTCGTAGAGAAGACGCTTGCCTCCGGCAAGGATATTATCCTGGAGATCGAGGTTCAGGGCGCGCTCAAGGTGAAGGAGAAGTTCCAGGAGGGCGTATTTATCTTCCTGACGCCGCCGTCGCTCGACGAGCTGAAGCAACGGATCACCGGACGCGGCACGGAGACGGATGAGCTGATCGATCATCGAATGAACGAAGCGGTGCGTGAGATGAATCTGATGCGACACTACGATTATGCCGTCGTCAACGATCAGATCGAAGCGGCCTGCAGCCGCATCCAGAGCATCGTCACCGCCGAGCATTGCCGGATTGAGCGCTATTTGGGCGAGACGGCGAAGGAAGCGGAAGCCATCAGAGAAAGCATGAGGTGAAGAAGCATATGTTGTATCCGTCCATTGACGAGATGGTCAAAAAAGTAGACAGCAAATATTCGCTGGTCGTTGCAGCCTCCAGACGCGCGCGCGCACTGCGCGACGGCGTCAAGTCGGAGCTCAAAAGCCCGCGCTCGCACAAGTTCGTAGGCGTGGCGCTCGAAGAGATCTATAACGACCATATCGAGGTTATCTCCGACCCAACGATAAAATCTTAAGCTCACCTTTAAGTAACAACCCTCGCGGTTGTTATTTTTTTCGACTACGCTTGTGAAAGGAAGATACCGACTGATGCTGACAGGCAAACGTATCGTGCTGGGCATTACCGGCGGCATCGCCGCGTACAAGGCGGCCGCGCTCTGCAGCAAGTTAACGCAGGCGGGCGCGGACGTCCGCGTGATCATGACCGAATCTGCGGCCAAGTTCATCGCGCCGTTGACACTGCAGGTGCTATCCCATCACGCCGTCTACACCGACACCTTCGCCGAGCAGGACCCGGCGGTCGTCTCGCATATCGATCTGGCGGATCATGCCGATCTGATCGTGATCGCTCCGGCTACCGCCAACATCCTCGCCAAGCTGGCCTACGGGATGGCCGACGATATGCTAAGCACGACCGTGCTGGCTTCGACCGCGCCAATCCTGATCGCGCCGGCGATGAATGTGCATATGTACGAGCATCCGGCGGTCCGCGGCAATATGGAGCTGCTCGCCTCGCGCGGCATCCGCTTCGTCGAGCCCGGCAGCGGGCTGCTGGCCTGCGGATACGTCGGCAAGGGCCGGCTCGCCGAGCCGGAGGAGATCGTCGAGGCGGTGCGCGCTCACTTCGACCAGCGGCGGCTGCTCGCTGGCAAGCGGGTGCTGATCACGGCAGGCGGCACGGTCGAGCGCATCGATCCGGTGCGTTATCTGACCAATGATTCGTCGGGCAAGATGGGCTACGCCATCGCTGCCGCAGCGCGGGACATGGGGGCGCAGGTGACGGTCGTCGCCGCCCGCACGATGGCGGAGGCTCCGACCGGCGTAGAGATCGTCCGGGCCGAATCGGCGGCAGATATGCTCGCGGCGGTGCTCTCTCGCTATGACGATGCCGACCTCGTCGTCAAGGCGGCGGCGGTCGCCGATTATCGTCCGGTAATCAAGCATCCCGAGAAGCTGAAGAAGAGCGGCGAAGAGGCGGCGGCGCTGACGCTCGAGCTCGAGCGGACCGAGGATATCCTGCAGCTGCTCGGAGAGCGCAAGCAAGGCCAGTACCTTGTCGGTTTCGCCGCCGAGACGGAGGCGCTGGAGCGCCATGCGATGGACAAGCTGGAGCGCAAGCAGTGCGATCTAATCGTCGGCAACGACGTATCCGCCGAAGGCGCGGGCTTCCACGGCGACACTAATATCGTCACCGTCTACGACAAGCGCGGCGCGGTCGCTTCCTGGCCTCAGCTCTCGAAGCGTGAGGTCGCGGAACGGCTGCTCGCCCTGATCGCCGAGCGGATGGGGCGGCGGGCGGGCGGGGCGTCTTGATCGCACGGGTCATCGTCGATGTGCCGAGCCGTCAGACTGACCGTCCCTTCGATTATCGCATCCCGCCAGCGATGTCCGGCTGGATCGAGGTTGGCAGCCGGGTCGGCGTGCCGTTCGGCGGCCGGACGCTGCAGGGCTTCGTGGTCGAGCTGACCGATGCGGCCGAGGTGACGGGCAGCCGGCTCAAGGACGTCGCCGAGCTGTTGGACCCGCTGCCGCCGCTCTCGGCCGATCTGGTCGCGCTGGCGCGCTGGATCAGCGAGAAATATCTGTGCACCTGGATCGCTGCGTTGCAGGCGATGCTCCCGTCGGCGCTCAAGGGCAAGGCCGAGCGTTATGTCCGTCTGGGTCAGGCCGCTGCGGATAGGCAGGGATTGTGGCAGACGGCGTTGCCGGATGAACTGACGGAGCTGGTGCAGCGGCAAGGGAGCATGAAGCTGGCGTCGCTGCAGCAGCGCTATCCGCAGTATGCCCGGGAGATCCGCGAGGCGCTGGAGAGCGGCGCGCTGATCGAGGATGTCCGGGTCAAGGACCGGCTCGCTGTACGCACGGTGCTGACCGTCTTCCCGCCTGCGGACAGAGACGCGGCGGCGCAGGCGCTGGCGTCGCTGCCGGCGCGCGCGGCCAAGCAGCGACAGCTGCTGGAGCGGGTGCTGTCCAGCGAGACGCCGATGCCGCTGCAAGCGCTGCTGCTGGAGGCCGGCGCCTCGGCGAGCAGCGTTCGGGCGCTCGCCGACAAGGGGCTGCTCGAGCTGCGAGAGGTCGAGCAGTCGCGCGACCCGTATGCCGGACGAGACTTCGCGCGCTCGCAGCCGCTGCTGCTGACGGACGGCCAGCGGCAGGTGCTGGCGCCGATCGCCGCAGCGGTCGAGGCGCAGGCGTCCCGCGTCTTCCTGCTGCAGGGCGTCACAGGCAGCGGCAAGACGGAGGTGTATCTGCAGGCGATCGCGGGCTGCATCGCGAACGGTCGCCAGGCGATCGTGCTGGTGCCGGAGATCTCGCTGACGCCGCAGATGGTCGAGCGGTTCAAGGGGCGCTTCGGCGATGAGGTGGCGGTGCTGCATAGCCGGCTGTCTCAGGGTGAGCGCTATGACGAATGGCGCAAGATCCGGCATCGTCAAGCCAAGGTGGCAATCGGCGCCCGTTCGGCGATCTTCGCCCCCCTGGAGTCGATCGGTCTGATCATCATCGACGAGGAGCATGAGTCGTCGTACAAGCAGGAGGAAAGCCCGAAGTATCATGCACGCGACGTTGCAGTGCGGCGGGCGAGGCAGCATGGCGCCGCCGTCGTGCTCGGCTCGGCGACGCCGTCGCTGGAGAGCTATATGGCCGCGCGTCGATCGCAGGACGGCTCGGCAGGCGCGTCAACGGCCGCCCATCTGCCGCTCCCCGAGCGGGTGGGTGGACGGCCGATGCCGTCTGTCACCGTCATCGATATGCGGGAGGAGCTGCAGGAGGGCAACCGCTCGATGTTCAGCCGCCGGCTCCACGCGGCGCTCGCCGAACGGCTGGAGCGCGGCGAGCAGTCGGTGCTGCTGCTCAATCGGCGGGGCCACTCGACGTTCGTCATGTGCCGCTCCTGCGGCTATACGGCGGGCTGTCCGCATTGCGACATCTCGCTCACCTATCATCAGAAGACGCGGATGTTGCGCTGCCATTACTGCGGCCATGCCGAGCCGTCGCCGACCGCTTGTCCCTCGTGCGAGAGCGAGCACATCCGCTTTTTCGGCACGGGCACCCAGCGGGTGGAGGAGGAGCTGGCCAAGCTGTTCCCCGGCATCCGCGTCATCCGGATGGATGTCGACACGACGACGGAGAAGGGCTCCCATGAGAAGTGGCTGAAGCTGTTCGGCGAGCGGCAGGCTGATGTGCTGCTCGGCACGCAGATGGTCGCCAAAGGACTCGATTTCCCCTATGTGACGCTGGTCGGCGTCATCGCAGCCGATTCTTCGCTGCATCTGCCCGACTTCCGCGCGGCGGAGAAAACGTTCCAGCTGCTCACCCAGGTGGCCGGTCGGGCCGGTCGCCATCATCTCGAGGGCGAGGTCGTCGTGCAGAGCTATACGCCGGATCACTATTCCGTGCGGACGGCGCAGCGCCACGATTTTGAAGCGTTCGCCGCCGAGGAGCTGAAGCATCGGCGTTTTATGGGCTATCCGCCGTTTTGCCGACTCGTCCTCGTGACGCTCTCGCACGAGCAGCTGCCGCTGCTGGCGGCGACGGGCGAGCAATTCGCCGAGGCGCTGCGCGAGCAGGCGGAGCGCGCTGGCGTGTTGGCGCCGCTCGAGAGCGCCCGCGAGCGGGCGTTGGAGATCCTCGGGCCAGTCGCCTCGCCGATTCCGCGGCTCAAGGATCGCTACCGTTTCCAATGTATGATAAAATATCGTGGAGGCGTCGATGTCGCGGCATTGCTGCGAGCAGCGCTGGCCCCGTTTACAGAGGGTAGCCAGGGCAAGGTATTGTTCAGCATCGATGTCGATCCGCAGGTCATCATGTGATCGAATTCATTATATAATATACGGGTTTATCCAAATTTATTGCAAAGGCAGGAAGCAGCCATGGCTATTCGTTTTATCGTCAAAGATCCCGACCCGGTGTTGCGGGAGAAGGCCAAGCCGGTCACCAAATTCAACGCTAATCTGCACAAGCTGCTCGATGATATGGCCGAAACGATGTATCATGCCGAAGGCGTCGGACTAGCCGCGCCGCAGATCGGCATCGAGAAGCGGGTCATCGTCGTCGATACCGGCGAGGAGGACGGCGGGCTGATGGAGATGGTCAACCCGGAGATTATCGAAAGCGAGGGCGAGCAGCTCGGACCGGAGGGCTGTCTCAGCATCCCAGGATTGAACGGCGATGTGCGCCGGGCGCTGCGCGTCAAGCTGCGCGGTCAGGATCGCTACGGCAACGACATCACGATCGAAGCCAAGGAGTTCCAAGCGCGCGCCTTCCAGCACGAGGTCGACCATCTGAACGGCGTCCTGTTCACCGACATCGCGGTGAAGGTGTACGACATCTCGCAAGCTTCTGAAAAAAGGGAGAATGAAGCATGAGGATCGTCTTTATGGGCACGCCGGAATTCGCCGTCGCCGCCTTGAATAAGCTGCTTGACCACGGCTACGAGGTGGCAGCCGTGGTGACGCAGCCTGACAAGCCGAAGGGGCGCAAAAAAACGCTGACGCCGCCGCCGGTCAAGGAAGCGGCGCTGGCGCGCGGCTTGCCGGTGCTGCAGCCGACGCGGATGCGCAGCCCGGAGGCGATCGCGGCCGTCGCCGAGCTGCAGCCCGAGCTGATCGTCACGGCGGCGTATGGTCAGATCCTGCCCAAGGAGGTGCTGCAGCTGCCTCGATTGGGCTGTATTAATGTACACGGCTCGCTGCTGCCCAAATATCGCGGCGGCGCGCCGATTCAGCGGGCGATCATGAACGGCGAGACGGTGACTGGCGTCACGATCATGTATATGGCGGAGGGACTCGATACCGGCGATATGATCAGCCGCGTCGAGGTGCCGATCGAGAAGAGCGACACCTCCGGCGATCTGTTCCGCAAGCTGAGCGAGGCGGGAGCGGAGCTGCTGTTGCAGACGTTGCCGTCGATCATCGACGGTAGCGCCGTCGCTGTGCCACAAGACGACGCGGCAGCAACGTATGCGCCTAATCTGAGCCGCGACGACGAACGGATCGACTGGAGCCGTCCGGCGGAGGCGCTGTATAACCAGGTGCGCGGACTGGCGCCGATGGCCGGAGCTTTCACGTACCTGGACGGAGAGGTGTTCAAGATCTGGGCATGCGAGGCGGAGCCGGATGGCAGCCGGACCGCTGCCGAGCCGGGTACGGTGCTGAAGGCCGATAGCGGTCTGCTCGTCCAGACGGGCAGCGGCGCGCTGCGGCTGCTGACGATCCAGCCTGCTGGCAAGCGGGCGATGGACGCCGCCGCCTGGCTGCAGGGCGCGCGTCTGCCGGCGGGCACGCGTCTGGGCGGTGAGCCGCAATGACGGACAGACGCCGCAAGGCCGCCACAGCCCGCTCGGTCGCGCTCGATACGCTGGTCAAGATCGCCGGCCGCCAAGCCTATAGCAATCTGCAGCTGAACAAGGCGCTGCAGGACGCGGAGCTGTCGCGCGCCGATGCGGGACTGGCGACGGAACTCGTCTACGGCACGATCCAGCGGCTCAATACGCTCGACCATGCGCTCGGCCGGTTCGTCGCCAAAGGCCTCGGCAAGCTGGAGCCGTGGGTGCTGCAGCTGCTGCGGATGAGCGCCTACCAGCTGATCTACCTGACCCGGGTGCCGCCGCATGCGGCGGTCAACGAGGCGGTCGAGCTGGCCAAGCAGCGCGGCCATCGCGGGATCTCCGGCATGGTCAACGGCGTGCTGCGCAGTCTGCTGCGGAGCGATGACAAGCTGGCGCTGCCGGAGGGGCTGCCTGCGGATGAGCGGATCGCGCTCGCGCATTCGCATCCGCTATGGCTCGTCCGGCGCTGGCTGGCCGCTTACGGCGAGCAGCGGACTGAGGCGATGTGCATCGCCAACAACGAGCCGCCGCATGCCAGCATCCGCGTCAACCCGCTACGGCAGAGCCGCCAGGACGCGCTGACGCTGCTGCGGGAGGACGGCTGTGAGGCCGAGCCCTCGCCATTGTCGGAGCAAGGCATCGTCGTCTCGCGCGGCGGCAATCTCGCCGACACGATCGGCTTCCGCAACGGCTGGTGGACGGTGCAGGACGAGAGCTCGATGCTGGTGGCGGAGGCGGCTGACCCGAGCGGCGGCATGCAGGTGCTGGATTGCTGCGCCGCGCCGGGCGGCAAGACGACGCATCTGGCCGAGCGGATGGGCGATGACGGCGTCGTCTGGGCCAACGATCTGCATCCGCACAAGCGGCAGCTGATCGAGGCGCAGGCGGAGCGGCTCGGCTTGCAGAGCATCCGCACGACGACCGGGGACGCCGCCGAGCTCGCCGAGCGTCTGCCGGCGGCTTCGCTCGACCTGATCCTGCTGGACGCGCCGTGCTCCGGGCTCGGCGTGATCCGTCGCAAGCCGGAGATCAAGTGGCACAAGTCGGAGGACGACATCGCCGCCGTGACCGATATCCAGGCCAGGCTGCTGGCGGCGGTCGCGCCGCTGCTGCGGCCGGGCGGACGACTCGTCTACAGCACCTGTACGGTCGAGCCGTCCGAGAACGGCGAGAAGATCGAGCGATTTCTGGAGGCGCATCCCGAGTTCGAGCTCGACGCCGACTGGCCACCGGAGCTGCTGGCGCGGCTGCGCGAGGGCGGCGTCGTCGGCGACGATTTTGACGGTCGCCTGCAGTTGCTGCCGCAGCATTTCGGCACCGACGGCTTCTATATTGCGCGGCTGCGCAAGCGCGCCTGACGCTGGCTGCCGCGCGGGGCGGTTGTGGCCCGAAGCGGGCCTTTGTGGTACAATGAACTGATGGCCTGCCAAGGCCAATCTCAGGGAAACAGGTTGTGATAACGGATGAAACCATTTATATATGACTATACGCTCGAGCAGCTCCAGGACTGGATGAAGGAGCAGGGCGAGCCGGTATTCCGCGCGGGTCAGCTGTTCGACTGGCTGTACGTGAAGCGGGTGCGCGACTTCGAGGAGATGACCAATCTGCCGAAGCCGCTGCGCGCCAAGCTGGCGGAGCAGTTTGCTTTTGTGACGCTGCAGGAGATTACCCGCTTCGAGTCCAAGGACGGCACGGTCAAGTTCCTGTTCGGCCTGCATGACGACCATGCGATTGAGACGGTCATCATGCGGCATAACTATGGCAACAGCATCTGTGTGACGACCCAGGTCGGCTGCCGGATCGGCTGCACCTTCTGCGCCTCCACGCTGGGCGGACTGAAGCGCAATCTGACGGCCGGCGAGATCGTCGCCCAGGTCGTGACGGCGCAGCAGATGCTCGACGCGACGGACGAGCGCGTCTCGAGCATCGTCATCATGGGCTCGGGCGAGCCGTTCGAGAACTATGACGCGACGATGACCTTCCTGCGGCTCATGATCCACGAGAAGGGGCTGAACATCGGGCAGCGCCATATCACCGTCTCGACAAGCGGCATCGTGCCGAGCATGTACAAGTTCGCCGAGGAGAATACGCAGATCAATCTGGCGATCTCGATCCATGCGCCCAACGATACGCTGCGCTCCAAGCTGATGCCGGTCAACCGTCGCTTCCCGTTCGTGGATGTGATGGAGGCTTGTCGCTATTATGTGGCCAAGACAGGACGGCGCCTCACGTTCGAATACGCTTTGATCGGCGGTGTCAACGACCAGCCGGAGCATGCGGAGGAGCTGGGGGACGTGCTGCAGGGACTGCTCTGCCATGTCAACCTGATCCCGGTCAATCACGTGCCGGAACGCAAGTATGTGCGTACGCCGCGCGAGGATATCTTCGAGTTCCAGCGGATCCTCGAGCGCAAAAACATCAACGTGACGATCCGCAGGGAGCAAGGGCATGATATCGCAGCCGCCTGCGGGCAGCTGCGCGCCAAACATATGGAGTCAAAGACGAGGTGACCGCGATTGATAACGGCAAACCGAAGTGATATCGGACGGATCCGCACGGTGAACGAGGACCGCGCCTGGACGGTGAGCGGGGGCCCGGCCCATGCGCTGGCGATCGTCGCCGACGGGATGGGCGGCCATCAGGCCGGGGATGTGGCGAGCGAGCTGGCCGTCGAGGCGTTCCGCGAGGCGACCCAAGCGAGCGTCGCCAGCACGCTGAGCGGAGCCGAGGCCGAGCTGCTGATCCGCCAGGCGATCCTGCAGGCCAACGAGGTCGTGTACGGCATCGCCTCGCAAAACGAGCAGTACCACAATATGGGGACGACCGTCGTCGCTGCGCTGATCCAGGGCGAGCAAGGCGTCATCGGCCATATCGGCGATAGTCGGGCCTACCATATACGCGACGATGCGATGCATCAGATCACGGAGGATCATACGCTGGTCAACGAGCTGCTGAGGAGCGGCCAGATCACAGCCGAGGAAGCGGCCAACCATCCGCGCCGCAATGTGCTCACCCGAGCGCTCGGCACGGAGGCGAACGTCGAGGTGGATCTGCTGAAGATCGATTGGCAGCCCGGCGACGTGCTGCTCTTGTGCAGCGACGGCCTGAGCAATATGGTCGACGACGCTCTCATCCTCGAGACGATACAGATGCCAGACCTCGACCTGGATGCCAAGGCGGCGCGGCTGGTCGAGCTGGCGCTCCAGGCGGGCGGGGACGACAATATTACCGTAGTGCTGCTGCAAAGCCACGCCGGTAGGGCTCAAGAGGGGTGACAGACATGATGATCGGATCGAAGCTGAGCGGGCGCTACGAGATCCAGGAGCAGATCGGCGGCGGCGGCATGGCGCTTGTCTACAAAGCCCATGATGTGCTGCTGAACCGGAATGTGGCGGTCAAAGTATTGCGCCAGCAATTTGTCCACGATGAGGAGTTCATCCGGCGCTTCCGTCGCGAGGCGCAGTCCGCGGCCTCGCTCTCCCATCCCAATGTCGTCAGCATCTATGACGTCGGGCAGGAAGACGAGACGCATTATATCGTCATGGAATATGTCGAGGGGAGCAATCTCAACGAGGTGATCCTCGAGCGCGCGCCCCTGCAAGCGCAGGAAGCGGTGCACATCGCCTTGCAGATATGCGACGCGCTCGAGCATGCGCATCATCATCAGATTATCCATCGCGATATTAAGCCGCACAATATTTTGATCGGCAAAAACAACCGGGTCAAGGTGACGGACTTCGGCATTGCCCGCGCCGTCACTTCCTCGACGATCACCCAGACGGGCTCGGTCGTCGGCTCGGTCCATTATTTCTCGCCGGAGCATGCCAAAGGCGTCAATACGGGCGAAAAGTCGGACTTATATTCGTTAGGGATCGTACTCTACCAGATGCTGACGGGCCGACTGCCCTTCCTCGGCGAGAGTCCGATCAGCGTGGCGCTCAAGCATCTGCAGGAGGAGTTCGAGCCGCCGCGGCGCGTCAATCCGCATATTCCGCAGAGCCTTGAGAACATCATCCTGCGCTCGATGCGCAAGGACCCGGCAGAGCGCTACGCCTCCGCCGAGGAGATGATCGAGGATCTCGACAGCTGTCTGCTGCCAGAGCGTCTCCATGAACCCAAGCTCGAGTTCGAGGACGATCTGGAGGCGACGCGCGCCATGCCGGCGATCCGGCCAGGCAAGGAGGCGGGCGTGCCGACCTCGACGATGAAGACGCAGATGATGAATACACAGACGATGAACACGCAGACGATGCACACCCGCCATGGCGAGCGGCCTCTCGAGGCGCGCGAGTCGAGTCCGCCGGCGGCGCCGCCCAAGAAGCGCTGGGTGAAGCCGGTCGTGACGATTGGCGTGACGCTGCTCGTGGTGGGACTGGCGCTGGTCGCCTTCTTCTATTTCGTCGACAAGCTGGACACCGATGAGGTCGAGGTGCCTTATGTCGTGAACAAGACGCTGGCCGTGGCGCAGGAGGAGCTGGAAGCCGTCGGTTTGCGGGTCTCGGACCCAATCGAATACGAGGAGGATCCCGAGGTCGAGCCGGGCATTGTGCTCAGGCAGAACAAGTCGAATATGCGGGCCAAGGTCGGCACGTATATCCAGCTTGTCGTCAGCACCGGGCCGGACATGGAGAAGATGGAGGACTTTTACGACAAGCCTTATGAGGACGCGCGGGCCGCTCTGATCGCGCTTGGCGTCGACGGCAGCCGGATCGTCGCCGAGGAAGTATTCTCGGAGGAGGTCGAGGCAGGCCGAGTCGTCAGCCAGTCGATTCCGAAGGGCGAAGAGTTCAACCCTGCCGAAGCTTCGTTCTCCTTTGAGGTCAGCAAGGGATTGCAGCCGGTCGATATGCCGCAGTTGGTCGGCAAAACCGAAAGCGAGGCGCGCAACGAGCTGGTTCAGCTCGGACTGCTGCTCGGACCAGGCACCGGTATCGATTATAAGCCCAGCTATCTGCCGAAAGGTCAAGTGCTGGAGCAATTCCCGTATAATCCTGGCGATAAAGTGACACGCGGCGACGAGGTATCGCTCACCGTCAGCTCCGGCTTGCCGGACGATGCGCTGGAGTATACGTTCAACATCCCGATCTCGCCTGCCGAGGTGAACGGGACGAGCGAGATCCGGATCGAATTCTCGGATGCCAAGGGCGACAATCAGGATTATGGCAAGCGTCGCATCAACAGCATGCAGAACTTCCCGGTCAAGCTGGTGCTCGATCCGCGGACGGAGGCGCTCGTATCGGTCTATCGCGACGAGATCTTCATCCGCACCTATCATATCTCCTATGATGCGGCGCGCTCCGGCACGGCTGTCGCCGAGCCGATCGAGAGCAATCCGCCGCCGCAGGAGGAGGAGCCGGTAATAGAGACGGTGCCGCCCGAGGGCGAGACGCCGCCGGTAACCGGCACGCCGGAGGATCCGCCGCCGACCGAGGATAACGGCGGCAGCGGAGAGGAAGGCGATCAGAATGAGCAATAAGGACGACGAGCAGATCGGCCGGATCGTCAAGGCGCTGAGCGGCTATTACTATGTACGTCCGGAGGGAGATACCAGTGACGGCATGATTCAGTGCCGGGCGCGCGGCATCTTCAAGAAACGCGGCGAATCTCCGCTCGTAGGCGACCTCGTCGCCTACGAGGAGACCGACAACGGGGAGGGAGCGGTCAACCGCATCCTGCCCCGCTCCTCGGAGCTGGTGCGGCCGCCGGTCGCCAATGTCGAGCTCGCCGTGCTCGTCTTCTCGGTCACGGAGCCGACGCTTAATCTGCAACTGCTGGACAAGTTCCTGGCCCATGTCGAGCACGCCGGACTGCAGCCGATCATCTGTCTGAGCAAGCTGGATCTGTCAGAAGAGGATGCGGCGGGCCGCGAAGCGCTGGAGGCGATCGAGCGTATCTACCGGCCGATCGGCTATGAGATCTACAGCACCAGCTCGCGGCTGGGCGAAGGGACCGCAGCGCTGGAGACAAGGCTCGCCGGTCATCTGAGCGTGTTCGCCGGTCAATCCGGGGTCGGCAAGTCGTCGCTGCTCAACAGCATCGTCCCCGGCCTGGAGCTGAATACGGCCGAGATCAGCAACAAGCTTGGGCGAGGCAAGCATACGACCCGCCATGTCGAGCTGATCCGGATCGCCAGCGACGGTTATGTGGCCGACACGCCGGGCTTCAGCCAGCTCGACTTCCAGGAGCTTGGCGTAGAGGAGCTCTCCACCTGCTTCCCGGAGTTCCGGGAGCGCGCGGGCGGCTGCAAGTTCCGGGGCTGCACGCATACGCACGAGCCTTCCTGCGCGGTGCTGGAGGCCTTGGCGAGCGGCGAGATCGCGACCAGTCGCCATGAGCATTATCTGCTCTTCCTCGCCGAGATGAATGATAAAAAGCGGAGGTATTGAATCATGTCCATTATTGCACCCTCGATCCTGTCGGCGGATTTTGCCCGATTAGCGGAGGACATCGCCGATGTGGAACGCGGCGGCGCCGACTGGATACATATCGATATTATGGATGGACATTTCGTGCCCAACCTGACGTTTGGTCCGCCGATCGTCCAGGCAGTGCGGCCGCATTCGCAGCTGCCGTTCGACGTGCATCTGATGGTGGAGCAGCCGGAGCGACTGATCGAAGCGTTCGTCAAGGCTGGCGCCGACCGGATCACCGTGCATGCCGAAGCGTGCGTCCATCTGCACCGGGTCATCCATATGATCAAGGAGCTGGGACTGCCGGCAGGGGTAGCGCTCAATCCGGCGACGCCGCTGCAGGCGATCGAGTACGTGCTGGCCGATGTCGATATGGTGCTGCTGATGACGGTTAACCCGGGCTTCGGCGGGCAGCAGTTCATCCCCAGCTCGCTCGGCAAGCTGCGGCAGCTGAGGCAGCAGCTGATCGCGTGCGGCAAGGGTGATACGCTGATCCAGGTGGATGGCGGCATCAACGCCGAGACCGCGGAGCTGGTCAGACAGGCCGGGGCCGATGTGCTCGTCGCCGGCAATGCGGTGTTCACCGAGGCCGATCGGGCGGCGGCGATCCGCGTCCTGCGGCCGGAGGGGCAGCGATGAACGAGGGGAGCCGGTTCAAGCGAGCCTTGCTGCTGACGGCCTACAGCTTCGCGTGCGGATTGCTGCTTGCGGTGTTTGCGCAGATGGAGAGTCTGCTTCGTTTTGCCTTTTCGCTCGGGGCGCTGTTGCTCGGCATTCGGTTTTTTCGGGATTTCGAGACGCTTCGTTCGCGGATTACGTTTATTGCGCTTGCGATTGTGTTTTATGTGTTGATTACGATCATTATTATTATGGTGCTCTTTGCGCAGGGCAAGCTGGATATGCCTGAGGTGGGTTGATCGAGTCGCTCTTAGCGCGCCCGTCTTTGGCATAGGACAACTCGAATTCGCATAGGATGGTTACATGAGAAGCGCTCTTCTTATGTAGCCATTTTTTATTGTGCCAAGCGATGGGGCGGCTTGCTGACTCGACAATCGCGGCCGAGGAGGGATGAGCATGAAATTTTACACAATCAGATTGCCAAAGTTTCTGGGCGGCTTCGTAAAAGCGATCCTGAATACCTTCCAAAAAAGCTGATCCCGGCCCGCCCGCTGTCGAAGGATCAGTCCGTTGCCCTTGTATAGGGAAACGAGAAAAGCACCTGAACGTGGTCAGGTGCTTTTTGGATGTCCGGGCCGCGCCAGCGACTTGCGCTGGGCGAGCCAGGAGATAAGCGGTTGCTGCGCCGCAAAGGCGGCGAAACTGAAGGACCGTAAACTAGACGCGAGTCAGTTTGCCGGATTTCAGCGCGCGCGCGCTTACGTATACGCGCTTTGGTTTGCCGTCAACGAGAATCCGAACTTTTTGAACGTTAACGCCCCAAGTGCGGCGGTTTTTGTTGTTGGCGTGTGACTTGTGGTTACCAGAGCCTGGGCTTTTGCCAGTAATAACACATTTGCGGGACATGCGATACACCTCCTTCAACGGGAAAAACAAACACTGAAATATCATACCATAATCAGGTTTCTAAATCTACCCCCATGCAACGTTTCGCTGGAGGGCGCTTCAAGTCCCACAGCGCGGGTTACCTATAGGATAAGTGGCGAAAAAAAGAGCAATAATTAGAAACATGGAGAAGAACGCATGTTAAGGCTTCAATATCAGTTTTTTTTATAGTACAATGAGGATTAGTCCGTATACATAGGGAAGGGAGTGTGCGCCATGCCGCTGCTCAAACAGGAACTCGGCACTGTTCATATCAACAATGAGGTCGTCTCGCTCATAGCCGGTTCGGCAGCTATGGAATGCTACGGATTGGTCGGCATGGCCTCCCGCAAGCAGTTCAAGGACGGCATCGCCGAGCTGCTCGGACGCGAGAACCTCTCGCGCGGCGTGGAGGTTCGCCAGGAGAATGATCAGTTGCACATCGACTTATACATCATCGTAAGCTACGGCACAAAAATATCAGAGGTAGCGCATAACATTCAGTCCAAAGTCAAATATGTGCTCAATGACGTTGTCGGCATTCAAGTCGATTTTGTCCATATTTTTGTCCAGGGCGTACGCGTATCTCGGTAGGGAGGGGACTCCGTTGAGTAAGCGCTTAATAGACGGAAACGATTTCACGAACATGGTCAACCGCGGTGCGGACTGCCTGCAGCGTCATGCAGAGCATGTCAATGCCCTGAATGTATTCCCGGTGCCGGACGGCGATACCGGCACGAATATGAACCTGACGATGACGGCGGGCCGACAGGAGCTGCTGTCCAAGCCGTCCGCGTCGATCGCCCGCGCCTCGGAGGTGCTCTCCAAAGGTCTCTTGATGGGCGCCCGCGGCAACTCCGGCGTCATCCTGTCGCAGCTGTTCCGTGGCTTCGCCAGAGGCTCAGCCTCGCTGGAGCAGATGAACAGCGTGCAGTTCGCCGATGCGCTGCAGCACGGGGTCAATCTGGCCTATAAAGCGGTGGTCAAGCCGGTCGAGGGTACGATCCTCACTGTCGCCAAGGAAGCGGCGCGGCATGCGATCCAGAGCGCGCGCCGGGTGCGGGATGTGACCGAGCTGATGCGCGAGGTGCACGCCAAGGCGAAGGAAGCGCTGGATCGGACGCCGGAGCTGTTGCCTGTATTGAAGCAGGTCGGCGTCGTCGATTCGGGCGGCCAGGGGCTGGTCTACATCTACGAAGGATTTGTGGCTGCGCTGGAGGATGCTCCGGACGCCGGGCCGGCTTCTTATACGGCTGCTCCGTCCGCCCCGACCGTGCGTGTCCCAGGCGGCCCCGCGGCTGCGGCATCTTTGGGGCAGGCTACGGCTCAGTCCCGACTGGAGACCGGAGCGATCGAGTTTTTGTACGACATGGAGTTTTTTATTAATCGCCAGCTGGGCGGGGGCGCCGGACGCCGCTTTGACGAGACGGCCTTCAAGGCGGCGCTCGCCAAGGACGGCGACTCGATCGTCGTCATCGCCGATGACGAGATCATCAAGGTGCATGTTCATTCCCGCAAGCCGGGCGATGTGCTCAATCTGGCGCTCCCGTACGGAGAGCTGTCGGATATCCATATCCTGAACATGCGCGACCAGCACCGCGAGCTGCTCCATGACGGCACAGTGTTTATCGAGGGCGCGCCGGACGACTCGACAGCGATGCCGTCGATTGCGCCGGACGAGCAGCATCTGGCGGAGGCGCTGCCTGAGCTGCTGAGCGGCGCTCCCGCGGCGAGCGAGCCGCCCGCAGTGGTGCACGAGCTGGCGCCATACGGCATCATCGCCGTGGCGATCGGCGAAGGGATCTCGGATATCTTCCTCGACAACAATGTCGATGTCGTCCTCAGCGGCGGCCAGTCGATGAATCCGAGCACGGAGGATTTCGTCCAGGCGATGGAGGCGCTGCCGGCAGAGCACATCTACCTGCTGCCGAACAACGGCAACATCATCCTCACCGCGCAGCAGGCGGCGGAGCTGAGCGAGCGCCGCGTCACCGTCATCCCGACCAAGACGATCCCGCAAGGACTGGCGGCGCTGCTGGCGTTCAAGGATCACGAGTCGCCGGAGCGCAATGCTTCTTTTATGCAGCAGGCGGCCGAGCAGGTGCAGTCCGGTCAGGTGACGCGCGCGGTGCGCGACTCGGTCATCGACGGCTTGCAGATCCGCGAGGGCGACTGCATCGGCATCCGCGAGAAGCAGATCGTCGTCGCGCATCAGGAGCTGCTGGAGGCGTGCAAGTCGCTGCTCGATCAGATGATCGGCGAAGGCGGCGAGCTCGTCACGGTGCTGAGCGGGGAGGAAGCGGACCCGGCAGTGACGGCGCAGCTGACGGCTTGGATCGAGGAGAGTCACCCGGAGGTCGAGCTGGAGGTCCATAGCGGCGGTCAGCCTTTGTACCCATATTTATTTGCCGTAGAGTAAGAGCAGCATGGCAGAGAGATTGAAAGAGGAGGCGATTGCAGATGAGTGCGACCATCCGGATCGTTGCGGATAGTACAGCGGACATCCCGCAGGAGTTGCGGGAGGAGCTTGGCATTGTCATGGTGCCCCTTAAGGTTCATTTCGGCCAGGACGTCTATCTCGACGCGGTGACGATTACGACAGACGAATTTTATGCCAAGCTTGAGGCGTCCTCCCAGCTGCCGACAACCTCGCAGCCGTCGCCCAACGACTTCATCGAGGTCTATAACGGGATTCTGGAAGAGACGCCGGATGCGCAGATTCTCTCCTTTCACCTCTCTTCGGAGATGAGCGGCACCTATCAATCCGCCGTTCTGGCGGAATCGCTCATCGAGAAGGAGGCCGATATTACGGTGATCGACTCCAAGTCGGCGAGCTTCGGCTTTGGCATGCGGGTCGTCGAGGCAGCGCGGATGGCGCGAGCGGGCAAGAGCAAGGAAGAGATCCTGGAGCGGGTAGCTTGGCTGCGGGACAATATGCGCCTGTATTTCCTGGTCGACACGCTGGAGTATCTGCAAAAAGGCGGACGGATCGGCAAAGCGTCTGCGTTGATCGGCTCGATCCTCAACATCAAGCCGATCCTGACCGTCGACAAGGAGGGCTTCGTCGCTTCCGTAGATAAGGTGAGAGGCCAACGCAAGGCGATGCAGCGGATCGTCGATCTGCTGCGAGAGGATTTCAAGGACGAGCCCGTCGGCGTCATGATGGCCTATTCCAAGCACCAAGGCGCGGCAACCGAGCTATACGAGCTGGCCAGATCGCATTTTAATGTCCAACAGGTGGACTATACGACGATCGGATCGGTCATCGGCACCCATGTCGGTCCAGGGACCGCCGCGATATTTATGTTTAGGGTGTGAGAGAGACGATGTTATATTCTTCAACCTCTCTCCGGCAGATCAAAGGCGTGAGCGCTCAGAAGGAACAGGAGCTTCACGCCTTTGGCATTCATTCGGCCGCCGATCTGCTGGAGTATTATCCGTTTCGCTACGAGGATTATCGGATCCGCAATCTCACGGAGGTGAAGCATGGCGAGCGCATCACCATCCAGGGCACTGTCTCCAGCGTCCCTGTGCTGCAAAGGTATGGAGCCCGCAAATCGAGGATGACCTGCAAAATTATGGTCGATCGCTGGCTCGTCACCTGCATCTGGTTCAACCAGCCGTTCCTGAAGGATCAGCTGACGCAGGGCCGCGAGCTGATCGTCACCGGCAAGTGGGATCAGGGGCGGATGCACATGACCGTCACAGGCTCCGAGTTTGCCGACAAGGCGTCGGGTCGCACCGGTACGCTGCAGCCGGTCTACTCGGTGGGCGGCTCGATCACGCAAAAATGGATGTGCAAGACGATCGCGCAGGCGCTCGAGCAATTCGGCGCGATGATCGAGGAGGTGCTGCCGCCGTTGCTGCTGGAGCGGCATCAGCTCATGCCCCGCCGCGAGGCGATCATGCGGATCCATCATCCCGAGGACAGCGAGGAGGGGCGGGCGGCGCGCAAGCGTCTCGTCTACGAGGAGCTGTTCCTGTTCCAGTTGAAGCTGCATGCGTTCCGCAAGCTGGGCCGCGAGCGCGATGACGGCGTCGCTCATACGATCGACAATGCGACCGTGCTGGAGCTGGCGCAGCGGCTGCCGTTTGAGCTGACGGACGGGCAGAAAAAGGTGATCAACGAGATCATCCATGACATGCGTCAGCCGTTCAGCATGAATCGGCTGTTGCAGGGCGATGTCGGCTCGGGCAAAACGGTGGTGGCGGCGATCGCGCTATATGCCGCCGTCCGCTCGGGCTATCAAGGCGCGCTGATGGTGCCGACCGAGATCCTCGCCGAGCAGCATACGCGCTCGCTGCAGGCGCTGTTCGAGCCGCTTGGCGTTCAGGTCGATCAACTGACCGGGGGCATGAAGGAGCGCAAGCGGCGCGATGTGCTGGCCGGCTTGCAGATGGGCGTCATCGATATCCTCGTCGGCACCCACGCGCTCATCCAGGAAGGGGTCGACTTCCGGGCGCTCGGGCTGGTCGTGATCGACGAGCAGCATCGGTTCGGGGTCAATCAACGCAGCATCCTCAGACGCAAAGGGATGCAGCCCGACGTGTTGACGATGACGGCGACGCCGATCCCGCGCACGCTGGCGATTACCGCGTTCGGCGATATGGACATCTCGACGATCCGCGAGCGTCCGCAGGGCCGCAAGCCGATCAAGACGTACTGGGTCAAGCATAGTATGCTGGAGCGCATCCAAGGCTTCATCCGGCGCGAGGTGGCAGTTGGTCGGCAAGCCTATATCATCTGCCCGCTCATCGAAGAGTCGGACAAGCTGGATGTGCAAAATGCGATCGATCTCCACCTCGAGATGCAGCAGGCGTTGCCCGAGCTGCGGGTCGGGCTGCTGCATGGCCGCATGACGAGCGCGGAGAAGGAGGAGACGATGCGCGCCTACAGCAGCGGCGAGACGCATGTGCTCGTGTCGACGACGGTCATCGAGGTCGGCGTGGACGTGCCCAATGCGACGCTGATGATCATCATGGATGCAGAGCGCTTCGGACTGTCCCAGCTCCATCAGCTGCGGGGGCGGGTCGGCCGCAGCGAGCATCAATCCTACTGCGTGCTAGTCGCCGATCCGAAGTCGGAGACGGGCCAGGAGCGGATGAAGGTGATGACCGAGACGGACGACGGCTTCGAGGTGGCGCGGCGGGATCTGGAGCTGCGGGGCCCGGGAGACTTCTTTGGGACGAAGCAGAGCGGCTTGCCCGAGTTTCGTCTGGCGGACATGGTGAGCGATTACGGCGTGCTCGAGACGGCGCGCGACGATGCCGCCGAGCTGGTGGCGCTGCCCGAATTTTGGGAGGAAGCGGTCTATGCGAGGCTGCGGGAGCGACTCGAGCGCGACCAGGTGATGCAGGCGGATCGTCTCGATTAGCAGACAGGAACGATCTACTGGGGGACAAGCTCGTCGATGCCGAGGGCAACATCGGCCGTCCATCCGCATATACTGAAGTGATCTGCCCTCGGGGCGCTCATGGAGGTGTGGCGGTTGAGTTATCAAAAATATGGTATTCGCCCGGAGTTCGTCGAGCGAGTCAAAGCGAAGATGAAAAACTCGGCGACGAAAGAAAAAGTGAAGGATCAATTGTCCCAGGTCACCAAATATGATCTCCGGGATCGGGCTAAGGTGCGCAAGCTCGTGCGTTCGATAGCCAAAACGTTAAACGAGCCGTTGACGGAAACGCAGGAGGAACAAATTGTCGCCTTTGTCCTCGCCCAAAAGATCGACCCGAACAATACGCTCCATCTGCTCAAGCTGTGGAGCATGTTCCGCTAGACAGCTAGACAGAGCCGTGACCGCTGCCGAAGCCAGTTGGAGCCGGAATCAGAAAGGCTGAAGCCGGTCGGAAGCTGGAGACAAAAAGAAGGTGCTGTGCCCAGAAGCAGAAGCTTGGGCGGCAGCACCTTTTTTTGACTTGTGGGGCAGGCTCGAGGGGCCTCGATCCTGGTCCGAGGCCGAGAGTAAGCCGTCATGAATGTAACGCTCAGGTCGCAAGCGGCTCGATGCATGCCGGCTCGTCGAAGCGACTCTGGCCGACGCGGCGGTCGACTGGATACGCCTCCAGCCAGTCGTCCGGGCAAGGCCTTAGCAGCGGCAGGAGCCGCGCCGGGTCATGCGTGTCGCGATCGAGCCAGCTGGCCGCCTCATCGCCGTCCAGGATAGCGGGCATGCGCGAATGAATCGGAGACATCACTTCGTTGGCCGCCGTCGTCAGGATGACGCAGCTGGCGTGTCGCTGGCCGTCCTCCGATTGGCGGAGCTCGTAGAGCCCAGCCATCACGAAGGGCTGGCGATCCTTGCGGACGATCCGCATCGGCTGCTTGGCGCCGCTATCCAGCGTCTGCCATTCGTAGAAGCCGTCAGCCGGGATGAGGCAGCGTCTGGTGCGCAACAGCTCGCGGAAGGCCGGCTTCTCGTGGACGGACTCGGAGCGTGCGTTGATGAGCGGCTTGGCAGCCCCAGGTTGCATCCAGGCGGGAGTCAGCCCCCAGCGGAGCTCGCCGAGCCGGTTGGCCGAGGCGTCATGGATGATGGCGGGCACGGCTTGTCCCGGCGCTACGTTGTAGCGCGGCTGGTAATGGGGAATCCGCGACTCGGCGATATGGTAGAACAGCATCAGCTCCTCCAGCGAGATCGTAATCGTATAACGTCCGCACATCGTATAAGCTCCTCTCGATCCATGGTCGCGCCACAGCTATCAGCTTTGCGCTCAGTTGTCTCCAGTATAGTCCGTTCGGCTGCCCGGATCAATGGAGGCGGAATATGTCGGTCAGCGAATGTCGGGTGATGCGCAGGTCCATAATGGAGAGTGTGAGGCTACGAAACGGGAGGAGGGATGTCAGCATGGGGGATCGAGAAGTCGAGCGTCGACAGCCGCCGAGCGGCCGCTCTTGGTGGAGTCGACTGGCGCGCTGGCCGGAGGAGCTCTATCGGTACTGGCGCGGCAAGCGGTCGGGATGGCGCAGCTCAGCCCGCCTTCGTCGCACCGCCCAGCCGATGCCGACCCCGACTCGGAGCGAGCTGCGGGCACTGGTCGCGGCATGGCGCAGCAAGAGGCAGCCCGTCCGGTCAACGCTCTCGCGGCTCTCCCGCGAGGAGGAGTCGCTGCTGGCGGATATCCGGTGGCGCACCGCGCAGGCCAACCGCAGCAATGTGATGCGCACGGCCGCCTACCTGGACTTCTATCGCCGCTGCCCCGAGGTGCACTGGGCGCTGCTCGCTCATATGGTGTCGCGCAACGGCGGCTGGAACATGACGGATCTGCAAGGGGAGCTGCTGCCCCGTCTGCTGACGGAGCAGCAACGCCAGCAGACATATCAAATGCTGGAGCGGGCCAATGGCCTCATCTTCGGGGATGCGTACCCGCAGCTGCTGCTGTACGAGCTGGCGAGTCAGGATCGCTGCGACCTGCAGCGGTTGCTGCCGGGGCTCGGCGTCTCCCACTTCATGGCGCCCGTATGGTCGCGGTTCCTGGAGCAGCGCTGCTCGGCGTTGCTGACGACGGCGCTGATCGTCAATGAGCAGCATGTCATCGAGTTGCGCGTCGTCAATCATCCGTATTACCGCACGCGCGTGCTCGATGCGTTTTACTTCGAGCTGCAGGCGGCGCTGCAGTTCAATCAGGTCGTTTTTCCTTATAGCGATGAGGGTGAGCCGCTCGCGCTGGCGGGGCTTGTGCTGGAGGATTTCACGAACATTCATGAGCGCATCGAGTTCGGCAAACGGCTGTACGCCCTGCTCTTCGGCATCCCGGAGGTGGCAAGCGGAACGCTGGCCTTCGCCTGCCGGGTTGCGCATAGCGGCTCGCGCGCCGACTACGCTCCGTACCTGTTCTGCCGCGCAGCGTACGGCGACAGGGAGGAGGCGCGCTACGGGGAGCGGCTGCACGCGCTGCGGCTGCTGGAGGGCGCGGGTCGTCTGCGCAGCCCCGAGCTGGCCCAGGCATGGCCCGAGCGACCGCTCGCGCCAGCCGAGCCCGGAGACTGGTTGTCGGCAGCTAGGCCGGGGGAGCTGGCACGTTATTTCAGACGGCTGCCGTTGCCCCGGTCCTTCGTCATGACCAATGAATACGGCTTCGCGCTGGACAAGCTGGAGTTGGCGGTGCTCGCTGCCGAGCAGATGGGGATGGCTCCGCCTGGCGGGACCGCGGATGATCGATGAATTGGCGACACAATAAAGGATGTGTTTTGGCCAAAGCTCTGCTATAATGAGAATCAGTTCACAATCGCATACTGTTCCGGGGAGCTGGTAAAGCCGGCTGAGAGGGTATCCTGCATTCAGATACCGACCCTTGACCTGATCTGGATAATGCCAGCGTAGGAAGGTTTGGCCGCCGTCGCCGTTCTTTTTGGATGTGCGCGGATACGGCTGCATAAGCTATGCCATGCGCGTCCTCCACGACAGGAGGACGCTTTTTATGTTGCTCGCGGAACAGGAGACGATGAACCAAGGTTGGCATCACGAAAGGGGAAACGAAGGATGGGGAAGAGAAACGCAAATCGATGGGGAATAGTCATGCTGGCGGCAATGCTATGCGTCGCAGGCTGCGGGGGCAGCCCGCAGCAGGAGGGCGGCGCATCCGGCGAGCCGGAGGCAGGCGAGAAGCTGACGCCGGTCAAGGTCGTGCTGGACTGGACGCCCAATACGAATCATACCGGCTTGTATGCGGCGCGCGATAAAGGATACTATGCCGAGCATGGTCTGGACGTCGAGATCATCTCGCCGCCGGAGACAGGCGCAGACCAGTTGATCGCCAGCGGCGGCGCCGAGTTCGGCGTCAGCTATCAGGAGTCGATCACACAGGCGAGGTTGCAGGACGTGCCGATCGTCTCGCTCGCCGCAGTGATTCAGCATAATACATCAGGGTTTGCCGCCCCGGTGGACAAAAATATTAAAACGCCGGCAGACTTCGAGGGCAAGCGTTACGGCGGCTGGGGCAATCCGGTCGAAGAGGCGGTCATCGCCTCATTAATGCAGCAGGAAAACGCAGATGTCGGCAAGGTGGAATTCATCAATAGCACCACAGACTTCTTCACCGGGACGGCGCAGGATATCGACTTCGCGTGGATCTTTTACGCCTGGACGGGTATCGAGGCGGAGCTGCGGGACGTGGAGATCGATATGCTCTACGTGAAGGACTATAGCGAGGCGCTCGATTACTATACGCCGGTGCTGGCGACCAATGAGAAGATGATCGCGGAGCAGCCGGAGCTGGTGCGCGCGTTCATGGCGGCGACCTCGGAGGGTTATCAGTACGCGATCGAGCACCCGGAGGAAGCGGCAGAGTTGTTAATCGAAGCGGAGCCGGACCTGAACGCAGAGCTGGTGCGGGCGAGTCAGACCTGGCTGAGCCCTCGTTATCAGGACGACGCTCCGCGCTGGGGCGAACAGAAGGCGACCGTATGGTCGGACTATATGGAGTGGATGTTCGAGCAAGGCGTGCTGGAGGGCCGCATCGATACCGAGGCGGCGTATACGAACGAATTTTTGCCGGAATAAGCCGACACACAGAGAGGAAGTGCCGATCAAATGGCCACAACATTGCTAAGTATCCAGATCCTCCCGCGCACCCCGGACGGGGAAGGGGTGTACAGCTACGTCGATCGGGCGATCGACGTCATCAAGGCGTCGGGTCTGCCGTACCGGGTAGCGCCGCTGGAGACGACGATCGAGGGCGAGCTGGCAGAGCTGCTGGAGCTCGTCCGTCAGATGAATGAAGCGATGACCGAGCTGGGCTGCCCGTCCGTCATCTCGCAGATCAAGCTGTACCACAATCCCCGGGAAGGCGCGTCGATGGATCGCCTGCTGGAGCATTATCCCGGTGGGCAATAAGCTACGCTGGGCAGGACCGCCGGCAGCGGTGATGCTGTTGCTGCTCATCGTGTGGCAAGGCGCGGTCTGGCTGTTCGAGCTGGAGGCGTGGAAGCTGCCGGGCCCGGTGGAGATCGTCCGCGAGGCGGCTTCGATCTGGCCGCGTCTGCTGGAGCATACGTGGGCGACGACGAAGCTGGCGGTGTTTGGCTTTGCCTTGGGCGCAGCGACGGGCGTGCTCGTCGCCGCCGTGCTCCATCTCGTCCCGGGCGCGCGCTCCGGACTCTATCCGCTGCTCGTGCTCACCCAGAACATCCCGACAATTGTCCTCTACCCGCTGCTGATGATCTGGCTTGGTTTGGGGCTGCTGCCCAAGCTGGTGCTGATCGTGCTCGTCTGCTTTTTCCCGATTGCCGTGGCGATGCTGAGCGGTCTGAGCCAGCGCGACCCGAGGTTATTCGACTATCTGGCGATGATCGGCGCTGGCAAGTGGCGGATCTTCCGCGATCTCGAGCTGCCGGGGGCGATTCCTTATCTGTTCTCAGGACTGAAGATTGCTGCCGCCTACAGCATCACCGGCGTCATCGTCGCCGAGTGGCTCGGAGCGAGCAGCGGCATCGGCTATTACATCAAGCTGTCGTACAGCGGCTTCCTGGTGACGCGGGTGTTCGCCGGGGTGGCGATCATCGTGCTGCTCAGTCTGGCGGTGTTCGGCGTCATCGTCGCGCTCGAGCGCTGGTGCATGCGCTGGCAGCGGCACAAGGAGGGCTCCTAATATGACAGCTGTGTTGGAAGTGAGACAAGCGGTCAAAACCTTCGGCAGCGGCCGAAGCGTGCAGCAGGTGCTGGGCGGTGTCGATGTGACAGTAGGAGAAGGCGAGTTCGTCTCGATCATCGGGCCCTCGGGCAGCGGCAAAACGACGTTGTTCCGACTCATCGGCGGACTGGAGCGACCCGATAGCGGCGAGATCCGCATCCAGGGCCGCGTCGTCACCGGCGAGCGCGGACATATCGCGTACATGCCGCAGCAAGCGGCGCTCTTGCCGTGGCGGACGGTGACGGACAATATCGTGCTGGCTCTGACGATCGCTGGCGTGACAGAGAGCGAAGCGCGCCGTCTGAGCGCCGAGTGGCTGCCTCGCATTGGCCTTGCGGGCTACGGGGACAGCTATCCGCATACGCTCTCCGGCGGCATGCAGCAGCGGGTATCGTTCCTGAGAGCGCTGCTGGCGCCGCGAGGCCTGATGTGCCTCGACGAGCCGTTCGGCGCGCTCGATGCGCTGACGCGACTGCAGATGCAGCAATGGCTGCTGTCGATCTGGGAAGCCAACCGACGCTCCGTGCTGATGGTCACGCACAGCATCGAGGAGGCGCTGCTGCTCTCCGACCGCATCCTCGTCATGTCGAGCTCGCCAGCGACCATCCTGCGCGAGCTCGAGGTGCCCTTCGGACGGCCGCGCTCGCCGGAGCTATGGACCGATCCGCAGTTCAATGCCTGGAAGCAAGAGCTGTATGAGCTGCTCAGCGGCGCTGCCCCCAAGATGGCGGACGAGAAGGGAGGCGAGTTGTAGCATGACAGAGACGCAAAACGGCTGGGTGGATGCGCATCTGCATCTCGATCTGTATGCTCCCGCAGAGCGAAAGAGGCTGCTGGAGCAAGCGTGGTCAGACGGCGTAACGGGAATCGTGGCGGTGTCGATGGATCTGGCTAGCTGCCAAGTCAATCGCGAGCTGGCCAGACAGGAGCCGCAACAGCGGATCTTGCCGGCCTACGGCTATCATCCGGAGCAGGTCGTACCGGACCGAGCGGAGCTGGAGGCATTGATCGGCTGGATTCGCGAGCGTGCCGCTGCCGGCGAGCGCTTCGTGATCGGCGAGGTCGGTCTGCCGTATTATCGGCGCGAGAGCTCGCTGGCTGCTGGCGAGCCATTCGACCTAGCGCCCTATGTCGCGCTGTTGGAGGGGTTCGTGGCGCTGGCTGCCGAGCTGGGGCGTCCGATCGCCCTGCATGCAGTCTACGACGATGCCTGGCACGTATGCGACCTGTTGGAGCGCTACGGCGTGCAGGCGGCGCATTTTCACTGGTTCAAGGGACCGGCCGAGACGGTGCGGCGGATGATCGCCAGCGGCTACAGCATCTCGGTGACGCCGGATGTCGCTTATGAGCCGGAGATTCAGGCGCTCGTCGCCGGGTATCCGCTGGAGCTGATCATGGCCGAGACGGACGGTCCGTGGCCGTTCGAGGGACCTTATGCCGGTCGTCAGACCGTGCCGGGCATGACGGCGGATGTGGTTCGCCATATCGCCAGGCTGAAGGGCTTGGACGAGGCGGAGGCCGTCCGTCGCATCCGGGACAACACCTACAGATTTTACGGTCTGTAGCGGAGCCAAGATAGTCATTCGTCCAATCCATTGGGTGATCACCATCATAAGATAGGTTATTCCTACTGAAAGGTGGTCGTACAGATGGGCTATGTTGCTGGTGCCGGTTGCGGTCCGTGCGGCGTGGGCGGGGCGTTCACCAATACAGGTGCGATCCTGGTTCTGTTCATCCTGCTCGTTATTATCACCAAAACATTCTTGCTGTAAAGCCCGATCCCGGCGTCGCGGCCAGTGCCGTGACGCTGGAGATATAAGCCCCGCATGAGTGACAGCTTACGGGCTACGGGGCTTATAAGTGACAAAAAGCCGCGCTTCGTCGAAGCGCGGCTTTTTCACGTGCTGGTACGGATTCGATTATTCCTGGGGCGGCTGCTGCTTGCGCATCTGGCTCCAGCGGACAACGACGCTGGCGACGCTGAGGAACAGACCGACGATCAACAGGGGGAGCCCCAGGTTGCCAGTCTCGGTTCTATACAGGACGAAGCCGACGACCATCAGGATGGTCGAGAAGAGCGAGATCCCGATCGGGTTTAGTTTCATAAGAGGACACCTCCATTCCACCTCCTTAGTACGGAACGAGGCGCCTCCGCGTTGCAAAAATTATTGTAGCTTGGATCCGAACACAGAGGAGAACTGGTCCGGCGGCGTGACGAACAGATCGTCGTAGCTGACCGTCTGCCCTTCCTCGTTGACCATGCCGCCATTGCCGGCCTGGAAATTGTATTGCTTGGCGGCCTCGTACATATCTAGGAAGCGATTGGCCTTCTCGTGGGCATCGTCATACTGGTCGGCGCTGCAGATCGGGAAGCTGACCGGCAGATTGCGCAGCAGCACGCGCACCTCGTAGTTGCTGTTGTCGTGCTCGATGACGGCCAGTTCGTACTTGTCAAACACTTTGACGAAGGATACATTCATCACTTTCACTCTCCTGTCGTAAATGGAAATGGACTGGCATATAATCAGATATGTGGGTCTTAAGGAGCTGGTTTCCATTGTCTCTCCTCAAAAAAACAGTCGCCGTTGTAGCGGGAAGTTTTTTGATCGCCTTGGGCATTAATCTGTTTTTGGTGCCGCTCCAGGTGCTGGACGGAGGAGTGATCGGCATTGCGCTGATCGTCAATTATATGTTCCAGATCAAAATCGGGCTTACTATTATCGTATGCAGTATTCCGATTTTTATAGCTGCGTGGTTTTACAGCCGATCCATGGTCTACAACAGCATGTTCGGCATCGTCTTCTCCAGCTATGTGATCGACCTGCTGGAGCCGTATCAATATGTCTTCCTGTACTACGTCGAGTGGACCCCGCTGACGCGCGCGGCGCTAGGGGGACTGCTGATCGGCACCGGGCTGGGCCTGATGCTGCGGTACAAAGCCAGCACCGGAGGCACCGATCTGCTCGCGCACATGCTCTCCAGACGGACAGGCTTCAACGTCGGGCTGCTCATCGCGCTTATCGACGGCTTGGTCGTCACGGTCGGCGGCGCGCTGCTGCGCGGCGATACGTTCCTGCTATCGCTGGTTACGATCTTCTGCGGCGGCATCGCCACCAGCCTCTGTACATTGGGGCTGGCGCGGCGTGCGGGAGCCGCCTAAAATGCATGCCTAAAATACGTAAGCCTAAGTGATAGGAATTTACCCGTTTTTGTTGGGGGTGAAACTACTCCACTGCAAGACAATACCTGAGACACAACGTGAAACGGCTTTCGCCGTCCTATGGGGAGCTAACCTGTGGAAGATGCTACAGTGATGTTTCCTGTGAAACCTGTTCTCGGCAAGCACATTTTTCCTTTTCTCGGTCATCCCCGATTGTAACGCTCGCCCTCGACCTTATTGAGTCTAGAATAGAGCTGTCTCCATTCTAATGCTCGCCAGCGAGCTTTTTTCGGCCAAACAGCTCTGACACGGGCGTTTTTTCGAAAATAAGCGTCGTGGCAAGCATTACGATGAAATATAGGCCAAAAAGCGTGATATAAGCGCCGTGGCGAGCGTCAGTCATGACGGCATAAGCCGCTCCCGCTCATCCATTAACAAACAAAAACAGTTACTACTTGTCGATTGCAAGGGCAACTGTTTTTTTAGTGTGGGATGCTAATCAGCCCAAAACGGGTCCGGTGGGGAATGGTGTGAGTCCATCGACCTTCCGACAGTTAATGCCAACTTTCGGACTATATTAATGGGAATCATTAATTTGCCTATAGCAATCATGCGTTACTTAGAAGATAAAAAAATAAAGATGAAAAAGATGAGGACTAAAGCAAAGGAAAAACAAATCGAGGCCCCTTTTCAGGGGCCTCTTTTCAATGGGAGAGGAGAAACCGGACGAAGAGCTTATGGGGAAACGTAAGCTTGCTCCGCGGTTTGCTTACGGCATCTCGCGACACCGATATTGTAAGGTTGGCCAAAGCGGAGCGGGTTTATACCTGTGGCCAAAAAATATTTTTTCCTACATTAATAAGGTGGGTCTGGGAGCGCCCGTCCTGCTTGCAATGAGAGCAAATTGTGGTACGATAGCTAAAGCAAAATCTGTCATGAAACGAAGGAGCGACAACGTGTGAGAGTAATCGCAGGGGAAGCCAAAGGCCGACCGCTGAAAGCGGTCCCCGGCGCCAATACAAGACCGACGACCGACAAGGTAAAGGAAGCGATCTTCAGCATGGTCGGTCCATACTTCGAAGGGGGTATGGCGCTCGATCTGTTCGCAGGGACGGGCGGTCTCGGCATCGAGGCGATCAGTCGAGGGATGACGCGCGGGATCTTCATCGATCTTGAGCGCCAGAGCATCGAGGTGATCCGCCGCAATGTGGAAGCGGCAGGCATGACCGATCGCGCGGAGATCTACAAAAATGAAGCCGGTCGAGCGATTAAGCTGCTAGCGAAGCGAGAGCTGGCCTTTGATCTGGTGTTCCTGGACCCACCCTATAAGATGAAGGAAGCGGACAAGCTGATGGCGGAGATGGCCGAGCGCGGTCTGCTCGCAGACGGCGCCGTCATCGTAGTCGAGCATGATGCGCGACACGCCTACAGCGAGCAGTTTGGCGCATTTCGACAGCGTCGGCAAGCGGTATATGGGGATATTGCCGTGACGATCTATGATTTTGCCCCGCACATGCCGCAAGAGACGACAGGAGGAACAACAGATGAAGGCTGAGGCTACACTGCAACGGATCGCCGTCTACCCCGGGAGCTTCGACCCGGTGACGCTCGGTCATCTCGACATTATTCACCGGGCGGCCAAGCAGTTCGACAAGCTGATCGTCGCCGTGCTGAACAATACGAGCAAAAACCCGCTCTTCACCGTGGAGGAACGCAAGCAACTGCTGCGTGAGGCGACAGCTGATCAGCCGAATGTAGAGATCGACAGCTTCCGCGATCTGCTCGTCCGCTATATGCGCTCGGTCGATGCGCGCGTCATCGTCAGGGGGATCCGCTCTGTCACCGACTTCGAATATGAGCTGCAGCTGGCTTCGACGAATCGCCATCTCGACGACGAGATCGAGACGATCTTTATGACGACCAATCCGAAGTTCTCGTATCTCAGCTCCAGTATCGTCAAGGAGATCGCACAGTTTGAGGGTAAGGTAGGAGAACTGGTGCCGTCTCATGTGGAGCAAGCGTTGCGTCAGCGGTTCCGCGAGCGGAATCAGGCCGGCGAGCGTCGGTGAACGGTCCAGTACAAGCCAGCCAGCAGCAGGATGACCGCCCATAGGAGGAGCCAGCTAAGCAAGGCGACTGGCATAAGCGACCAGAGCTGCGGCAGATCCTGCAGGCGCAGCTCGCCAAGTGGCGGACGCTGGCTGTCAGCGATCGGAGCCCATGCGGCAGAGCTGACAAGCCGGCTGTAGGGCTGCCATAGCAGCAGCATCGTCACGAAGGCGAGAGCAGCATGTCCGAAGCGGGCGAGGATGAACGGGGCGAAGCGCAGATCGGTGCGGGCCATCGCGCTGCGCGCCTGCAGCAGCGAGCTCCAGCCGCCCCAGCTGAGCGTAGCGGCGATCGCGGCGAGGACGAGCGGCGTCGGATGAAGACTCAACTGCTCGCTGAGCGCGTAGGCCCCCAGATGACTGTCGAACCATCCCGAAAAGGCAAGAGGCGACAGCGACTCTGGCAGGGCTATCGCCAGCAGGCGCGACGCCAGCGAACCGAGGATGATCAGTCCGCCGATTGTCATCAACCGCTGGATGCTGCCGGTGACGGCTTCGCCGAGCACCTGGCCGAGGCTGCGTCCATCGCTGCGCTGACCATCGCGGATGGCGATGGCTACTCTGCTCAGGAGGCTGTGGCGGAGTGTCCTCTCATCTATGGCGAGCTCGCGGTCAGTGGCTCGGACTACCCGCAGCAGGAGCAGGCCGGTGATCGCGGATAGCCAGACGGCCAGCGCGATCAGCAGACCGTATCGTGGCTCGTGCAGGAAGCCGGCGCCGATGACGATCAGCACCAGCATCGGGCTCGGCATCTGGGAGAAGGCGAGCAGCCACTGGGCCTGGCGGCGGCTGATCTGCTCGGTGGCGCGCAGCGCCGCAGTCGCCTCGGCCCCTGCCGTATACCCGGCGATCCAGCCGATAGCGATCGCCCAGGCGGCGCCGCCTGGCCAGCCGAGCAGCCG
>Ga0160452_100329_pt1 | contig 41725 bp, 41 predicted proteins | sample HID1971I_E6MG_FD_108230 | JGI IMG/M metagenome (GOLD analysis project Ga0160452, IMG submission 108230) | Enriched millipede-associated microbial communities from UW Madison campus, WI, USA - HID1971I_E6 MG | ecosystem: Host-associated > Arthropoda: Insects > Digestive system > Unclassified ...
AATGGTCACGCAGCAGGTTGCGCGCCATTTGGAACAGAAATGCCCGTGGCTGCTCGACCTTGGCCCGGTCGCGGTAGTCCAGCCACTGGGTGAAGACATCCTGGGTCATGTCCGCCGCATCGCTGGCGTTGTCCGTACGTTTGCGCAGGAAATGCAGGATATCTGCATAAAACCTGCGAAACGCGTCGGCCGACAACGGGTCGGGCTTGGGACGAGACATGGATATCCTTCTTGACGAAGCACGACGTGGAAAAGTCGCGAATGATATCGAGAATTATTGTCATTTGTCTCTATTTAAAGAATTTGCTCGGCTAAATGTGGGAGGGGGCAAGCCCCCTCCCACATTTGCTTAGTGTCAGCGCAGCAATGTCTTCAACTGCTCGATCCCGGCTTCACCCAGCGGGAATACCGGCAACCGAGGATCCCCCACCTCCAACCCGGTCAAGCGCAGCCCGGCCTTGATCGTCGCCGGCAACCCACCCTTGAGAATGAATTGCAGCAGCGGCAACTGCCGGTAGAACAGTTCCCGCGCCTGGTTCAAGTCATTGGCCAGCACTGCCTGGTACAAATCCAGGTTGAGTTGGGGGATCAGGTTCGGCGCTGCGGTGCACCAGCCTTTGGCACCGGCGGCGAAAGCCTCCAGGGCCAGCGGGTTGCAACCGTTGTAGAACGGCACGTCACTCAGGAGTTTCAGCTGGTGCATGCGCTGGATATCGCCGGTGCTCTCCTTGACCATGGTCACGTTGTCGACCTGCTTGAGGATGCGCAGGATCAGCTCCACCGACATGTCGGTGCCGCTGGTGGCCGGGTTGTTGTAGAGCATGATCGGTACGCCGATGCTGTCGCCAATCGCGGCGTAGTGGGCGAGGATTTCCGCGTCGCTGAGTTTCCAGTACGAGGCGGGCAGTACCATCACCACATCGGCGCCTTGGGCTTCGGCATAGCGTGCCCGGCGCACGGCCTTGGCGGTGGTCAGGTCGGACACGCTGACAATGGTCGGCACACGCTTGGCGACTTTCTTGATGCTGTAGGCGCTGACTTCGTCCCACTCCGCGTCGCTCAGGTAGGCGCCTTCGCCGGTGCTGCCCAAGGGCGCGATGGCGTGGACGCCGCTGTCGATCAGGCGGTCGATGGAGCGCCCGAGGGCGTCGAGGTCAATACGCTGGCCGTCGGCGCTGAACGGGGTGATGGTATAGCCGATGATGCCGTGAATAGTTGGGTTGGACATGGGTAAACTCCGGTCAGAAAGGGGCAATCAGTTCAGGCAATCGGCATGCTTGCGCAGGTTCTGCCGGGCGTAATAGTTGAACGCGGCGCCGTGGCGCTTGGGCTTGGAGATCCAGTCATGGGCCTCGCGCCCCAACTCCGGCAGGATCGGCTTGACGGTGCCTGCGGCCATCGCCAGCAACTGCAACTTGGCCGCACGTTCGATCAACTGTGCGATGACGCAAGCCTCTTCGATGCTGGCGCCCGTGGACAACTGACCGTGGTGCGAGAGCAGGATGGCGCGCTTGTCGCCCAGGGCCGTGGTGATGATTTCCCCTTCTTCATTGCCCACCGGCACGCCGGGCCAGGCTTGCAGGAAGGCGCAGTCTTCGTACAGCGGGCAGAGGTCCATGTGTGACACCTGCAGCGGCACTTCCAGCATCGACAGCGCGGCAATGTGCGTCGGGTGCGTATGGATGATGCAGTTTACATCCGGCCGGCCGCGGTACACCCAGGTATGAAAACGGTTGGCCGGGTTGGGAATGCCATGGCCTTCCAACACTTCAAGATCTTCGTTGACCAGCAGCAGGTTGCTGGCGGTGATTTCGTCAAAACCCAGGCCCAGCTGCTGGGTGTAGTAGGTGCCAGGGGTGGGCCCGCGCGCGGTGATCTGCCCCGCCAGGCCGGAATCGTGACCGTGCTCGAACAGGATTCGGCAGGTCAGCGCCAGCTTTTGCCGGTCGGTCCACGTATTATCCGCCAGATTGTTTTGCATCTGGCTCAGGGCTTGCTTGACCAGTTGGTCTTTTGGGAGTGCTAATGTCTTGGCCATATCGGTGTCCTTTGGGTGGTTCAATGGACGTCGGATTTGCTGCTCGCCCGCTGCTCGCAAGGTCGTTAGGTGAATGCAAATGACACGAATGATGCTATATGACACATTGTGTCATTGGCAAGCACGGCTCATCGCTTTCTGCAGGGATTAACCGCAGCAAATGTCTATCCGTTTGAAATTATTGAGAAAAAAACTTGGCGTGACCCTGGAAGCCCTGGCTGAAAAATCCGGGATGACCAAGAGTTATCTGTCGAAAGTGGAGCGCGGGCTCAACACGCCCTCCATTGCCGCTGCGTTGAAATTGGCCAAGGCGTTGAACGTGAAGGTCGAAGAGCTGTTCAGCGAAGACAAGGTCAGCCTCGACAGCTACAGCCTGGTGCGCAGCCACGAACGGCCCGACACCTCGCCGGGCTATGCGGTGCTGGCCCATCAAGTCAGCGAGCGCAGCCTGCTGCCTTTCATCATCTACCCTCCGGCCCAATTCACCGACAAGACCTTCAAGGAGCATTTGGGGGAGGAGTTTCTGTTCGTGCATGAAGGCCGGGTGGAAGTGGATTTCATGAACGAGCGGGTGTTGCTGGAGCGTGGTGACGCTTTGCATTTCAATGCGCAGAAGCCCCACCGCCTTCGTTCGGTGGGAGAGGTGCAGGCGCAGTTGCTGGTGGTGGTGCACAGTTCGGAGGAGTAACGCTTGCCGCAACCTGAAATGCAGTCAGTGTGGGAGGGGGCTTGCTCCCGATGGCGGTGGATCAGTCAGCTCATCTGTAGCTGACGCTCTGCAATCGGGAGCAAGCCCCCTCCCACAGTTGATTTTCTTTGTTTACTGGATCAGCGTTCGACCGGGACTGAAAGCGTCGGGTTACCCAGCGGATGGGTGCGTGCTACGAAGAACCTCAGCGTTGCGCCACTGCCCTCGAACAATTCCAAATACCGCCGCTTCTGCTGACGGATAAACCCATCGCTGCGCCCCGACACCGAGATCGCCAGGGTGCTGATGCTGGCTTGGCGAATTGCATCCACCAGGTGTTTATCCTGCGGCCCCAAGTCATGGCCGAAGATGCACAACGCGCCTTCATGGCTCAGCAATTGCTCATAACAGAACGACAGGTAATCCGAGCTGCGGATGCTCTTGAGCTTCTCTTCTACCTTGCCTTCACTGACGAACAGCGGCACATCGTCCAGGGTCTTGATCGTGTTGTTGATCGCAAAGCTGCTGAGCAAGGTGCTGTCGGTGGACGGCAGCTTGCGCGCCGTGCCATCGAGGTTGCGCACCAGGTGCAGGCCGCCGTGCAGGTAGAGGATGCGCGTGGTATCGGTATGGGTATTGCGCAGGTCGAAGCTTGAGTCGGCGCTGCGGAACAGGTCATCAATGCCCGGCGTGTGCAGGATCGCCCAGTAGTTGAGCAAGTCGTAGTTGCTGGTGAAGACGGTGGCGTAGTTGGCCAATTCAGCGTTGATCGTCGTCAGCGTCGACGGCTGCACCAGGCGCCAGGGAATGTGTACGGCATGAATGGTGTTGATCAGCGCTTCCTTGATCGCGTAGTAACGGTTACGCGGCGCCGCCGAACTCACCGCCAGGGCCTTGTTGACCCGGCTGGTGGTCTTCAAGGCGCCCAGGGCTTGTTCGAAGCTGCGGGTTTGCAGGGCGTCAAATACGCTGAGTTCGGATTGGCTCAGGGGTTTTTCTTCAACGGTGCGGGCGTTTTCGAACAGCGAGTCGTAGGAGAAGTCTTCCCAAATCGTCCGACTGGCACCGTTGCCGATCAGAATCCCGCTGAAGTCGAGGGCAGCGCGCAGGGCGCTCCAGTCTTCAAGGTGGGCGTCAATATCCTGGAAATCCTTCATTGCGGCGGGTCTACTCGAAATCGGCTGGGTGGTGACTTTATCACGAGCCGACGTTGATCCTGATCAAGATGCGCCATGCGGTACAGGTTGATTCTGTGGGCATAAAGCCTCTGAGGATTGACCATGAGCAGCACGTTCTTCATCCCCGCCGTCAACATCATGGGCAGCGACTGCCTCGACGAAGCCATGATCGCCATTCGCAATTATGGCTTTCGTAAAGCCTTGATTGTCACCGATGCCGGCCTGGCCAAAGCCGGCATGGCCAGCATGATCGCCGAGAAGCTGGCGATGCAGGATATCGATTCGGCGATCTATGACGGTGCCAGACCCAACCCCACGGTGGAAAACGTCGAGAAGGGCCTGGCATTGCTGCAGCAAAATGCCTGCGATTTTGTGCTGTCCCTGGGCGGCGGCTCGCCCCATGACTGCGCCAAGGGCATCGCGCTGTGCGCCACCAACGGCGGGCGTATCGGCGATTACGAAGGCGTCGACCAATCGAGCAAGCCACAACTGCCGCTCGTAGCTATCAACACCACCGCCGGCACTGCCAGCGAGATGACACGGTTCTGCATCATCACCGACGAAACCCGCCACGTGAAAATGGCCATTGTTGATCGCAACGTTACGCCCCTGCTGTCGGTCAATGACCCGGCGCTGATGGTCGGCATGCCCAAGGGGCTCACCGCTGCCACCGGCATGGATGCGCTGACCCACGCCATCGAAGCCTATGTGTCTACCGCTGCTACGCCGATCACCGACGCCTGCGCCATCAAGGCCATCGAGCTGATCAGCGCCAACCTGCGCTTGGCGGTGCGCGATGGCAGTGACATGGCGGCACGGGAAAACATGGCCTACGCGCAGTTTCTCGCCGGCATGGCCTTCAATAACGCGTCCCTGGGTTTTGTGCATGCCATGGCTCACCAGTTGGGCGGTTTGTACGACTTGCCCCATGGCGTGTGCAACGCGGTGTTATTGCCCCATGTGCAGAGCTTCAATGCCAGTGTCAGTGCCAAACGCTTGAGCGACGTGGCCCGTGCCCTTGGCGCGGATATCAAGGGCATTACGGTGGAAGAGGGGGCCCAGGCGGCCATCGCAGCGATTCGCCGCTTGTCCCAGGACGTGGATATTCCCGCTGGCCTGCGCGAGCTTGGCGCCAAATTGCAGGATATCCCGCTGCTGGCTGCCAATGCGTTGAAGGACGCGTGCGGGCTGACCAATCCACGGCGAGCGGATCAGCGGCAGATCGAAGAGATTTTCCGTAGCGCGTTTTGATAGGGGGCAGCCTTTAGCCGCAAGCGTTAAGCTACACGCTGAACGCGTTTAACTTGAGCAAGCTTGCGGCTTGCCGCTGAGGTCCCCTAATGAGAGTTCTGTTATTCGGCGCCACCGGCATGGTCGGCCAGGGCGTGCTGCGCGAATGCCTGCTGGCGGCTGATGTGCAGGAAGTCGTCGCCGTCGGCCGTACGCCCCTGACCCAGGAACACGGCAAGCTGCATCAGGTGTTGCACAGCGACATGCTGGATTTCCAACCCCTGGAAAACCTGTTGCAAGGCTTTGACGCGTGTTTCTTCTGCCTCGGCGTTTCCTCGGCGGGCATGAACGAAGCGCGGTACACCCACCTCACCTATGACCTGACCCTGGTCGCCGCCAGTACGCTGGCGCGGCTTAATCCGCAGATGACCTTTATCTATGTGTCCGGTGCCGGCACGGACAGTTCCGAGGCGGGCAAGTCGATGTGGGCGCGGGTCAAGGGCAAGACCGAGAATGCCTTGCTGCGATTGCCGTTCAAGGCGGTGTACCTGTTCCGTCCGGGGGTTATCCAGCCGTTGCATGGTGTGCGTTCGAAAACGCCGCTGTACCAATCTTTCTACAGCGTGCTCGGGCCTGTGCTCTCGTTTGTGCGTCGGGTAAAACCGGCGTGGGTGGTAAGCACCGAGACCGTCGGCCGGGCGATGTTGCAAGCCGCCAGCCATGGCGCGCCGCAGCCGGTGGTGGAGCAGGCCGAGATCAATCGCCTGGCTGCCGAGCGCCGTTGAGGTTGCACAAGCGCTCGATCTGATCAACTCGCAGTTGCCAGCGCCCGGGCGGGTGCGGCGCTGAATTGAATCAACGCCACGCCGCCGATCAACAACACCGCCCCCAGCACCCGTGGCGTATTCAGTTGGCGTTCCGCCAGGCCGAACAGACCAAAATGGTCGAGCAGTAACGACGCAAGAATCTGCCCGGCCATGGCCAACGCAATAAACCCCGATGCGCCCAGCTTGGGCAGCAGCATCAACGCCAACGAAATAAAACACACGCCGAACGCACCGCCGGCCCACATCCACAAGGGTGCCTTGCTGATAAAAGCCAGGCTCGGCAGCGGTAAACGCAGCGCCACCATCACCGGCAGCAGCACGATGATGCTTACCAGCAATGACGCCAGGGTGGCCCACAACGGATGCCCAAGCCCGCGCCCGAGGTTGGCGTTGATCGCGCTTTGAAACGGCACCACCGCCCCGGCAATCACCGCCAGCGCTAACAAACCCAGCCAATGCAACGTCGTCATCTCACATCTCCCAGAGGTTTTGCTGGACTCTAGGTTATTCGTCACGCAAATTTAAATTCCAAATTCTTATGCCGAGCATGCAGCTGATGAATGACCTGCGCCGCATCGACCTGAATCTGCTGGTGATCCTCGATGCCCTGCTCAGCGAGCAACATGTCACCCGCGCTGCCGAGCGCCTGCACCTGAGCCAGCCGGCAGTCAGCCATGCGTTGGCGCGCTTGCGCGATATGCTCGGTGACCCTTTGCTGGTGCGCCAGGGCGGTACCCTGGTGCCGACGCCCCGTGCTCTGGAGCTGGCGGCGCCGTTGACCGAAGCCCTTGCCCAAGTGCAGGCGTTGCTGGCACCGAATCGTTTTGACCCGGCTTCGGCCAAGCGCCGGTTTCGTATGGCGATGTCGGACTACAGCGCGGCGATTATCCTGCCCAGCTTGGTCCGTGCCCTACGTCATGAAGCACCTGGCATCGATCTGCAGATCATCCACGCCAGCCGTGAAGGTATGGTCGACGGCGTGCTCAATGGCGATCTCGACCTGGCGGCTGGCGTATTCCCCGATATGCCCGTCGAACTGCGTACAACGCTTCTGTTCGAAGAGCATTACACCTGCCTGGTCGACCGCCACAGCCTTGCACCCAGCGGCGTGCTCGACCTGCCGACTTACCTGGCGCGCCCCCATGTGCTGTTGGAGATGCGCGGCAGCGGCACGCCGGAAATCGAACGGGCCCTGCGCGCGATACGTGAACGGCGGCATGTGGCGATCAGCCTGCCGCATTGGGGCGTGGCACCGCAGTTGATCGAGGGCACGGACCTGATTTTGACGGTGTCGTCCCGCGGTTTACTGGATATCGATCATGCACGCCTGTTGACCGTGCCGCCGCCGTTTCATATTCCGTCCTTTGCCTTTGAGCTGGCCTGGCATGCGCGGCGGGGTGGGGATTCGGGGTTGCAGTGGTTGATTGGGCGGGTGCGGAGTGTATTGTCAGACGGTCACCAATAACCACGGGAAATCTACATGCTCAGCGGCTTTAACCACCTGACCCTGGCCGTGACCGACGTGCCGCGCAGCGTCAGTTTTTATCATGAGTTGTTGCACCTCCAGCTTGACGCCACCTGGGACAACGGTGCCTACCTGTCATTACCCGGCCTGTGGCTGTGCCTGTCACTGGACCCGATGCGCCCGCCCGTGCCGGCAGCCGACTACACCCACTATGCCTTCACCGCCGACGCCACTCATTTCGCCGCGCTGGTCGAGCGCCTGCGGGCAGCTGGTGTGCAGGAGTGGCGCGACAACCGTAGCGAAGGCGCGTCGTTTTATTTCCTGGATCCCGACGGCCACAAACTGGAGGCCCATGTCGGCGACTTGACCTCGCGCCTGCAAGCCTGCCGCGCCAAGCCTTATGCGGGAATGAAGTTTTACCCGCCGTGCTGAAACATGCAGAATCAATCACCTTCACACGTCTGTCAGAGCCTACCTATGACCCCCTCCTTGCTGCTCGCCATCCTTGCATCGGGTTTTATCTACGGTATTACCCCCGGGCCGGGTGTCTTGGCTGTGTTCGGCATCGGCGCTGCCCGTGGTCGACGTGCCGGGGCGGGTTTCCTATGTGGGCATTTGCTCGGCGATGTGGTGTGGTGCAGCACGGCGCTGATTGCCATCGTCGGTGCGCGGGAAGTCGGCAGCAGCGCGTTCGATGTATTGGGCGTACTCAGCGGTGTGTATTTGTTCTGGCTCGGCTGGCGTGCAATCCGCACCCAGCGCCGCAGCAGCGATGCGCCTCAGGGCGCGGCGCGGCATCCGTTCTGGCATGGCATTCTGTTCGGCCTGACCAACCCCAAGGCGTACCCGGTTGCCGTGGCGACCTTCACGGCGTTGCTGTCCAGCCGTGCGGAGTTGCTGACCTGGTCGATGCTGCCGTCGCTGATTTTCCTGAGCTTTATCGGTGGCCTGTTGGCCTACGCGATTCTGATCGGCGTGGTCGGTGCCCAGCGGGTGCGTACGGTGTATCAGCGTCATGAAATCCTCATCACCCGGCTCTGTGGTGTGATGTTTATTGGCTTCGCCATCAATGCCTTGGCGCACGCGCTGCCGGGCCTGTTGGGCAATAAATCGGCCTGAAGCATCCACGACCGTTCGTCGCACTGGCAGGTTTTTTTCTAAACCTTTGCCGCGCAAAAAATTCGAACTCAGGGCGGGGCGTGTTTTCCCCGCACTTATTTTTGCCCTGGAGGAACCCATCATGAGCCGCATGGCTATCCGGTTACGCACCGCCAGTTTCGCGATGCTGCTGGGCCTCGGCGCCAGCAATGCTTTCGCCCAGTCGCCTGCCGAATTCATCGAGCAGGCTTCGGCCAAAGGCATGGCCGATATCGAAACCAGTCGCATGGCCCACGCCAAGACCTCATCCCAAGAGATCAAGGATTACACTATCGAGGTCATTAACGAACGTACCCTGGCCAACCAGCACTTGGCAGCTATCGCCAAGAAGCTCGACTTGCCGGTAGCACCTCGGGAAAAGATCGTTGATAAAGCCGAAACCCTGATGCCCGAACTCAAGGACGGCGACTCCTTTGACGCTGCCTACACCGCGCAGCAGGTCAAGGAAAACGAAGACGCCATCGCCCTGTTCAAGAAAGAAGGTGCGGCGTCGGATGTGCCGGAAATAAAAGCACTGGTGGATGAAACGCTGCCCAAGCTCGAAGAGCGTCTGCAAAAAGCCCGTGCCTTGGCATCGACCTATGGCAAGGGGCATCAAGGTGATGGCTGAGGTCCTTACGTGAAATAAAAAAACGGCGATTGGATCACTCCAACCGCCGTTTTTTTCAGGCCTGGTTCAAGTCAGTCTTGATCTGCGCTGCATCGTCGGCCACGGCCCCGCAACTGCTGTTCAAACTCACCTTGTCGCTGCTGCCAATGCTGCGGTACTCCTTGCGCAGTCTTTCGAGTTCCTTGCGGTCCAGGCCATCCAGGCTGAGCACGGCATTCTGTGCGTCTTTGGATGCGCGTAACAGTTCATCGATCTTGATATGCAAGATGTCGTTATCACGGTTCTGCGTGTTCTGAATCAAAAACACCATCAGGAAGGTGATGATGGTGGTCGAGGTGTTGATGATCAGTTGCCAGGTATCGTTGTAGTGGAAGTACGGCCCGCTCAGGCTCCATAGGAGAATCAGCGCGACTGCCGCGTAGAAGGTCTTGGGGCTGCCTGCCCAACGTGACAGGGTTTGGGAGACTGCAGAGAATTTCATGACCGTTTTCCTCAAAAAGGGTGATGAAAATTCTGACCGCGGGCAGTCGCCGAAATTTCTTTTTACAACTTAGCGTTTGAACAAAGTTGTGCGTTTTTCTGCCAGGTATTTAAGCAGGAACCTACGGCGTCCCAGGACGGCCAGGGCAAGACTGGGTTTTTTCTGGATACCGCCTCATGGATGCCAATCCCGCCTTTGACCTGGTCACGCTTTATCATCTGACCGAGGACCACTATTTTGCCGCCACCTGCCTGACGCACCGACGCTACTGCGCAGCCATCAATGCCTATTTTATCGACGAGCATGATTTCCCGTGGAATTTGCTGTTCATTCGCCTGGGCAGCGCCCCATTGGGTGAGGAAATGGCTGCGACCCTCGAGCTGATCCGACGCACCCTGATCGAAGTACGCCTAGTGATTCATGAGCAAAAGGTCGAGGGCTTGCGCGAAGTGCTCACGGGGCTCGATTTTCACCCTGCTGAAAAGACCACGGCAATGGTCCTCCAATTGTCAGCGCTTATTCCATCAGAGGGTGAGGGCGATGTACACGTCCGCCTGACACGGGATTTGAATGAGTGGGCCGTTCCGCTTGGCAATGCGTACGCGATGCTACCCGAAGTGGTTGCGCATTATCAGGCCCGGCACCAGAGGGCCCTGGACGCTGATGAAAGCCTTTATCACTTCACCCTGTGCGCCGAAGGGCAGGTGAGCTGCTCGTTGACCTTGTCTCTATGCAATGGTGAGGCCCGGCTTAATGATGTCGGCACGCTTATTAACTTGCGTGGAAGAGGCTATGCCACGCGTTTGATTCGAGAGGCCCTGCATCATGCGTCGAGCCTGGGCGCCCAGCGTTGCTTTCTCGAGGCATCGGAGGGCGCCGTCCCGCTGTATCGCAAGTTGGGTTTCGAACGTTTATTCGACTATCGGGCATTTGTTCGCGTGGCTTTACCAGGCCTATGATCAGAAAGCCATTTTGATTTGGCCGCGATCTTCGAGGGTCAATAGATACTGTTTGGCCTCAAGCCCTCCTGCAAACCCGGTCAGCCCGCCCGATGCACCCACTACGCGGTGGCACGGCGCGATGATCGAGATCGGATTGCGCCCGTTGGCGGCGCCTACTGCGCGCACGGCCTTCGGGTTGCCGATCTGCTGGGCGATCTGGCTGTAGCTGCGGGTTTCGCCGAACGGAATGGTCAATAGGGCCTGCCAGACTTGCTTTTGAAAGTCGGTGCCGGTGAAGTCCAGTTCCAGCTCGAACCGGTTGCGCGTTCCATCAAAGTACTCCCTCAATTGACGCTCGGTTTCCAACAGCACCGGGTTGTCGTTGGCCTCGATCAATTCGCCCAGGCGCACGCGGTTGGCACGTTCCACTTCCCACAGGATGGCGCTGAGCCTGCCATTGCGCGTCACCAGGGTCAGTTCACCGACGGGGGAAGGCATGAGCTTGTATTGGTAAGTCACGAGCAGGCTCCTCGAAAGGGCGTTAATGGGGACAACGCTACTGTAGTGCCAGATGCCGGCGAAGAAACTGCGTTTCTTGCGGTCAAATTCTTCGCCAGCCTAGAAGTTCCAGTAAACCCAATTGGAATAGTACGGGTACCAGTAAAGCCTGGAGATATAGTAGAGCCCCATCAGCACGGAGGCTGTACTCAACATAAACGAAGAAGTGACATTGAGCAGAGTGACAATCAACGCGAATACAGCTACGCGTCGGGTTGCATGACCCCAGGCGAGCTTTACGCCATAAGCCGACGCAACAAGCGCTCCCGTTTGAAGGAGCAATGCAAGGGGAAATGGCAGCCTTATAAACGAAACCAGTAGCGGCAAAACCACCACCCAGCCCACCACTTGGCGCAGGATTGGTTTAGGCGTGTGCTGTTTGCTTTCAACCATCGCAAAGCTTCCGAGGTCCAGGTCGACAAGCTGACATCATCACCCATGTGGTTTCGTCACTGCCATAAGTCTTTACTTACCTACCAGCGGAATCTGTGCGGTTTTCAGTAGGCGTTGAATGAAGTGTATGGGCGCGCAGAAAAGGCGCCGTGGAGAGGTATTGCAAGGGTTTTCAGGGGTTAACGGGTATGCAGTGACTGCTCGAGTACGCCAAGAAATGCATCCGCCAACACACTTCTTGCTGATGCCGGGGTCAGTACCAGCAATTGTGCACACGCATCCACTTCCTGCATTGGCCTATAGGTCACACCTGTGTTCATCAGACTCTGCGTACAGTCCGGCACGAGCGCCACGCCCTGTCCGGCCGCCACCAGGGCGATGATCGAAGTGATCTGCCGCCCGGTCGGCCCAGGCCGCAGCGGATGGCCGTGGTGGCGGTAAAGTCGCTCGATGGACTGGTTCAAGCCTGACCCATAGTCAGCGGGAAACAGAATCAGCGGGTAAGTGCTTAGTTGCGCCAGGCTGACCGTCGCCTGGCTCGCCAACGGGCTCTCGCTGGAGACCGCTGCCACCAGCCGTTCTTCACCTAGTGACAATGCCTGGACATCAGTGCTTTTTGGCAACAGCCGGCTCAAGCCGATATCCAGGCGCCCATCCGCCACCTGCGCGCCCAGGCTGCCGGACGCGCACTCTACCAAGGTCAGTTGCACATCGGGAAAGCGCTGGGCGAAGGCCTGGATGGCGCGGCTGAACAGGTCTGACAAGGCGATTGAACTGACATAGCCCAATGTCAGCTGACCCGCCGTGCCGGCAGCCAATTTACCGGCGATCACCTGCGCCAACTCCACCTGTTCCAGCACGCTCCTGGCGTAGGGCAGGAACGCACGTCCCTGGGCGGTGAGGGTGACCGTGCGGCTGGTGCGATCAAACAGCTTGAACCCCAATTCGGCTTCAAGGGCGGAAATCTGCCGGCTCAGCGGCGGCTGGGCCAGGTGCAGGCGAAGGGCTGCGCGGCCGAAGTGCAATTCTTCGGCGACCGTCAGAAAGTAACGCAGCTTGCGTAGGTCGAGCATCCTGGTCCTTGGGTATCAATCGGTCGGAATTCGGTATTGGTTTAAGAGCTACCCGGCATTCTATAAAGACCTCACAAAATAAAACGAGAGGTTTCATGAAACCACGCCTGCATTGTGCCCGCCTTGCCCTGTTCCTGTGTGGCTGCGCGGCGTTTCTCAATCTCTACGCCACCCAGAGCATCCTGCAGGTGTTCGCCGCGCAATTTCATATCAGCGCCAAGGCCGCGGGATGGAGTATTACCGTGACCACACTGGCCGTGGCGATGACTGCGCCGTTTGTCAGCCGCCTGACCCGGCACTTCGAGCAGCACATTGTGATCTCGACTGCGGCGTTGCTGCTGGCCGGGCCGGTGCTGATGACGGCCTATGCTGACAGTTTCGCGCAAGTGCTGGTGTGGCGCTTTGTCGAGGGCATGTTGATCCCGTTTGTGTTTGCCTCCAGCGTGGCCTACATCGGCGATCGCTGGCGCGGCGGCACGGTGACCGAAGTCACCAGCCTTTACGTGGCGGGCACTGTGTTGGGAGGGCTTGGCGGGCGCTTCATCACCGGGGTGGTGACTGAATATGTGGGCTGGCGTGAAGCGTTTGAGTGGCTGGCGGTACTGAGCTTGATGGTGGGCGGTTTTATTCAGTTTCTGCTGCCGGCCAACCGCCCGCGGGCGCAGCAAGTCCAAGCGGCTTCGTCAGGCGTTTGGCGCAAGCCGTTGCTGGCCGCTTATGCCGTAGGCTTTTGCGTATTGTTCTCGCAAGTCGCTGCTTTTACCTACGCAGGTTTGTACCTTGGCCTACCGCCGTTCAACCTCGGGCCTGCCGCCTTGGGGACGCTGTACATGGTGTTTCTGTTAGCGTTGGTTGTGATCCCCATTGCCGGCCGCCTCAGTAAAGCCCGCCCGCATGTCGAATTGCTGAGCGTTGCCGCCATCTTGGGCGTCTGTGGTTCGGCCCTGACCCTGGTGCCTTCCCTCTGGTGCATTGTGGTGGGCCTGGCACTCAGTTCTACCGGCGTGTTCCTCGCCCAAGCCACTGCCAATGCCTTCACCACCACCACCGCTGGCGCCGACAAGGCAGCGGCGGTGGGGGTCTATCTCACCTGTTATTATCTGGGGGGGAGCTGCGGCGCTATCGTCCCGGCACTGATCTGGGAGCGCTGGGGCTGGGCCGGTTGTGTGGGGCTGATCATTGGTTTCCAGGTGCTGACCCTGTTGATCGCGCTGGCCGGCTGGAAGCCCCTTAAACCTGAGCTGATCCGCGTACCATGACCCATAAAAAAACCGGCCACCAAGGGCCGGTTCTTATGCATTCGCGCCAGAACCATCCCGACGCAAGCGCAAAATCTGAGTGGAGCGGGTAGAGGGAATCGAACCCTCAACTAAAGCTTGGGAAGCTTTCGTTTTGCCACTAAACTATACCCGCTCAGAGCGGCTGACTTTGTACCAGATGTCCGCCAGGATTTGAAGTTTTTCTTCGAAAAATGTGCGAGTTGCATGTGGCGAGGGCGCTCGCTCACGCTGGAGTGCGAAGCGCTCCTACAGACAGTGGATCTGCTTCGCACCCCATCCGTTCCCGTCAGCCTTCATTTCAGATGGCAAACGCCTGCTGGGCATGACCCTGCTGATACCGCAACCTGCTAACCTGCCGCTCCGGTTTCAAGAAGCCCACCACCGCCTCACTGCTGTCCCTACACGCCGCTTTATGCTCCATATCCAGGAAATGCCCCGTCGCCTGGATAGTGCTGAAGCTGCTCTTGGCCACATGCTGGCCAAACAGCTTGGCATCTTCGGCGCTGGTGTATTCGTCCCATTCACCATTCAGGAACAGCACCGGAATGTCGATCTGTCTCGCCGCCTTGAGGTAGCACAACCGGTCGCTGTTGAGCACGTGGCTGATGTGGAAGTGCATCTGCCCGTATTCGTGCTCGGCCAGGTTGCTGACGTGGCGGTAGTTGAAGCGTTTGAACAGCGACGGCAAGTGTTTGCCGATGGTGCTGTTGACCAAGTGGCCGACGCGGTCGCGGTCGAGGTTGCCGAGGTAGTCGACGCCGCGTTCGAGGTAGTCACGCATGGGGGCGTTGATCACTGGCGAGAATGAGCTGATCACGGCTTTCTCCACGCGGCGAGGCCGGTGCGCCAGGGCGACCAGAGTGGCAGCGCCGCCCCAGGAGAAAGACAGCACGTGCTCGGCGGCGAAATGGTCGAGCAGTTCCAAGAGGATCTGGCCTTCGACTTCCTTGGTCAGCATCTGCTCATGACGATTATGGATTTTCGAGCGGCCAGCGTAGGGCTGGTCGTACAAAACCACATTGAATTGCGGGTACAGGCTTTTCACGGTTTGAGCGAAGGACGCCGTGGTCGCCATGGAGCCATTGACCAGGACAATGGTCTTTTCAGCTGCGTCCGCGCGATAGAACTCCGTGTACACCCGATACTGCCCCTGTATATCCAGCACAGCGATTTCTGGCCTCATGTCGTAAGACTCCTGGCAAGCGGGTAGTGCGCGCAGATCACTCTGCACGAGCTTTGTGACAGGTAGGCATACGCCTGGAAAATGAGGGCCCCTGTCGGTCCGATGACGGCTGGCCGACGGGTATTGCTAGGGTGGGCTGTTTGCCGTGAAGGCCCGTAGATCAAGGGCGGGCCAGGCAAAATGTTTCTTGGAGGTTATAGGGTGACTCATCAGTCATAAAACTGGTTGATGCCCTGATTCAAGCAGTACAGTCGGCACGTCGCAAGGTTAAAGACTGGTTTTTGGCCATCACCGGCTGAACGGTCGTCAGACTTGTCGGATTTCTTCGTCAGTCAATGGCCGATATTGGCCCGGCGCCAGCGCCGCATCCAGTACCAAAGGCCCCATTCGCTCACGATGCAGTCCGATCACCTTGTTATCAAAATACCCGAACATGCGCTTCACCTGATGGTAGCGTCCTTCGATGATGCTCAACCGCGCCGTTCTTGAGCTCAGTCGTTCAAGCTCGGCGGGTTGGGTGGTGAGGTCTTCGAAGGCGAAGTACACACCTGCGGCAAACGTCGCCGCGTACTCCGGGCCGATGTCCTGCTCGGTTTGCACGTAGTAAACCTTGGGCAACTTGGTCTGTGGTTGCGTCAGGCGCCGCGACCACTGGCCGTCGTTGGTGATCAGCATCAGGCCGGTGGTATTGAAGTCCAGGCGTCCGGCGATATGCAGTTCGGCCTTGTCCGGTTCATCCAGCAAGTCCAGGACCGTGGGGTGTTGTGGGTCCGAAGTGGCGCTGACGCAACCCTGGGGTTTGTGCAGCATGAAATAGCGCGCCGGTTTACCCGCCTGCAGTACGGCGTCATCAACGCAGATCAGGCTGAATTCACGCACGTCATGATGGGGATCGCTGACCGCCACGCCATCAACGGTCACCCGGCGCTCCGCAAGCAGCAGGCGCACTTGCTGGCGATTGAACTGCGGCAGGTTGCTGAGGAAACGGTCAACGCGCATTGCGCTGACGCAACTGGTCGTCCACGTGGGCACAGCGCGGGCACAAGCAGGCTTGATTGCGCACTTCATCAGGCAGGGCTTCAAGCACCGCCGGGTCGATGGTGACGTTGTAGCACCAGCAGGCTTGGTCGGCGGTACGTGGGTCGGCCAGGGTGCAGTCGTTGCGGGCACCGCAGGCGGGGCAGAGGGTTGGCGTGGTCATTGGTCGGTTCAGGCAGGCTTCGGGCAGGGTCGCGCAAGTTCTTGCACGATACAGGGCTGCTCAGTCGCGTTCCATCTCCCTGTCCTGAAGACCGGTATTCAATTCGTCTGAAACAGATGTTTCTACTTGTGTCGTCAGCGCACCAGATTCTGTTTTTGATGTCAAATATTTCGTCATTCAGTGAAAGCTGAATGCCGCTTCCCAGCGTCGCTGGAGGAGCTCTTCCGCGGTCCAGGAGGCCGCCATGTATCGACGACTGCTGCTTATCGCTTTGCTCGGCCTGACCCTTTGCGCCTGCGTGCCCTACTACGATGGAGGCTCTACTTACTACCGTTCCGAGGTCTACACCGCACCTGCGCCGGCCTATTACTACGGTGGCCCGCGTTACTCCCCGTATGGGCGCAGTTACTACGCTCCAGCGCCTCGCTACTATGCGCCACCGCCTCGTTATTATTCCGCGCCGCGTTACTACCAGCCCGCGCCGCGTTATTACCCTAGGGCCGGTTACAGGCCCTATCAGAACCAGGGATGGGGCAATCGCTGGGGCAACGGTGGGTATGGACGGGGCTCCGATCACGGAGGTGGTCGCGGCGGTCACCGTTAAATGTTTTGAAAAACAAGCGGCGCCTGATGCGCCGCTTTTTTTAACCGTTTGTCGGTACTGTCAGATTTAACAGCTATCTTTGGGTTTCTAGATGCATTTCACTATGTGAGGCTGTGTATGCCCCGTAGAGAAAATGGGTGAATGGAACCTGCTATGTTCAAACGATTGATGTGTCTTTTCTTAATGATGGGCAGCGTTGCTGCCCTGGCCAGAGCGGAACAAGGTTGCCCTTATCCCTTGATGATCAAGCATGTCGATGAGCATTTTGAAGTCGTGGATAAAAATGTGCTGTGGCAGAGCCAGAAAGTCGAGAGCCGCGATTTTATCGACCGGTTTATCGGCGCCTTATTTACCCCGGGCAAAGGTGAGGAACGGCAAGGCGGCTACATGGACAAATGTATCTATCGAACTGGCGGGGGCGACGTTGTCGCCTTGAGACCAAGCCCGCCTGGCGTTCCGACCAGCATGTCATTGACTGATACGTTGTATTGGCGGCTAGACAAAGATCTATTCGGCCAACCGGTTTATTTGTGTGACGAAGGGCCGCCGGATAACTGCGCCTTCAAGGTAGCCGACAAAAAACGTAAAGCTGTCAAAAGTCGGATAAATCCGCCAGAGGATTCCTACCTTCCCACGCCTTATTGAAGTGCGCCTGCACCACTGCTTCCGGAAGCGTGTTGATATCCGGCCAATGCCAATGAGGCGCCTGGTCCTTGTCGATCAAGCGTGCCCGGACCCCTTCGGCGAATTCCGGGTGACGGCAGCAGTTGAGACTGATGGTGTATTCCATCTGGAACACCTGGGCCAGGGACAGATGGCGGGCACGCTGGATCTGCTCCCAGACCAGATGCGCCGTCAAAGGGCATCCTTCACTGAGGGTTTTGCCGGCGCGCGCCAATAGCGGGTCGCTGTGATCACGCAGCAGGCTCAATGCACGCCAGGCACAGCGTACATCCCCCACATCCAGCCACTCGTCGATCTGCCCGCGGCGTGGCAGCCACTGCGCTTCGGGTTGCTGGCTCTCCGCTTCCTGGGCCAGGGCCTTGAGCAAGCTGTTGAGCTGCATGACGGTCTGTTCCTGCCAGTTCAGTTGCAGCAGGCCATTGAGCAATTCGTCCTGCTGGTCATCACGCAGGAAGCGGTCGGCCAGGCCCAGGTCCAGTGCATCACGACCGTTGATATGGGCACCGGTGAGGCCCAGGAATAACCCGAGCTTGCCAGGCAGGCGGGAAAGAAACCAACTGGCACCGACGTCCGGGTAAAGGCCGATGCTGATTTCGGGCATGGCCAGGCGGCTGGTTGGCGTGACGATGCGCACGGAAGCGCTTTGCAACAGGCCCATGCCGCCGCCCAGCACATAGCCGTGGCCCCAGCAGATCAGCGGCTTGGGGTAGGTGTGCAGGCGGTAATCGAGGCGATATTCGGCAGCAAAAAACTGCGCGGCCAAGGCCGGGACTTCGCCGGGTTGTTCACGGCATTCCTGGGCCAGGCTGCGCACCTCGCCACCGGCGCAAAAGGCTTTGGGCCCATTGCCGCGCAACAGCACGCAGACGATTTGCGGGTCTTTGGCCCAGGCATCCAGGCGGTCGCTCAGCGCGAGGATCATCGGCAGGGAGAGGGCGTTGAGGGTCTTTTCTGCGTCCAGGCTGGCGATGCCAATGCGGGCACCGCCACTGCCGGTCAGTTCTTCGAAGTGCAGGTTCATTGTGACCTCAATCGAGAAGGTGAAGGATGAGTATGATCCCTTCGTGGGAAAGTGCCGGTGGTGTGTCAGATCAATTGACAAGCGGAGTCGGCTTTCCTAGGGTTCGCCTCATTCTTTTTTACAAGACAATTCAACTATGACCGATGGCGACCGTATCAAACTCGAACCCAGCTGGAAACACGCCCTGCGTGATGAGTTCGAGAAGCCCTATATGGCCCAGTTGCGCGAATTCCTGCGTCAGGAACATGCCGCCGGCAAAGAGATCTACCCGCCCGGCCCGTTGATTTTCAACGCTCTCAACTCAACGCCCCTGGACAAGGTCAAGGTCGTGATCCTCGGCCAGGACCCCTACCACGGTCCCGGCCAGGCCCATGGCCTGTGCTTTTCGGTACAACCGGGGGTGCCGGCGCCGCCGTCGCTGGTCAATATCTATAAAGAGCTCAAGCGCGACCTGAACATCGACATCCCCAACCACGGCTACCTGCAAAGCTGGGCCGACCAGGGCGTGCTGATGCTCAACACCACCATGACTGTAGAGCGGGCGAATGCCAATGCCCACGCGGGCAAGGGCTGGCAGTTCTTTACCGATCGGATTATCGAGGTGGTCAGTGAGCATCAGCCCCATCTGGTGTTTCTGCTGTGGGGCGCTCACGCCCAAAGCAAGCAGAAGCTGATCGACGCCACCAAGCATCTGGTGCTGACGTCGGTGCATCCGTCGCCGTTGTCCGCGTATCGCGGGTTTCTGGGATGTGGGCATTTCAGCCGGGCCAACAAGTTTCTTGAGCAAAGCGGTGAGACACCGATTGATTGGGTGTTGCCGCCTGTCTGATACGTGCGAGGCGTGCTATGCCGTCTCACATCTGCAATTCGATGATTCGAAAGAATTTTATCGTTCTAGCCAAGCTGAACAAAACTGCACGGGACGCAGCACCTGTTAGTTCTGACAGTATCCGCTTGGGGGCAAATTGCCTTAACTACTCTCCGTGATCTTTGGATGGGGTCAGTACCCTTTAGGTGGTCGAAGGCCTCAACCTGATAGTCGTCTAGGAGAGTCGATATGTCTGAGTACGATCCGCTTAACCCGCCTTCCAGTCGTGGCACAAAAGCAGGTGTGCTGGTCCTGGATGCACCTGTTGCACCTGATGCATTACCCCTTGAGGCAGATGACCGCGGTCATAAAATACCGGTATTTTTTCAAAGCACAGGGCTGAGGGTTGAAGTGCCTGCGTTGTGGCCCGGCAGTAATGTGCTTGATCCTGGGGATATCACTCTTGTCAAGTGGTTTTTTGAGGCCGAGATGTTTGATGAGAAGAGGCTGACAGCGCCTTATGACGCTAGCGACCTGCCTGACGTTGACGCTCTGGTACCCCCCCATTTCATGGACGTACCCGGCCTGCATAGATTGCGCTACGAGGTGATATTAAGAGAATCAAGTGGTAACCCAGGGGAGCTTTCGTTTTCGACAATTCTGGACAGTGACAAGGTCGGGCCAAATAACGGCTTGCGTGGTCCGCGTTTCCAGTTCCCGCAGGTCATCGAAGATGACGGCGTAACGGATGAATATCTGGATAATCCCGCCAACCTGGACAGAGTGACCGCTACCATTGATTTGATATGGCCGGACATACGTTTGGGGGATGTGGTGGAGGCTTCTTTAATACCACTGCCTTTTCTCAAGCCTTTGCGCAAACGTCCACGCCATTTGGACATCGTTGCCACCACCACCATTGTTCAAGCGCACAAGGATGGGGTTCGGCCCATTGAGGTGCATTTCCCGGGCGCTTTTCTTCGCGGTTTGCCCAATCGGGAGTTCAACGCTCAGTACTATTTGAAAGACCGCTCGGGTCGTGAGTCGGGCCCATCACGTACCGCTCCCCTGTTAATCAATCTGACGCCTACGCCCACCGACCTGGATCCTGTTCAAATTCCGCAGTTGAATGATGGGCGTATAGCCCTCAATGACGCCCGTGCTGAAGGCGGGGTATATATGAATATCCTCGAAGTATTCGGCTCAACAGAGGGGGATCGTCTCCTACCGTCATGGGATCTTATACCGCTTGACCCCATCGTTATTTCAGCTTTTCAGGTTTGGCCTATCAGGGTGCCGATTCCGTATTCGGTGTTGGCCAGCGGCGGTTACGAGTTCGTTTCCGGGATTGTGAGGGCAGAATACAGTTGGCAGAAAGGCGTTGCCCCCTCCAGGCCATCGATCACCCGCTTTGCTCCTGTGGATCTGACGGTTGCCGGGCCGGTGAGCCCGAATAACCCAAACCCTATCAACCTATTGCTGGACGTGGTGACAGTGAAGGGGGTAGATGGTGACAACCAATTGACTATCAACGACGAGGGTAAGCCGGTACGCGTGATTACCTCGTTGTATGGCGCGCCCGATGTTGGTCAAACGTTGGAACTGATGGCAGGGAGCTTTCCCGGGCCCATCGCGACCTACACCGTACAAGCGGGAGATAGCGCGGGTCGGGAAATTGAGTGGTTCGTCGACTGGAACATCATCGAGCTTTTAGATACAGGTTGGGTTCCTTTCTTTTACTGGACCTTCAACGGGGTCAACCGGCAACGCGCGCCAGACACACCGGTAATGATCAATACGGTGCCTATCGTTGGGCTCAAACCCCTTGAGTATGTCGGAGTCAACTACGGACCTGGCCCGGACGCTGGGTTTATCAGCTGCCATCTGCGACCTTGGGTAAACGGAGCCGGCGTTAAAATACCCGGGGATCCAACGCTGTTGGACGGCGGTGATGAGGTGATTTTGCACTGGGCCAGTTATGCGCACCCTAATGGTTTCGCCGGCGCTGTCATTCCTGACACCATCAAGTCCTTCAGCCATACGCTGACGGAACAAGAAGCCCGTGAGGGATATGTCTTTCAGGTTCCGTTTGACCCATACATCTTGCTTCCAGGGCTGATCAAGCCACCAGAAGGGCAAACCAACCCTCGGCATGGCTCTGCGGTTGCGCGCTATCAGATCATCAAACCGGCCGGTGCAGGCATGGGGTATTCCGAGCGTAACTTGGTGTTCATCAGATTGATTCGGCCCAACTCACCGCCTTGCGTGTCGGACGATTAGGCGTAGTGGAGAAGGGTGCAGTGTGCTTGTAGTGGAGGAGGTGCTCGTGGTTGCGAGCATCACAGTCGAGCCGCAAGGGGTACTGTCAAGTTTGACAGTTACGCGTTAAAGGGAAATGCCATTAAATGAATGAGAGGCCAGCAGATTTGCCAATTCAGACCTCTGCAGGGTCGGCATACGTTTAGAAAATGACACCCGGGTGTTTAGTCTTACCGTCGTTTTATGCCCGGACAGATACTTATTCTTTTGAGGAGTTTGAATCATGTCCAACACATCCAGTAAACCTGTTAGTCAAGACCCTGTAGGCCCCATGGAAGAGTGGGAAGAACCCGTTCTCGATCCCACATATTTACCTGCTCCGACGATCCCTGGTTTATTGCCGGCCATTGCTGGCGACAACCACCGGAATGTGGTGCCAAGGGCGCTTCAATTGAGCGGACTCAGTCTAAGGGTTGACCTGTGGGACCGTACCGGCTTTTTTAATGACTTCGATATACTCACCGTCTCTGTGAATGGCCGGCCGGTACATATTGAGACCTACGACGCAGCTGTCACTTTACCTGATCCGGTAATTGTGGATTTGGGCCCCAAGTCGGCCTTGCAAACCAACGGTGTCAAAGACATCAGCGTTCATGTGCTCAACCTCAGCGACAATGACGTTAATTACAACATCAATCGGGTTTACGTAGATGCGCAGGACCCTAACTATGGCAGTCAACCTTCGAGGGTCATGATAGAAGATTACGGCACCGAACTGACCCCAGCCTTTCTCGTGGGTAAAGCGGGTTTGGAATTCACCATTCCCACGCCGGCAGACCGGCGTGGCGGTGATACTTATCGAGTACTTGTGGGAAGTAATATCGTTGCGATCGAGGATGACGTGCCGGTGACAGGCGACATTACTGGTCATATTCCAACTGCAACGATTCTTGAGCGGTCAGGTTCGATAGACGTGAGATATAACCTGGCTGATCGGTCTGGCAACACGACTACGTTGTCTATTCCAAACTACGTACAAGTGAGTCTGAACGAAGCGCCCGTGTTTGGTCCCGTCAGTGTGTTGGAAGAGCCATTGGTTGATAAAGCAGAGGCCCGTAACGGCGCAACGGTGCGGTTGGAAAGCCTGACCGGCCATTTGCAGAACGACACTCTGGTCGTGTTATGGGGGACTATTGAGATCTATCGTCAATCTGTTGGCATGCCCGTTTTCCCAATTGACATCCCTGCACGTTTTGCAGCTATTGCGGCAGGCGGGAATTTCTATACGGCGGATATCAAAGTCATGATTGAGCGCCAAGGCAGCCCCACTTACAACGCAGCTTTGGTGCAAGTGGATGTCGACCTGCGTGAGCCCGGTGGGCAAAACCCTGGCGAAGGCCCTGTAGACACAAACGTGGCACAGCCCGTTCTGCTCGGTGGGGGCCCCGACCCCAAACCCGATAACCGCCTCTCCGAGAAAGATCGCAACTTCGATGCCACCGTCACTTTCACCCTACCACCGGGGCTGGAAGTGGGTGATTTCATTGACTATGTCTATGGGGGGGATGTCGTTGGGACTTACCCGGTAACCGGGGCGGAAGCGCCCGATTTTCCGGTGCCTTTTACCGTGCCGTGGGCCACTATCGATGCCAAGGGCAATGGCACCATTGAAACTCACTGCGTTATTCGGGATGCCATCAACTATAAGCATTCTCCGAATCAAGATGTTGTCGTGGAGATCTTCAACATCGGTAGCCTCACGCCTGTGACCTTTGAAAATGCCACGGTTATTACAGGCAACCCGAACTTCACCTATGCCATTAACTGTGCTCGGCAGCCTTGGCTAGGTGTGCCTGTCAAGATTCTGGATCCCGGGCTCCTCTTGGTTGGCGACAAAGTGATCATCGAGGCTGTCAGATACGCGTTCAACGCTCCTGGCGCGCCTGTCGGTACGCCCATAGAGACCTCTGAATTCGAGCTCAACAGTGAGCATGTCAATCTTGGCTTGACCGTCCCGCTGGATTTGAAGGTCTGGCTTCAAGACGTCACAGGCAATAATGGCCGAGGCATCGTCGGTGTGCGTTGGAGGCTTCTGCGCCCCTCCACGGGAGACCGGGGCAGGTCCGACGAGGTGAGGGCAGCCTGGGATCTGGTTGGTTCGGGAGGCAACATTCCTGGCTATTGTGTTCCGGGTGCGTCGCGCGTCAAAGGTACGCTTTGATTGATTGTCGGGGCCCCACCCTCTCGCTTGAGAGGGTGGGGTTTTTTATTGAGTTTTGTACCTTAAGGAAAGTCCTACGCTCTTTGGGAACTCACGTTATTAGTCTCTGCACCGTGGAAAACGGAAACCTCTTCGATACGGGTTCCGGGTTCGAACTGGTACTTAATTCTGAGGCTACACAACATGATTTCTCCTGCTTCCCAGCGTTTTCGTTATTCGCGTTTATCATCGATCATCAAGCTCGTAGCCGCCGCACCGTTGTGCCTGTTGAGTCAACAGGCAATGTCGACAATTGTGGTGGACGGAACGGTGGGCAGCGGCAAATATGACGTCCGCCCGGGGGCCGCAGCCAGCGACTATCTGGCCCAAAAAGGTGCGACGCTGACTGTTCACAAGAACGCCAACGTTAAAGAAATACGTGCGACGAGCGGGTCGACCTTGACGTTGACAGGAGCCAACGTGAGTTCTGTCCATGGCTCCCAGGCGGCTATTGCGCTCAGCAATTCAAGCGCCACTATTTCCGACGCGCGCATTACCAGCCACACCAGTGGCGGCTTGAATGTGGCTCGCCAGGTGGGCACGCCCACGGGGTCCTACGCACAAGTCGACAATAGTGAAATCACTGGAGCGACCTATGGGGCCAACGTCACGTCCCATAGCCTTCTGGAGTTGAACAACTCTGTGCTGGTGGGCCAACGCCAGCAAGGGTTGAGGCTCCTGGGAGGGGCCGCAATCGCCACTGACAGCGAAATTACCGGTGGTACCACGGGCGTTGTGATGTCCCTTGAAAGTGCAACTGCCCTTGAGTCGCCTCACCTGATACTCGACGGTTCGCGTGTGACGGGCCTCGATGGCCCCGCGATTAATGTGCTGGGGCCGATCACGGCTGAAATCGACGTGACCAATGGTTCGTCCCTGCAGGGTCAGAACGGTAACATGCTCGAGCTGACCCAGGGCGGCTCGGCCAACATGCGCGTGCGCTTCAGCGAGTTGGCTGGCAATATTCAGGTGGGTGCCGACAGCGCGTTGGACCTTAACCTGGACCACGCAATTCTGACGGGTGATGTCATCAACAACGGCGGCAGCGCCAGCGTCGGCCTGAATAATGGCTCGGTGCTCACCGGCCGCCTGGAAAACGTCGACACACTGGCGATCAACAGCGACGCCACCTGGGTCATGGTCGACGACCAGCATGTGGGCGATCTGCTCCTGGCCGGCGGTAACGTCAAGTTCGGCGACACCGGCACGTTCTACAAATTGGACGTGGACAACCTGTCGGGTAATGGCACGTTCGTCATGAGCGTGGATTTCGCTACCTTGACCGGCGACTTCCTGAATGTCACCGGCACGTCCTCGGGTGACCATCAGTTGTTGATCGCCAGCACCGGTGCAGACCCGTTGTCGGAAGATCGCTTGCATGTCGTGCACACCGAAGACGGCGGCGCCAAGTTCAGCCTGGTGGGTGAACGGGTGGACGTGGGTACATACTCCTACAGCCTGGTTGACGACAACGAAGGCAAGGATTGGTTGCTCGATCCGGGCAGCAAGGTGATCAGCCCGAGCACCAACTCCGTGCTGGCCCTGGCCAACGCGGCGCCGAGTGTGTTGTACGGTGAAATGACCAACTTGCGCACCCGCATGGGTGAGCTGCGCCACAGCGATGGTCAATCGACCGGGTTGTGGAGCCGCGCCTATGGCAACAAATTTGAAGTGAACAACAGCGATAAAGGCATGCAGTACAACCAGACCCAGCGTGGTTTCACCCTGGGTGCCGATGTGCCGTTGACCGGCGGTGATGGCCAATGGCTGGCGGGCTTCATGGCCGGTCACAGCACCTCGGACCTGGACCTGAGCCGCGGCAGCAAGGCCACCGTCGACAGCTACTACGTGGGCGGCTATGCAACCTGGCTGGATGCAGAGAGCGGCTTGTACTTTGACGGTGTGCTCAAGTTCAACCGCTTGCACAACGAGTCAGACGTTGCCATGAGCGACGGCAAGAAAGCCAAGGGCAACTACACGCAAAATGCGGTCACGGCTTCGGCTGAAGTGGGGCGTAATATCAAGCTGGATGACGGTTACTTCGTCGAGCCATACGGCCAATTGGCCACGGCGATCATCCAGCGCCAGAGCTATGAGCTGGACAACGGCCTGCAAGCCGAAGGCGCACGTACGGCCTCGGTGGTGGGTAAGCTGGGCGTGACCGCCGGGCGTGACATCCAGTTGGACAGCGGCAGCGTGTTGCAGCCGTACCTGCGTACGGCGGTGGCCCATGAGTTCAACCAGAGCAACAAGGTGTCCGTCAATGGCAACAGCTTCAACAACGACCTGTCGGGTTCGCGGGTTGAGATGGCGGCCGGTATCGCCATGGCGGTGTCGAAGAATTGGAAGGTGCATGCCGATGTGGAACGTAGCATGGGCAAGAGCATTGACCAGCCTTGGGGGGTGAATGTGGGGTTGCGTTACGATTTTTAAGGATGTGAACGTCTGACGTGTAACCCACTAAAAAGCCCCGGATCGCAAGATCCGGGGCTTTTTATTGAGTTGGCACCGGGGGCGAGCTAAAACACCACCAAACACACGGAATCGTACCGTACCGTCTGGCAGGCGGGACGCGCATATGTGCAGGGGGATTGGTTTTTCCTCGCGCGCTTGCTGTTCGGTAACGGTGTGGAAGTCGACCGGGACCAGCAGATCGTTGCAGAACAGCTCAATGAAATCACCTTCAAGCTGGCCTGCATAGGCGCGCAAGATGCAAATCAAGCCTGCGCTACCGTGGCCCTCCAGTAATTGTTGGTACACGCCATCGGAGAACCCTACCGCCGGCGTGGTCAAACCGGGAATGTAAGGCGCTAGCTGCGAGACAGGAGGGAGGTTGCTCAGGGCGGGTTCCATGATCAGGACCTCGTAGTAGGACGCGGCACCGCGACGGGAGGGAGCATCAGGGATTGAACGCAGGGTGGAGGGCGGATGAATAGCTGTGAGAATGGACAGTGCCGACGAGTGGTATGGTGCACTGAGGCTGCCTGAATCGGTGCCCCCAAACTTGCGTCGAGCAGATATATTCGCGCTTTCCTACGAGTCGATGCGGCCGCGTGACTCTTCTGCCGGGCTGGCTGCAAGCACTGAAAATGCGAATAAGCGCTGATTAGTAGCGAATAAAGCGCAAACAGGTTCATCGGAGAGATAAACCTGTTTGCGTTACTTCTGGCTTAAGTTGCCCTGGATATCAAAGTTGAACGATAAACACCGTATTGGCATTGTAGTTGCTGACTAAGGCATATGACCCATCGGGGGCAATGGCGATACTTTTTGGGTGGACGAACCCCGTGATGGTTCTGATGACTTCCTCTTTGTCGGTGTCAATAATTGCCACTGAGTTAGCGCTGTTCATCGCTACATAGGCTAACGGGCGTGTAGGGTGAAAAGCTATACCGAACGCACCGGGAAGATTAGGCACAGTGTTGCTTATTAAGCTAGTGCGTGTGTCGACGACTTTCAGGTTGCCCCCTTGGTCCGGAATATAAATTTTTTGTCCATGAGGGCTGTACGCCAGTCGGTAAATACCAGAAAAACCTGAAAGTGTCGATACCTGATTGTTGGTGGCAGTGTCGATAATGCCCATCGCACCATAGCCTGCACAGTATAGACGTGTGCCCTGCGGAGCCAGCGTAAAGTCCATTGGGTAATAGGCGTTGCCCGTGTAGATTACGCTGCTGTCCGATGTGTCAATAACTTGTAATGAGCTGTAGGAATAACTGCCGTAGTAAAGGCGCGAGCCGTCAAGATTAAATGTTAGGGCGCCAAATCCATAGGGGTTAACGCCAGTAATTTTATTGATGATTTTATTGTCGCTTGTATCGATTATTTGAATTTCGCCAATGTAGTATCCACTGACGTATAGGCGTGATCCGTCTGGATGAAGCGCCAATCCATTTGTGTAAGTGTTAGCGGGCAGAATAATGGTGTCCGAAAGGCTGAATGTCGTCAGGTCAATCACGGATACCGTGCTGGTATTGTAGTTCGCAACATAAGCCACGGTCCCCTCTGCATTAATGACGATGCGATCCGGGCCGCCGCCTACGTTGATGCTGTCTACAACGCCCGGTTGCTTCCTGATTCTGTAACTTGCAGGCACCAACCGTTGCGCTGTCGCCCGCCCGCCCCCATCCAGCGATACATACGCCTTGAGGTCCAGCGGGCTGCCATCGGCGAGTCTTCTCAGGTAACTGGCCGGAATAGGCGTAAGGATGCGCTCGGCGGCAAACTCGGCGGGCGTCAGCGGGGTACCGTTGCGCAACACTTGATTCACTGTGCCCTCGGCGTCAATCCACACCGCTTGCGGGTTCTCAGGGTCGTAGCGCAAAAACGGCCAGGCATCGATCCGAACATCATGTGCCTTGGTGACGTCAATCACCCCGCCATTGGTCTCGGCCTGCGGCACACTCACCAAGTCCCAATACTGCGCCTCCAGCGCCTCGATCTCGAGCGTCAGTTCCCTGGACGGTTCACGCTTGTGGTCACGGATCACCTCGTAGAACACCCGGCAACTTTGCGCCAGGTTGGCGCCCACAAACACGTTGGGCACGGTGAAATCGACATAGTCTCCACCGGGCGCAGGTATGCCAGGCTTGATGCCGATATCCGGTGTGCCGAGCTCCGGTTTGCCGATGACGTACACCTTTATGTCATCGCTTGCCAGCATCGGGCGATAACGTACGCGCACGGTCACCACGCCCGACTGCAGCACATGCGCAGGGTTCAGGCGGCTCAGGGTCGACGTGATCTGCGTGCTTTCGAGCACTTCGGGGACGGGCAGGTCGAGGGCCGCGCCGACGCGGATCGGCAGGGCCTCGGAAAGCATGTCACGCTGCCCCGGTTTTACCACGGTGTAGTACAAGCTTTGGGTGCCATTGAGGTTGGCGGTGACGTAGAGCCGAGCAACCACGAAGGGCAGGTCGACACCGAGCCAGTTTTCGTCGATCTCGAATTCCATCCGCGGGGCGCTACCGCCAGGGGCACTGCCTTCGGCGTACAGGTACACCGTGGCGCCCAAGGTGAAGGCGGGATGAGCCTTGACCGTGACATTCAGGTTGCCGCGGTTCTTGTCCGGGTCGAACACATGGTCCGGTGGCACTGCTTCGCGTGTGATGGGCGCTGGCAGGATGGCTCGCAGGCCTCCCACGTACAGGTTCAGCCGACGTGACGGTGGCCCGCCGTTGACGGTGTAGTGCAGCGAGAGCGAGCCGCCTTCCAACTGGGCGATTTCGCCATTGGGCCCGTTGGGCAGCTCTAGGACTATATCGTTCTGGCCGGCGCGGGCCGTGTGCTCGGCATAGTAGGACCGACCATTGGCGTAGGTGCCGTTGAGCACCAGCAAAACGCGAGCGTTGGCAGGGTAGCCGGTAAGGGCCCTGATGAACACCGTCACTGGGTCGGTGGCTGCGGGCAGGTTTCCACCTACGGCCTCGAGCACGATAGGTGGCGCCAGGCCGGCCTCGACGGGGGTACCGGTGATATCCACCGACCTGTCGAGGGAGTTGCGTGGCAATGCGTTGAGGCGAAGCCGTTGATAGGTCAATTGGACGCGCCCATCGATCAACGGCACGATATCGGCGTAGGGCCAGCGGATGCGCTGGGCGCGAGTGGTGGAGTCAATAGGGTGGTCGTAAAAGGTGGTAATCAACTGGCTGCCTTCAGTGCGCCCGGAGACTTTCAGGCGTAGTACGTCACCGAGTTCATAGCCCTGGCGGTTCACCTCAACCACAATGGTTGCATCGTTGCCGTCAAGGTCATCAGCATCGAGCAGATCGTTTTGGCCTGGCCGCTCGATGGATTCTGCGATGTAAGGGGCCGGTAAAAGCGGTTCTGCACCCGTGTTGCGCCGTACCTCGATGACTTGAGGTGGGGAAAATCCTTGGGAGTGGTTGCCGACCTCGTCCACCACTTCGTATTCGCACACGTGCACGCCGTCACCCACCTTATCCCAAGTGCCGGTGTTGACGTTGATGATGATCGGGGCTTCGCCCGCCGCCTCGAATTCAGTCACGGGGTGTTTGACAACGCCCCCCCCGAGGCTCAGGCGAATTTCATCACGAACCTTGCGATGATTGACCCTGGGGAGGTTTGTGTTAACCGGGTAATAGCCGATGGATACGGGGATGGGGTTTATGGAGTTTTCCGACGTGACGCCGAAGTCGATTACATCCTGAGGAAATACGGGCTTGGGCAGGTTCTCGTTTTGCGGGGTGCTGGCCACCGGGTTACGCCCACCTGGGAACTCGATATCGACCTTGATATTGAAGGGTTTGGTTTGGTCGCTGCCTCCACCGACGTGGGTCACAAAGGCCTGCAGTGTATTGCCGGCCTCACGGATAAAGCGTTCGCTGGCCACATGCAGGACAATTTGCAGGCCCTGGCGGGCCTCATCCTCGGTTACGGTATGAAAGTCAACGCGAACACCATTTAATTTCAGCTCGATGAAGTCCCTGTCAACCTGCTCAAGATAAGGCAGCAGGATACAGGTCACGCCTTTGTCACTGACCTCCAGCGCCGCTCGGTTAAAGCCACCATCGAAGCCGACCACCGGATTGCTCAGAGTGGGCAGGTACAGGGGCAAGTCCGCGAAGGGAGTATTGCGAAAGGACTGTGACGTCAAGATGGCGTCGTCGGGTTGGGCAATGGTGAAGCCTTCAGGGCGCAAAGAGGCGGGCTGAACGGAAATGGGTGAGCGATCGGGGTGCTGGGTATCCTGGTCGATAGTCATGAAGAAGGTCCTGTCAGAGCCGTTGAGGGGCGTGCCCGAACTGGTTGGGCTGAGCATCACTCGGTTGATTCAACGCTGTGACGAGGGCGAGAGATAGCTGTGAGAATTGACAGTGCCGACGAATGGTAGGGGCCTGGGGCGACCCAAGCCAAAGCAAGATCAGGCCTGCCGATTCCAATGCCTGAATAACGGCTCCGCCAGAAACAACACAAACAACAAGCGCATCACCTGCATCGCCGTCACCAACGGCACCGACAATTGCAGGGTCTCTGCCGTCAGGCTCATCTCGGCGATGCCACCGGGCATCATGCCCAGCGTCAGTGAGCGCAGGTCCAGGTGGGTCAGCGCACTCAACCCTACCGCTGCCAACGTGGCGAGCGCCATGGTCAAGGCCGTGCCAATCAAGGTGCGGCCCATGAACGCCGGTGCGCTGCGGAAGAACTGCCGATTGAAGTGGCAGCCCAAACCGCTGCCGATCAGCCATTGGCCGATCTGGCTGCCGCCGTCGGGCAGGCCAATGTGTAAATCCCAGGTCACGCTGGCGATGGCACTCACCAGCAATGGCCCGAACAACCAGGGATTGGGTTGGCGCAAACGCTGCCAGCCCCAGGCAACCAGCGCACCTATCGGAAACAGCAGGGCCAGCCACGTCCAGTCCACAGGCGCCGGGTGAAACTGCGGTGTACCGCCACCCAGCAAATACTTGAAGATCGCCGGCACACACAACACCACCACCAGCACACGCAGGCTTTGTCCTGCCGCCACCCGACTAAGTATTGCGCCGTTGCGGGCGCCGAGGTTGACCATCTCCCCGGAGCCGCCCGGCATACTGGAGAAAAACGCCGTGGCGCGGTCTTCACCGCTGCGGCGCATCAACCACACGCCGACCACGCTCGACAAACTGGTCACCAGCGCCCCGAAGAAGATCAGGCCGAAGTGGCTCATCACTTGCTCGATCACCAGCGGGGTGAAGTGCAAGCCAATGCCGATGCCCACTACCCATTGGCCGCATTTGCGCCCGCCGGGAATCTCCGCCAATTGCCAGGGCGTGAGGCAGCGCACCAGGATGATCGCCAGCAACGAGCCGACCATATACGGCAAAGGCCAGCCGACTAGGCTGGCCAGGTAACCGCCGGCCAGGCCGACCAGCGGTGTTCCCCACCAATGTTTGAAGGTGACCTCAGACATCGGCCACGGCACGACGCTGCAGGGCTCGTTTGCGATAGATGCGAATCAGCGGGAACATCAGCATCAGCGCTGTCAGTACCCATACGCCAAAAGTGATCGGGCTCGACCAGAGGATGTCCAGTGCACCGTTGGAAATCGACAGTGCACGGCGCAAGTTCTGTTCCATCAGGCCGCCGAGGATAAAGCCCAACAACACTGGCGAAAGCGGGAAATCCAGCTTGCGCAGGATGTAGCCGAAGATACCGATGCCGACCATCAGGAACAGATCGAAGGTGGTGGCGTGCACCGCATACACGCCAATGGCGGTAATGATCGCGATCACCGGCACCAGCGCCCAGTTCGGCACAGCGAGGATGCGGGTGAAGATGCGGATCATCGGGATATTGAGGATCACCAGCATGATGTTGGCGATAAACAACGACGCGATCAGGCCCCAGACGATGTCCGGTTGCTGTTGAAACAGCAGCGGCCCCGGGGTGATGTTGTACAGCGACAGGGCGCCGATCATCACCGCCGTGGTGCCCGAACCTGGAACGCCGAGCGTCAGCATCGGCACCAATGCGCCACAGGCGGATGCCCCGATGGCGGTTTCCGGTGCCGCCAAGCCGCGCATATCGCCCTGGCCGAACTTGCCGCTGGCACCGGCCAGGCGTTTTTCGGTCATGTAGGCAACGGCGGACGCCAGGGTTGCACCGGCGCCCGGCAATACACCCATGATGAAACCGAGCAAGCCGCAGCGGACGTTAACCACGAACACCGCACCCGCTTCCTTCAGGTTGAACATCATGCGCCCGGTGGCCTTGACTGCTTCCTGACCACGGTGGGTTTTTTCCAGCAGCAACAGGATCTCGCTGATGGAAAACAGGCCCAGCACCAGCACCACAAACTGAATGCCATCGGTAAGGTGGATGTTGTCGCCGGTAAAACGGTACACGCCGCTGTTGGCATCGATGCCGACTGCCGAGAGGAACAACCCGATCAGCGCCGCCACGAAAGTCTTCAACGGCTTGTCACCGGCCATGCCGCCGAGGCAGACAATCGCGAACACCATCAGTACAAAATACTCTGCCGGCCCGAAGGCAATCGCCCATTTGGCCAACAGCGGGGCAAACAGCACCATGCCGCAGGTGGCAATAAATGCACCGATGAAAGAGCTCCACGCCGACAACGACAGCGCCACACCTGCCAGACCTTTGCGGGCCATCGGGTAACCGTCAAGGGTGGTCATCACGGTGGAGGCTTCTCCAGGGATGTTGAGCAGGATTGAACTGATACGGCCGCCGTATTCGCAACCCAGGTACACCGCCGCAAGCAGGATCAATGCCGACTCCGGTGGCAGGCCCAGGGCAAATGCGATGGGGATCAGCAGCGCTACGCCGTTGATGGGGCCCAGGCCCGGCAGCAGGCCGACCACGGTGCCGATCAGGGTGCCGCATAATGCGGTCACCAGGTTATAGGGGCTCAGCGCGACGCCGAAACCCTGGCCCAAATAGCCAAAGGTATCCATATCAGTTCTCCAGAACGTCGAGCAGGCCGAGGGGCAACGGCACATCCATGGCTTTATCGAACAGCAGGTACAGGCCGATAGCCATCAGGCCGACGATTACCACGCTGGCGACCCAGCGACCGCCATACAGGCGCGCCATTGGAATGCCGATCAACATGCTGCTGAGGATGAAGCCCAGGGATTCGAAGGTGGCGGCGAAGATGAGCAACAGTGCGACGCACATGCCGATTTTGATCAGGGTCTCGCGGTCCAGCGCCGGTTCTTCTTCGGTGTGCTTGGTGGGTTGCGGGCGAAAGAGCATGTAGATCAGCGCCAGGCTCATCAACCCGAGCATCAGCAGAGGATAGGCGCGTGGGCCGACCGGCTCATATGAAAATGCCGCCTGATACGGCCAGGCCATCAGGGCCAGGCCGGCGCAGGCCAGCAACAGCACGGCGGCGAAAATGCGTTGTAAGAGCATAGAAAACTCCAAGGCCCCTCTAGTAGGAGCGAGCTTGCTCGCGAAAAACTTCAACGATAACGCGTGCTGTCTGGACGCACGTGGATGTCCTCGGATTCTTCGCCAGCAAGCTCGCTCCTACAGGGGCATTACACGAAAGACGGGCGTTTACTGGATCAGGCCGAACTCTTTGGCCAGTACCTTGTAGTCAGCCACCTGTTTCTTCACATAGGTGTCCAGCTCCGGGCCGGTCATGGCGAACGGGAACAGCTCGCGCTGGTCACGCAGCTTGGCGAATTCGTCGGAGGCCAGCAGCTTGTCGAATGCCTCTTTCCACCATGCGTAGTCGGCATCGCTGACCTTTGGCCCAAGGTAGAAGCCCCGTACCACCGGCCAGACGATGTCGTAGCCTTGCTCCTTGGCGGTCGGGATGTCTTTCATTTCCGGCTCGTCCAGGCGCTTCTCGGCGAACACGGCCAACAGGCGCATGTCCCCGCTGAGGATGTGCGGCATCGAGTCGGAGATGTCAGTACTGCCCACTTGGATGTGCCCACCGAGCAGGGCCGTGGCGATTTCACCGCCGCCCTCGAGGGCCACGTAACGCAGTTCACGCGGGTTGATCCCGGCGGCCTTGGCGATCAGCGCGGTTTGCATCCAGTCCTGGCTGCCTACTGTGCCGCCGGAGCCGATCACCACGCTGCCCGGATCTTTTTTCAAGGCTTTTACCAGGTCGTCGAGGGTCTTGTAGGGCGAGTCGCTTTTTACTGCGATGGCACCGTAGCTGGTGCCTACGGCAGCCAGCCAGCGCACGTTGGTTTCATCGAAACGGCCGAACTTGCCTTGGGCCAGGTTCAATAGCGAGCCGCTGGACCAGGCCACCAGGGTGCCGGCGTCCGCAGGGCGCTGGGCGACCACGGCGTTGTAGGCCACCGCGCCCACGCCGCCGGGCATGTAGGTCACGCGCATCGGCTTGCTCAGCAGCTTTTCATTGACCAACGCGCTTTGTGCCAGCTTGCAGGTCAGGTCAAAACCACCGCCGGGGGAGGCTGGGGCGATGCATTCAGGGCGCTTGGGTTCGTCGGCAGCCAGCAGTTGGCCGGCGAACAGCATGCAGCCGGCGGCAAGGGCAACTCTACGTAGTGAAGAGGTCATGGGATTTCTCCGTTATTGTTCTTATTTTGACGAAAACGCTTCGAGGCGTTTTTCGGGTGCTACGAATCAGGTAGCTCGGCAGGCATAGACCACCGTGGCTGGATGCTAAAGGGCGAAGCTTTCACTAACCTTTCAATTGTCTTTCAATGTTTTCGGGCTTCACAGGGCAGGTTGCGCCTGTAAACTCGCCGGCCAGCGGGTCAATAAAAAGCCGCGCCGACCACCCCTCATGAGGTAGAAATCCATGCGTGTCCTTCTGGTTGAAGACCATTTGCAACTCGCCGAAAGTGTCGCCCAAGCGCTCAAGGGCATGGGTTTGACGGTCGACGTGCTGCACGATGGCGTGGCCGCGGACCTGGCCTTGGGCAGTGAGGAGTACGCGGCGGTAATCCTCGACGTGGGCCTGCCGCGCATGGATGGTTTCGAGGTACTGGCGCGCCTGCGGGCCCGTGGCAAAAACCTGCCGGTGCTGATGCTGACGGCGCGCAGCGATGTGAAAGACCGAGTGCATGGCCTGAACCTGGGCGCCGACGACTACCTCGCCAAGCCGTTTGAGCTGACGGAGCTGGAAGCACGGGTCAAGGCGCTGCTGCGGCGCAGCGTGCTGGGCGGGGAGCGCCAGCAGGCGTGCGGGGTGCTGGTGTATGACCTCGACACCCGGCGCTTCACGGTTGGGGGCGAGTTGATGACCTTGACCTCCCGCGAGCAAGCCGTGCTCGAAGCCCTTATCGCCCGGCCGGGCCGCGTGATGAGCAAGGAACAGTTGGCCTCCCAGGTATTCGGCCTCGATGAGGAAGCCAGCCCCGACGCCATCGAAATCTACGTGCACCGCCTGCGCAAGAAGCTCGACGGCCAGCCCATCGCCATCGTGACGTTCCGCGGCCTTGGCTACTTGTTGGAAGCCCGCGATGCATAAGCCCAGCAGCCTGCGCTGGCGCCTGCTGTGCAACCTGGCGCTGCTGCTGGTGTTGTTGATGCTCGCCAGCGGCATGAGTGCCTACTGGAACGGCCGCGAAGCCGCCGACACCGCCTATGACCGCACCTTGCTGGCCTCGGCGCGCACCATTGCCGCCGGCTTGACCCAGGTCGACGGCACCCTTAGCGCGAATGTGCCATACGTGGCCTTGGACACCTTCGCCTACGACAGCGCAGGGCGTATTTATTACCAGGTCAATGACATCGACCAGAAGCTGATTTCCGGTTACGAAAACCTGCCCGGCCCGCCGCCCGGCACACCACGCACCGACGATTACCCGGCATTGGCACGCTTCTACAACGCTGTGTACCAGGGCCAGCCTGTACGGGTGGTGAGCCTGCTCAAGGCCGTCTCCGAACCGAACATGAATGGCATGGCGGAAATCCGCGTCGCCGAAACCGACGAAGCACGGGTCGCCATGGCCCGCAGCTTGATGGCCGACACACTGTTGCGCCTGGGCATGCTCGCCATCGGTGCACTGCTGCTGGTGTGGTTCGCCGTGAGCGCGGCATTGCGCCCGTTGGAACGCCTGCGCACCGCGGTGGAAGAGCGCCAGCCCGATGACCTGCGGCCGCTGCCGCTGGTGGAAGTCCAGGATGAATTCGGCCCGTTGGTGCGTTCCCTCAACCACTTTACCGAACGCCTGCGCGGGCAGTTCGAGCGCCAGGCACAGTTTATTGCCGATGCAGCCCATGAGCTGCGCACGCCGCTGGCGGCGCTCAAGGCCCGCCTGGAGTTGGGCCTGCGCGCCGAAGAACCGGCCACCTGGCGCAGCACCCTGGAAAGTGCCGCCCAAGGCACCGACCGCCTGACGCACCTGGCTAACCAGTTGTTGTCCCTGGCCCGCATTGAAAACGGTGCCCGGGCCATTGCCGAGGGCGGTGCGCAATTGCTCGATCTCAGCCAGTTGGCCCGCGAGCTGGGCATGGCCATGGCGCCACTGGCCCATGCGCGGGGAGTGGCCTTGGCGCTGGAGGCGGACGAGCCCATATGGCTGCGCGGCGAACCGACGCTGTTGAACGAGTTGCTGAGCAACCTGGTGGATAACGCCCTGGCCCACACACCGCCTGGCGGCAATGTGATTCTGCGGGTGACGGCACCGGCGGTGCTGGAGGTCGAAGATGATGGCCCGGGCATCCCGCTGGATGAGCGGGACCGGGTATTCGAGCGTTTTTACCGACGCAGCCAGCAGGGCATGGGGTCTGGCTTGGGACTGGCGATTGTCGGGGAGATCTGCCGCGCACACCTGGCGCAGATCAGCCTGCATGATGGTGAGTTGGCTGGGCTGAAAGTCCGCGTGAGTTTTATTGCGGGTTGATCAGTAAAACATTGAGCGCGCTTCATCCAGTTCAGCGCGTGACTTTTCGCTGTAGAGATCAAGCTGCAGCTTTTGCATCGCCGGCACGCTGGTAATGTCGACTTTCGCCAGCGGATGGTCGGTGTTGTGGTGGCAGTAGAGTACGGCGATTTGCACCAGATCGACATAGTCGAGCCTGGCAGAGTCGCGTTCCAGGTTCAGGTACTGCCCCGGCAGTTTTGCCAGCATTTCCGGAAAGTCCCAGCCGCCCAACAGTTTGTCGCCCAGCAACGGGTGAATGCTCTCGATGACGTGGTTGAGGCTGACCGGGTCCGAGAGCAGTTCGTAATGGTCTTCGGCGTAGGTGAGGATCGGTAGCACGCCGATCTGGTGCACCAAGCCACCAAGGGCCGCCTGGTCCGCCTTGAGGTGGCTATGCTTGCGGCACAAGGCATAGCTGACGCCGGCTACTTCCAGGCTGCGACACCACACATCACGCATTTTCTGTGCAACCACTTCGGAGCGGGCGTGAAAGATCTGCTCCATCACCAGGCCGATGGCCAGGTTGCTGCTGTAGTTGGTGCCGAGCCGCGTGATGGCGGTGTGCAGGTCGGTGACTTCCTGGCTGGCCCGCAACAGCGGGCTATTGACCACTTTGATCAGGCGCGCCGATAGAGCGGTGTCGCGACTGATCACCTTGCTCAAGTGGCTGATGCTGATCTCCGGGTCTTCGGCGGCCTGGCGAATCCTCAGGGCCACCTCCGGCAGTGTCGGCAGAACCAGGTCATCGTTGTCGATGGCCATCACCAAAGCCTGTTGGACTTTTTCCGCCAGCTTGTTCATTCATGCTCTCTAGGGTGCTGCAAAAAGGTACGGCAATTAACGCTGGATCTCGCGATCACGGTCCAGTTGGTAGGGCAGGTCGAGCATGCGCAAGCCAGGGCCTTCCAAGGTGCCCAAGCGCACGTCGCCATTGTCGGCAGCTTCGGCTTGCAGCACGGCGAGAAGTTCAATCGACTGGTCCGCTTTTGCCGCGATGACGACTTCGCCGATCGCGCTGTTGTGGCTGGGTGAAAACAATGGCGTGCCTGGCTCGGGTAGATCGGCCGCCTCCAGGCTCAGGCGATACAGGCGTCGCTTGAGTTTGCCCAGGTACTGCATGCGCGCGACGATTTCCTGGCCGGTGTAGCAGCCTTTTTTGAAGCTCACGCCACCCACGGCCTGCAGGTTGAGCATCTGCGGGATGAACAGCTCGCGAGTCTGCGGCATCACCTGGCCGATACCGGCGCGGATCTGGCCGAGCAGCCAGGCATTCAAGTCAGCCTGTGGCAGCTGCGCGGCCAGTTGGCTGCGCACGACGTCGGCTTGCTCTATGGGCACCCAGAGTTCGGCACGGTTAGGGGAAACGCGTATGGCGATGAGCGAATCGGTGCGTACTACGCTGTCGGTCTCGGCCGGCAGTGCCAGGCCAAGGGCGGCCAGGGAAGCGTCTGCGTTCGCCAGGCCAAAGCGCGCCCAGGCGGCGCTTTCGTCGGTGAGTTTGGATTTGGAGAACACCGCGTATTTCTTCAGGTCGGCCAGCTGTGGTTCGAGCAGCTCGGTGGCCATGGCCATCAGCACGCCGTCGCCTTGCAACAGGATGCGAAAGCTGGACTGCATACGGCCTTTTTGCGTACAGCGTGCGCCCAGGCTGGCCTGGGTGTCACTCAGGTAATTGAGGTTGCAGGTCAGTTGGCCCTGCAGGAACTTGGCAGCATCGGAGCCGCGGACGGCAAGCACGCCTTCGTGGGTCAGTGAGCAGAAAAACGCAGAGTCGGCCATGGGTCATCGCACATCAAAAAGTCATGGGTGCATCATAGAGGGGCGCCCGGCAAATGGATAGTTTCCGTATGGGCGACCAAAGCCGAGTGTCCCGGTGTCGCCGGGGCTGTATACTGGCGCTCTAATTGAGGAGGGCTCCATGGTCGAAGATGTAGAAATCAATCGTCTCTTCTGGCACAGCCGTCGTGGCATGCTTGAGCTGGATGTGTTGTTGGTGCCGTTCACCAAAGAAGTGTACGCGACGCTTGATAAAGTCGATCGCGATCTCTACGTCAGGCTGCTCGAATGCGAAGACCAGGATATGTTCGGCTGGTTCATGGAGCGCTCCGAATCTGAAGATCCGGAACTGCAGCGCATGGTTCGCAAGATTCTGGACCGTGTCCAGCCCAAGTAATCGCTTCGAATGCCGCTGGCAGGCCTCACGGCTGTTGCTGGCGGCGTATCTGCTTGCCCAGCTGATTGCGCTGGGTAGCCTGCTGGTGCTGAACCTGCCTTATTCAAGCCTTGGCATCCTGCTATGCCTGGCTCACTGCACCTGGGTGCTGCCGCGCCATATCCTGCTCACTCACCGCTCGTCGATTCTTGGCCTGCGCCGTGACGAAGATGGCTGGCAATTATGGAACGCCGCGCGCGGTTGGCACGCAGTGCAACTGCGTCCCGACAGCCTCGCGTTGCCGCTGATCGTTGTGTTGCGCTACCGGGTGCAGGGTGAGCGGCGAGTGCGTTCGATCTGTGTGCCGCAGGACGCACAGGCTGCCGATGTACACCGGCGCCTGCGGGTACGCCTGAAGTTCAGCCGCCGTAGGTGGTTGGCACCAGGATAGTGTCGCGGGCTTCGGGCAGCATCTGCGGGTAGTCAAGGGTGTAATGCAGGCCCCGGCTTTCCTTGCGCTCCATGGCCGAGCGAATCATCAGCTCTGCCACTTGGGCCAGGTTGCGCAATTCGATCAGGTCACGGCTGACCTTGTAGTTGCTGTAGAACTCGTCAATTTCATCCAGCAGCAAGCGTACCCGGTGTTGTGCACGTTGCAGGCGCTTGTTGGTGCGCACGATCCCCACGTAGTCCCACATGAAGCGCCGTAGCTCGTCCCAGTTGTGCGCGATGATCACGTCTTCGTCCGAATCGGTGACCTGGCTGGCGTCCCAGCGGGGCAGGGCGGCCGGCACCGGGATGCGCGGCAGTTGTTCAAGGATGTCCTGCGCCGCTGAGCGTGCGTACACGAAGCACTCGAGCAGTGAGTTGCTGGCCATGCGGTTGGCGCCGTGCAGGCCGGTGAAGCTGGTTTCGCCGATGGCGTACAGGCCAGGCACGTCAGTGCGGCCATGCTGGTCGACCATCACGCCGCCGCAGGTGTAGTGCGCCGCGGGTACCACCGGGATCGGGCCTTTGGTGATGTCGATGTTGAAGGTCAGGCAGCGTTCGTAGACCGTCGGGAAGTGGGTCTTGATGAAGGCTTCGGGCTTGTGGCTGATGTCCAGGTATACGCAGTCGATACCCAGGCGCTTCATTTCATGGTCGATAGCGCGGGCGACAATATCGCGCGGCGCCAGCTCGGCGCGAGGGTCGAAGCGCTGCATGAAGCGTTCGCCATTGGGCAGCTTCAGGTGCGCGCCTTCGCCACGCAGGGCTTCGGTAATCAGGAAACTCTTGGCCTGGGGGTGATACAGGCAGGTGGGGTGGAACTGGTTGAATTCCAGGTTGGCCACCCGGCATCCCGAGCGCCAGGCCATGGCAATGCCGTCGCCACAGGCGCCGTCGGGGTTGCTGGTATAGAGGTAGACCTTGGCCGCGCCGCCCGAGGCCAAAATAGTGAAGCGTGCGCCGTAGGTATCGACTTCGCCGCTGGCACGGTTGAGTACGTAAGCGCCCAGGCAGCGCTCGCCCGCCAGGCCCAGGCGTTTTTCGGTGATCAGGTCGACGGCGACGCGTTGTTCAAGCAATTGGATATTGGGGCGTTGGCGGGCCTGCTCGAGCAGCGTCTTGAAAATGGCCGCGCCGGTGGCGTCGGCAGCATGAATGATTCGACGATGACTGTGGCCGCCTTCCCGGGTCAGGTGGAACTCAAAGCCACCGTCGTCGCTGCCGGCATGTTCATCGCGTGTGAACGGCACACCCTGGTCGATCAGCCATTGGATGGCTTCCCGGCTGTGCTCGACGGTGAAGCGCACCGCCTCTTCATGGCACAGGCCGCCGCCGGCATTGAGGGTATCCTCAACATGGGATTGCACCGTGTCGGTATCATCCAGCACCGCGGCGACGCCGCCTTGGGCCCAGAATGTCGAGCCGTTGGCCAGGTCGCCTTTGCTCAAGACGGCGATACGCAGGTGGCTCGGCAGGGTCAGCGCAAGGCTCAAGCCGGCCGCGCCGCTGCCGATTACCAGGACATCGTGTTGGAACTGTTGGCTCATTGAATGGATTCCGCAAAAAGCGATCCGAAGGAGCGGCGCAAACAGGACGCCTGGATCGGCGAATCAAAGGGGCACACGGGCCACTAGTATATAGAGGGGGGGAGCGGCACAATAGCCACGCACACGTGGCATTGTGAGATTATGCTGCGCAGCTTTGGGAAATGGCCGGTTGGCGAGGCGGGAACTTTTTGCATGGGTCCCGACTCAATAGCAGGTTGCCCGAAAGCTGGGAAAACGTTGAGTTTATTGGCCCGTCGGGAGCATTGGACGCG
>Ga0160452_100331_pt1 | contig 41373 bp, 30 predicted proteins | sample HID1971I_E6MG_FD_108230 | JGI IMG/M metagenome (GOLD analysis project Ga0160452, IMG submission 108230) | Enriched millipede-associated microbial communities from UW Madison campus, WI, USA - HID1971I_E6 MG | ecosystem: Host-associated > Arthropoda: Insects > Digestive system > Unclassified ...
CTCCTCGATTCCCCGAAGGAACGGCATGAGGACGCTAGGGTTGTCACGCGCCAGACGGTAAGGCTCCGAGGCGAGATAATCCCGAATCTCGGCAAAGTCCGGCGCGGTCCGGTCGTTGAAGTGAAAGCCCATGTACACAAAGCGGAGCACATCGGATGCGCCGGCATGAATCGCGTGCGAGTACCCCGGATTGTTGAACACGAGGTCGCCCGCCTGCACCTGCAGCGTCGTATCGCCGATGACGAAGCTGCCGCTGCCGGAGACGATGTAGCTGAGCTCCATACATACCTGCGGGTGCAGGGCGATCTCATAGCCGCGTTCGCAGGCGATCTCGCCGATCTGCAGCAGGTCGATCATGCCGTAGCTGGCCTCGCCGGCAGCGAACAGATTGTCAAAGTGGAACAGCCGTCCCGCTTCTACGGAATCCTGGTGATCCATGCAGGTCTCGCCTCTCTATTCCTAGTGTGTAGCAGGCAGCTCGATCCACTGATGCGGTCGCTGCATCGCCTGCGTTCCGTATTCGATGCAGGTCATGATCGCGATCGTCTCGGCTGGATCGACAGGTGCATTGCCCGTCTGGAAAAATTGTAGCAGATGCTCGATAAACGATGCAAAAAAGTCCGATTCGGCTGTCTGTGCGGAGGCGTCGCCGCCCTGCACTTGCCAGGCGAGGCGGAATGGGCCGCCCGTCAGGTGGGCCATCACGGCCTGGCGTCCGTCAGGGTAGCTGATCAGCAGCGACGGCGTCTGCTCGGTGCCGATCGACATGATGCGGCTCGGATCGGCGCCCATCAGCATGACGATCGGTTCGATCTGATGCACGGCATAGTTGCCGTAACGTCCCGGCCCCTGGCTGAACAGCATATCGATCGGTTGTCCGGCCGCGGCCTTGTACTCCTGGGCGAACCGGAGCGCCGAGGAGGAGAAGATCGGCGTATTATGCTCCGCCGCGAGCGCGAACAGCCACAGCGCGGTAGCGCGATCCGGAGCGAATGTCTTGTCGATGTATGTCGGCTTGCCTGAGCGCAGCGGCAGCTCCGCGAGCGCCTCATGGTGCTCGGGGTTGTCTGGCGACAGCACGATCAGGTAGTCGCTCTGCGCGATGACCGCTTCGATGCTGTCGAGCAACTCGATCCCCATATCCTGGGCCCACTCGGCATTGGTGCGGCCGGCAGGCGCGTCGATCATGCCATAGGCGCACGTCACCTTAAGCGCGCCGCCAGAGGCGTCGGCGATCCATTGCGGGTATTTATTGGCGTGCCACTCGTCGAGGTAGTAGTCGATGAATCCGATCGTTTTCATAGGTAAGCCTCCTGTTGATCTGCTATGCGTAACGGGAAGGTCTGGATGCCCGATGCTCGCCTGTTAGTAAGAAATCTCGCGCTTGGCGTCGGAGGAATCGTAGATGCCCTGGATGATCTTGGACGACAGGATGACGGTATCGATATGGGATGGCAGCTTCTCGCCGGTGCGAATGCAGGAGAGGAAGCCGTCGATCTCGGCCTGGAACATATCGACCGAGCGGAACGACGGCGATGTCTCCAACAGCATGCCGTCCTTGGCGCTATATACCTTGAAGTTGCTGCCGTATTGCAGGCGGACGCCGGCTTTGTCGCCGAGGAAGTCGATGTACATCTCCTTCTCGCCGATGTTTTGCGCCCAGGCGCCGTTCATGCTGATTGTCGGACCAGCGGTACGGATCATCGCGGTTACGAAGTCATCGACATCGTAGGTGCCATCATATTTGGGCGGGCCGGCCCACATCGATTCGTAGGCGTAGTTCGGCATATCGACGCCGAGCTTGCAGAAGGCTTGACCGGAGACGGTCTGCGGCTCGGGATCGCCAGTACAATACATGACGATATCGAGGAAATGGACGCCCCAGTCGATGAGCGCGCCGCCGCCGGCGATCGCTTTGGTCGTGAATGCGCCGCCGAGTCCGGGAATCGAGCGATGGCCGCGGAAGCTGACGTACACATGATAGACCTCGCCCAGCTCGCCGTTTTCGATCATCCGCTTGATGTGGTTGACGCTGGTATTGAAGCGATTGACGACGCCGATGTTGAGCGTTACGCCTGTTTCGTGCTGTACCTTCTGCATCTCCAGCGCTTCCTCGTAGGTACGGGCTGCCGGCTTCTCGCAGAGCACATGCTTGCCTGCGCGCATGCAGTCGATCGAGATCGAGGCATGGACATGGTTCGGCGTACAGATCGAGACGGCATCGACCTCAGGGTCCTCGAGCGCCACCTTGTAATCGGAGATGGCGATGCCGCAGCCGTATTCAGCGACGGCCTGCTCGGCCTTGGATTGGATGATGTCGCAGAAGTATTTGATCTCTGCGCCCTCGTTGGCCAGATAAGATTTGATATGGGCGGCGCTGGCGATCGTGCCGCAGCCGATAATAGCGACTTTGAGCGTAGACAAGTCGGATTCCTCCTATGCGTTAAGTTATCCCTATTATAGCTTTGACCGTCGTGGAAAGGGAGTTGAAAAGAGCGGAGTTGGTTATCCGAATTTGTGGTTTGGGGAAATGGAAAAAGCCCAGGCGTGTTTGCCAGAGCTAGAGGTTGGATGGAATTCCTATATTGGCTGACGGGCACGCTGGACTTGTGAGTGCTATCGGTCCAACTTATGCAACTTTGTTATTCATTCGGCGTACATACTGTATCTTCCAATAAAAGGAGTTGAGAGTATTGAGAAAGAAGCTGATTGCTTTAGTTGCATGTTTAGGGCTCTTAATTTCGAGCTCTTCTTATGCCACGGAGAATAATATAGACAGTCGAGTCGCTGAACAATTTGATATGACAGGCAAGTTTTTGAAGAAGATTGGTCTAACTATTCGCTATGACGAACAGACGCAGCCTGAGTGGGCATTTACCGGAATTCATGTTCCAGTTCGTGAATTGTTCGGAGGTGCAACTGAAATCACTTGGGACAACAACACGAAAACTTCTTATATCAAGAGAAATGGTGTCCAACTTGTAGTGTCACAGGACACAAAATATAAACTGACTAAAAATCAAGTCGCGTGGCCGAAAGAATGGACGAGCTTCGATAAAGGGAAAATGTATATCAAATTTCCTTATCTCGCTTACATTTTTGACAGATATGCAGATTTCTCTGCTGGTTCTGAAGAATCAGAGTGGAAAGAACGCTTGGAATTCTTGGGCATCGAATATATCGATAATAATGACTCCACTGCTAAAGATAATACCGTGCACTCGTTTGTAAAATATAACTGAAGGGAGTGGTTGTGAATTATGAAAAATATATTTACTGGCGTGCTGCTGGCGGTTTCTTTAGTCTTTTGCGCTTTTCCAGTTTACGGGTCGGATATTCAAATCAAAGTGGATGGTAAAGTTATTCCCTCAGATGTTTCGCCTGAGATCCGAAATAACCGAACGATGGTGCCTCTGCGCGTAATTAGCGAAATTCTGGGAGCAAATATACAATGGGACAATTCCGAGGCCATTCTTACGAAAGGCGATATGAAAGTATTGTTACGTTTGAATAATGCTACAGCGGATAAAAAGGGTGACAAGATTCAACTGGATGTGAAGCCCTATCTGAAAAATAATCGTGTCCTGGTTCCACTTCGTTTCATTGCCGAGGCCTTCCAAGCCAGTGTCAATTACAGCAATTTGACGGTATCCATCGATACGCCCCCATTGTTCATAGAAGGTGAACAAGTAAAATCATTACAATACGAATATCGCATGACTATGGGCGGAACCGTATATCAAATCAATGGAAATTCATATATTGAAGAAATATACAATATATTCTTGAGTAATAAGGTTGAAAAAGTAAACACTCCAGCTAACTACTCGTGGATGGTGAATACTGAAACACCAGGATCTTATTATAAAAATGGACAATTTGATTTTCTTGACCAAAAGGGAGATAGCTTAGCGCGCTTTGATCTTTATTCATTAAATCAGTTTTTTCCAGCTGAACTTCTAGATGGATACCCTGTCCGTTTAATTCATGATTTCTCTAATGATCAATGGTATTTGTTTAATAAAACCACACCGAAAACGATTGATGAGTTAATCCACAATGCCTTGATGAACGGATTTGTGAAGGTTATTAAAGATACAAATGCGATTCCAAACGAAACTAAAGGTTCCTAATAATTATAATCAGCCTACTTCTGATACTCCCGAGGCGTCATACCCGTGGCCTGCTTGAAGAGGCGGCTGAAATAGAAGGGATCGGCGTAGCCGACCAGCTCGCCGACGGCCTTGACCGGGAGGTCCTTGCGATGCTGGAGCAGACGTTTGGCCTCATTTATCCGCAGCGCAGCGATATATTTCGACGGCGCCTCGCCGGCATGCTTGATAAATATTTTGCTCAGATAAGCCGACGAGAAGTTGAATTGCTTGGCAAGCTGCTCGAGGCTGATGTCCTCGTGGAAGTGCTCTCGCAAATAATGCTGAATATGCTGCACCGTTTTTTCGCTGTCATTGGTATGGACGACAGGCTCGCTGGACAGCTGCGCATATACATCATCCAGTACATCGGACAGCTCCTGTGGCTTGACGGGCTTGAGCACATAATGCCGGACGTTGAATTTCATGGCCAGCTGCGCATATTCGAAGTCGGCGTAGCCGCTGGCGATAATAATCGCGGTGCGCGGATAATATTTGTGCACCTCCTGGATCAACTGGAGCCCATCCATGACCGGCATCCGAATATCGGTCACGAGCAGCTGCGGCTGCAGTCGGCGGATGAGCTCGAAGGCTTCCCCGCCATGCGTCGCTTCTCCCACGACGGAGAAGCTTCTTTGGCTTTCCTCAATTTTGCGGATCAGACCGCTGCGGATCAGATCCTCGTCTTCGGCTACGATAGCCGAGTATGGATGACGGCTCATGCGGTATCACTCCTTATGCAGCAATCCCCCGATGCGCACGCACGCGCCACCCTCCGGAAGATTATAGAGTTCGAATGTTTTATGCTCGCTATAGATCAGGTTTAATCGCAAGTAAATGTTGAGCAAGCCCATGCCGTTAAGCTCCAGCGCCGGCAGGCTGCGTTCCTTCTCCAGCAATGCGAGTCTGTCGCGAAGCTCGGCGAGCTTGCCCGGATCGAAGCCGGCCCCATTGTCTCTTACTTCAATCTGCCAGCGGTCGTTGGTTACGACGCCAAGGATCTCGATACGCCATGGCGGCGCGTGAGCGCTCATGTATTTGATGCTGTTCTCGACCAGCGGCTGGACGCATAGCTTGGGAACCTCCTGGGCGAGCAAGGGTTCCGGCACGGCGATACGATAGGTGAGCCGCCCACCGAAGCGCATCTTGTTGATCTCCAGGTAATTGACGGTATGCGTCAGCTCGTCCCGCAGCGGCACCTGTCGTTCTTTGGACGTAATATAGCGCAGGAAGTCGGACATATGGTCAATCGTTGCGATGAGCGGCGCATTCATCTGTTGGGCGGCCATCTCTTGCAGATTGGCGAGCGTATTGTACAAAAAATGCGGATTCATCTGAGACTGCAATGCGCTAAGCTGCGATTGCATCATCTGAGCTTCGGCAAGGAGCAGATGATCCAGCGATTGCTTCAGTCGATCGCTCATGCTCTGGAAGGCATCATGCAGCTCATCGAGCTCGGTGAAGCCGCTATTTAATCTCTGCTGGGCGAACAGGCCCGAGCCGATATTCTCGAAGGACAGATTGCGCACCGCGCGTCGAATGCGATCCAGCGGAAGCGTGATTCGGTTGGCAGCGTAGAAGGACAACCCAATCGCCAGCGCAATCAGCGCGAAGGCTGTGCCAAACAATTGAAACGTAAACTTCCGCAGCGGACGAAACAGATCGCTCTCCGAGGTCGTCAAGATCGTATACCAGCCGGTCGAAGCGGAATAATGGAGCGACAGCAGCTGCTTCTCTGCGGTGGACGGATCGGTAAACGGGATGCTGGCGTACGTGTCGGCGCTTGGGTTCATGTCGGCCACCAGCTGGCGGAGCGCATCATCCCGTTCGCCCTCGGACTGGAACGGATAGATGACTCGGCCTTCCTTGTTCAGTACAGCGATCTGACCATTATACGGATTGTTGCTTTGAAACTCGGCGGCGCTGGTCAGGATACGATGCGCGTATTGCTTTACTTCCACGGCGCCAATCGGCACATTGTATTCGTCGTACAGCAGTCGGTACAGGGAGATGGAATATTTTCCGTCATCGGATGAATAATACTTGGACAGCTGCAAGTCCAGATTGGGATCCGAAATCAGCTTGCCCGGCTCAGTCCGCAGCAACTGCGCAATAAAAGGCTTGTCCTCTGGCGTATAAGCATGCTCCCGATTGTCGAAGCCTGTGCCGTAATAACGTCCGTTAAAGGAGTACAAATAAATCTGCTCGGCCAGTCGCGAGGGACCGATAATGGCGCTCAGCGCATCGGTCAGCACCTTGGCGTCGTCAGCAGTCGACGCGCGCGGCCTGTTGCCGCCAAGATCCGCAGAGCCAGAGGCGATGTCGTCAGGAATGCCGCCCGGCGTCAGCGGATGACTCGAGTCGTCGAGGGTGCCGCCCGGTGCGAGTGGATCACTCGAGCCATGGTTGGCCGGTGCATCAACCGGCGTATCGGAGCCCTCGCTATCATCGGCGCCGCTGTCGGCTCCTTGGGACGGAGCTTGATGCGTCATATAATTGGTGAAGCGTTCCTTCACCAAGTTGGAGTATAAGACATTCAGAGAGACCGAGTTCAATTGCTCGATCTGCTGCACCATCTGGTCCTGGATCGATTCGCCGAAGCTGCCCAGTGTGCTGATCGCTTGCTCCCTTAGCTGATGCGTAGACCAGGAATAGAAGAAGAGCACGAAGGTGGCGAATACGATCAGAATGATGGCGGAGTTTGTACAGAAAAGGACCGTTTTCATACTTTTAAACATGCAATCGAACCCCTTGGCTCTAAACTCTACGAAACATTGAAGTAATTATACCTCAACAAACACAGAATGTAAGCGGTTAAATTTATACAAGTTTAGGACGGATTATTCTATGGTGAGACCGATGCAATTGCTTATACTTAAAAGTATCATCCAGCGGGATGAAGCAGAGGCGAACAGGAACATACGAACAGGGGGATGATTCTTATATGAAAAAGTGGAAAACGAGCTTGCTTTCGGCAAGCGTCGCTTTGACGGTCGTGCTGGCGGGCTGCGGCGGCAATAACGGAAGCGCAGAGCCTAGCGGAGGCGGAGAGCAGGGCAGCGGCAAAAAGAACATTACGTTGACCTACATGGCGAGTCAGGGCTGGATCAAGGATTCGGAGATGGAGCTGGCCAAAAAATTCGAAGCGGAAACCGGCATTAAAATCGATTATCAGATCGTGCCGGCCGATCAGTACTTTAATGTGCTGAAGACAAAGCTGAACGCCGGAGAGGGTCCAGACATCTTCGGAGGGCAAAGCGGCTATAGCGAAATTACGATGAACTATAACGTGGAGAAAAATGCGGTCGATCTAAGCGATCAGGAATGGGTAAAGCGCGAAGACCCGCTCTCAATCGAGCAGTTGACCGTTGACGGCAAAGTGTATGCGCTTACGATCTGGGACACCTACAGCAGCTTCGTCGTCGCGTATAACAAAAAGCTGTTCGGCGAGCTTGGCATCGAAGTGCCAAAGACGTATGAGGAGCTGAAGCAAGCGGCGGAAACGATCAAAGCGGCCGGCGTCACGCCGATCTATGAGCCGATCGCCGACGGCTGGCATCACGTGATGTGGTTCAGCGAGCCGGGCCCCAATTACGATAAGCTCGAGCCTAACCTGTATGCGGATCTGAATGAGAACAAAAAGAAATTTGCCGACAGCCAGGCGATGCTCGACTCGCTGACGCAATTGAAGGAAATGTACGATCTGGGCTTCTTCGGCGACAACTCGCTCTCCGATACCGGCTCCGACACGGCGGCCAAGCTGGGCAGCGGCGAATTCGCCATGAGTCTGTCGGCGCAAAGCCTTGCGGTCGAGCTGGCGGACGATTATGGCTTTGAACTGGACGATATCGGCTTCTTCCCGATTCCGCTGACGGACAATCAAATCTATTACATCCACCCCGGCGGTCCGAGCAAGTTTATCTACTCTGGCTCCAAGTATATCGACGAGGCCAAGCAGTACTTTAATTTCCTGACGAAGCAGGAAAATCTGCAATTCATGCTCGATAACGATCCGACGATCTCCAATCTGAACTTCCCGGGTCTGGAGAACAAATATACGGCCGAGCAGCAGAAGCTGTTCGAAAACTATTCGGAGCGCGGGACGGACCTTCAAAACTTCGTCACCTACGTCAACCCGCAATGGATGGACATCGGCAAGGATATCGTCGCGATGCTGGCAGCCGACATGAAGCCGCTCGACGTGCTGAAGAGCATCGACCAGCGACGCGAAGAGATGGCGAAGGTAGCGCAGGACCCGAACTGGAAATAAGCCTGCGGGCTCGCGGGAATCAGGATTGGCGATAGTCGAAGGGACGACTGTTGCCAATCTTCATTCGATCGTGGAATGAGGGAGGTTGCGATGAATCGTAGCGTTTATCCGTTTTATTTTGGCCTTGCGGCATTGATCGTTTATTCCATCTTTTTTGTTTTGCCGGGCGTCATGGGCATTTTTTATTCCTTCACGAACTGGAACAGCTACTCGGACGAGATTCGTTTTATTGGCTTCGATAATTTGGCTAAGATCTTCTCGGGCGAAGGAAGATACCTTGGCTTTATCTACAATACGCTGGTGTTCACCGTCAGTACGGTGATCCTCAAGACGGCGCTTGGCTTGTTTTTTGCCATGTTGTTGAACGACGGCATCCGGGCGAAGGGCTTCCATCGCGTCATGCTGTTCATGCCCTCGATTGTCCCGATGCTCGTGGTCGGCTTGATCTTCAAATCGATCCTGAATCCCGCCACCGGTCTGCTGAACGAATCGCTGCGGATGATCGGACTGGAGGTGCTGACGCAAAAATGGCTGACCGATCTGGGCTGGGCCTTCAAATCGATCATCGCTGTAGACGTGTGGAAGGGCGTCGGCTACATTATGATCATCCTGCTGGCCGGACTGCAATCGATCGACAAAACCTATTACGAGGCGGCGGAGATCGATGGCTCGAACTTCTGGCAAAAGCTGATTCATATTACGCTTCCGCTTATTGTGCCGGCGCTTGTCGTCACGACGGTCTTAAATCTGCTGCATGGCTTGAAGGTGTTCGAGGCGGTCTACGTGTTGACCAACGGCGGACCGGGGTATGCGACAGATGTGATGTATACGGCGATCTTCAAGGAGTTTTCCACCGGCAATTACGGGATGGGCACAGCGTTGTCTTCCGTTCTGTTTGTCGTCATGACGGTGATCGGCTACTTTGTGGTACGTCTGATGTCGAGAGAGGGGGATGAGCGATGATGAACAAGACTTTGCTGCCGGCGCTGCGTAATGTGTTCGCCTGGCTGCTGAGCGCGATCATGTTTATTCCGCTGCTGCTCGTTGTTGTGAACTCCTTCAAGACGAAAGCCGAGGCGAACGGCATGAATATGTCGCTCCCTAGCGACTTTCAGTGGTCGAACTATTCAATCGTCATCGCGGAGGGCAAGCTCATCCGATCCTTCTTCAACAGCTTGCTGTATGCGGGAGGCGCGACGGTCGGCAGTATTCTGCTGGCCGCGCTTGCAGCCTATGTCTTTTCGAGGAATCGTACAAAGCTGAATCAACTGTTTTATTTTTATCTGATTATGGGCATTGCGATGCCGACCAACTTCGTCACCTTGATGAAGGTGATGCAGTGGACCCAACTGGTCAATACGCAGCTTGGCATCATTGTGATGCTGGCCGCGTCGGCGATCCCGTTTAGTGTATTTCTGATCTATGGCTTCGTTGGCAGTGTTCCGCGCGAGCTGGACGAGGCGGGTATTGTCGACGGCTGTTCGCCGGTCCGTTTATTCGTATCGGTGGTCATTCCGCTGCTTACGCCGGTGCTAGTCACGGTAGCGATCCTGAACTTTATGGGGGCATGGAGCGATTTCATACACCCGCTATATTTCCTTAACAATTCGGACAAATGGCCGATGACGCTCGCTGTATACAATTTCTTTGGCCGCTTCCAGGTGAACTGGAATCTGGTGACGGCGGACATCGTATTGACGACGCTGCCGGTCATTGTCATCTATTTGCTCGGACAGCGCTTCATCATCTCCGGCATGACGGCCGGATCGGTCAAGGGGTAGGAGGAGAATCAACGCCATGGTTAACGATAAAGAGCAAGGACACGTCCAAGACGGGCGGCCCGCCTCGTCTGCGCAGGATGATCGCAGCGAGTGGTTTACGGAGGCTCGCTTTGGACTCTATATTCACTGGGGATTATATGCGCTTGGGGCGCGCCACGAATGGATGCAATCGAGGGAATTCCGGAGTAGGGAGGACTATGCCACGTATTTCCGGCATTTCGACCCTGATCTGTACGATCCGGTGAAGTGGGCGAAGCTGGCGAGCGATGCCGGGATGAAATATATGGTCGTGACGGCGAAGCATCACGAAGGCTTCTGCTTGTGGGATTCCGAGCTGACCGACTACAAGGCGACCAACACGCCATACGGCAAGGACTTGCTGCGTCCGATGCTGGAGGCGTTCCGCGCCGAGGGGGTCCGCACCGGGCTTTATTATTCGCTGCTGGATTGGCATCATCCCGACTATACGCTCGATGTGAAGCATCCGATGCGCTACAACAAGGACTATGCGGCGCTTGACGCGCAGCGCAACTGGTCCAATTATGTGGACTATATGCACGGCCAGACACGCGAGCTGCTAACGGACTACGGCGATATCGATGTGCTGTTCCTCGATTTCTCGATCCCGGCGGAGGAGGGCTTCCCTGGCAAGGGCAAGGAGGAATGGCAGAGCGAGCGCTACGTCGAGATGGTGCGGTCCCTGCAGCCGAACACGCTGATCAACGATCGGCTCGGCGTGCCGGGCGATATTACGACGCCTGAGCAGTATCAGCCGCGCGAGTGGATCAAGATCGACGGCAAGCCCGTGCTGTGGGAGGCTTGTCACACGTTCAGCGGATCGTGGGGGTATTATCGCGACGAGGAGTCCTGGAAGAGTACCGAGCAGGTGCTGCGTATGCTGATCGACACCGTGAGCAAGGGAGGCAACTTCCTGCTGAACGTCGGTCCCAATGCGCGCGGCGAGCTGGATGAGCGGGCAGTCGAGCGGCTGGAGGAGATCGGGGTGTGGATGCGCAAGCATTCGCGCGCGATTCATGGCTGCACAGCGGCTCCGGCCGAGCTGCCGCCGTGCCCGGAGGATTGCCGGTTTACCTATGATCCGAAGCGTCATCGACTCTATCTGCATCTGTTCGCCTGGCCGTTCAAGCAGCTGCATCTCGCGGGCTTCTCGGGGCTCGTCGACTATGCGCAGCTGCTGGACGACGCTTCGGAGATCCGGATGGTGGAGGGCGAGAAGACGCTGACGATGGAGGCGGGAGCCTTCGACGAAGGCCGTCCGGCCAACATGCTGACGCTGCAATTGCCGGTCAAGAAGCCAAAGGCGGCGATACCGGTCATCGAGCTTATGCTCAAATAAGGAATCGATCTTGAACGAAAGCGGGAGGGAAACGAAAATGGCGCACCGATATCGGATGGGCGTGATCGGACTGGGAGAAGGGCGCAGCATTATGTCCGCCGCGCTGCAAAGCGAGCGCTGGGAGCTGGCGCAAGTATGCGATTTAAATGAGGAGCTGTGCCGCGAGCGGGCCAAGGAATTCGGCTTTGACAGCTGGACGACCTCCTATGAGGAGATGCTGACCAATGACGCGATCGATGTGATCGCGATCTACACGCCCGATCAACTGCACTTTGCCCATATCAAGCAGGCGGTGGCAGCCGGAAAGCATGTCATTTGCACCAAGCCGGTGCTGCCTTCGCTGGCTGATGCAGCAAGTCTGCTTGCGTTTATGCAACAGACCGACCGCAAACTGTTCGTCGGACAGAGCACACGTTACTTCGAGCCGATGCTGCATCAGCGCCGGGACTTCGAGGCCGGAAAGCACGGGGAGTTGTCAGTCGTGGAGGCGTATTACATTACAGACGGACGCTGGTTCCTGGACAAAAGCTGGAGTCGGCAACAAGGCTTCAGTTGGTTCCACGGCTTTATGATCCACGCGGTCGATCTGGTCCGCTGGTATGTGCCGGATGTCGCCGAGGTATCGGGCTATGCCGTCACGAGCGCGAATACGAAAGCCTTCGGCCTGGAGGCCTGGGATTCGCTGCGTTTCGTCGCGCGCAACGAAGCGGGGCAGATCGCTACGATCGCCGGCGACTATGCGCTGCCTGCGCTCGGGCAGCATGCCCAATCGCAGATCGGCTGCGTGCTGCGCGGCACGCAAGGCGCGACGCGCGCCGAATATTCCAATCTGTCGTACTACACGCATTTCGACGGCGAGGAGCCCAAGGTACAAACGTTTGAGGACAAGGCCCCGTACTACTTCCGCTTCGAGAACCGAAGCCATCATGCGGGCGAATACCAGAATTACATCGAATACTTTGCCGATTGCCTGGATAACGGAAAGCAGCCGTTGCCGGACGCTCGGGAAGCGGTCCATACGCTTGCGTTGATGGAAGCGATGACCCGCAGCGTGCATCGGGGAGGGCAGCCGGTGAAGCTGGCGGAGGTTGTCGGCGAATACGGGCTGTAGTAAGTGAATACGGGCTGTAGCGAACAACCTCTGTAAGAGGTTGTTCAAAAAGCCCGCTTTTGATCACGAGGTGACTCAGGATGCAAATTCGACATCGAAGCTTGAATGCAGTCGGAACTTCCGGTGCTCACGTAGCCTCCAACTACGCTCCGCTCCTCAGTTCCTCCTGCCTCCAATCTTCTCGGTGCTGAAAACCGATCTTTTTGAACACGCACATAAAGGGAGACGGGAGGCGAGGAAGACTTGGAGCTGAATTATAGTCGTCCTGCGATCAGATGGACGGAGGGTTTGCCGGTCGGCAACGGCAGATTGGGCGGGATCGTATATGGCGGCATCGAGCAGGAGCGGATCGCGCTCAATGAGGACACGCTATGGTCGGGTTATCCGCGGGACTGGAACAATCCGTTGGCGCTGCAAGCGCTCGGCGAGGTGCGGCAGGCTGTGCTGGAGGAGCGCTACGAGGATGCGGAGCGACTGAGCAAGGCGGGCATGATGGGGCCGTATACGCAAGCCTTCATGCCGCTCGGCCATTGGCATATGCGGTTCTATCACGGACACTTCGCAGATGGCTATCGGCGTTCCCTCAAGCTCGATGAAGCTTGCGCTACCGTACAGTACGAGATCGGCGGCGTCCGCTACACGCGCGAGCTATTCGCTTCCTATCCCGATCAGGCGCTCGTCTGCCGCGTAGCTGCGAGCAGGCCGGGCCAGCTTGAGGTGAAGTCGTGGCTGGACAGTCCGCTGCGGTCGACGACCGCTTGGCGGGACGGCACAGAGGCGGGAGCAGAAGCGGGGGAGGAAGCGGCGGCGGCGTACTTTGCGGTGCGGGGCGATTGCCCCAGCGAGGTCAGTCCGAATTATGTCCACGACCCCGAGCCGGTAAAGTACGAGGCGGAGACCGACAGCCGCACGATTGCCTTCGAAGGCAGGCTGGCCTGCCGAGCGGACGCGGGCGCCACGATAAAAGTCGATCATACGGGCATTCACATTACGCATGCTACCGAGGTGGTCTTCTACTTTGCCGCAGGCACGAGCTTTGCCGGTTTTGACGCTATGCCCGACGCGACGGCTTATCCTCCCGCTCGATTGGCCGAGCAGCGGTTGCGGCAAGCGATGTCCAGGTCGTATGCCGAGCTGAAGCGCCGACATGAGGCGGACTATAAGCCGCTATACGAGCGGGTTCGCTTTACGCTGGGCTCATCGGTGTCGGACGAAGCGAGGGCGATGTCGACGGATGAGCGGCTTCGGCGCTATGGGGCGCAGGATGCGGAGCTGGTGGCGTTATTCCTGCAATATGGCCGGTATCTGCTGCTCGCGTCCTCCCGCGAGGGGACGCAGCCCGCGCATCTGCAAGGCATCTGGAACGAGCATATTCGTCCGATCTGGAGCTGCAACTATACGTTGAATATTAACCTGCAGATGAACTACTGGCTCGCGGAAACGGCGAATCTGAGCGAATGCCACGAGCCGCTGCTGCAATTCGTCCAGGATCTGTCCGTGACAGGCGAGGAGACGGCCCGTATTCACTACGGCTGCCGAGGCTGGACCGCCCATCATAACTCGGACCTGTGGCGGCAGTCTGCGCCTCCGGGCAATTACGGCGACGGCAATCCGCTCTGGGCGAATTGGCCGATGGGCGGCGTATGGCTTTGCGCTCATCTGTGGGAGCATTATTCGTTTACGGGGGACCTGGACTTTTTGCAGCAACAGGCTTATCCGGTCCTCATCCAGGCGGCGCGGTTCGTCCTGGACTGGGTGCAGCCCACGGAGACGGGCGAGTATGGCACAATCCCGTCTACCTCGCCGGAGCACCGGTTCCGGCTGCCAGACGGGAGGACGCCTGCGCTGACTGTCTCCTCGACGATGGATATCAGTCTGATCCGCGAGCTGCTCAGCCGTTGCATCGAGGCCGCGCGGCTGCTGGAGCGGGACGAACCGCTCCTGCCCGAGCTGGAGCGCGTGCTGGATCGCCTGCCGGCGACGAGGATCGGCAGCCGCGGACAGATACAGGAGTGGTATACCGACTTTGCAGACGAAGACGAGGCACATCGGCACGTATCGCAGCTGTACGATCTGTTCCCCGGCTCGGCCTGGGGCGAGGCGCGTCAGCCCATGCTGTACGAGGCGGCGAGACGGACGCTGGAGCTCAGGGGAGACGGAGGGACGGGCTGGAGCATCGGGTGGAAGATCGCCTTGTGGGCCAGACTGCGCGACGGCAATCGCGCCTTCGACATCTTGCGCCGACTGCTGGTGCAGGTCGAGGACGACGGCGTCATGGATTTCGAGCGGGGCGGCTTGTACGCCAATCTGTTCGACGCGCATCCTCCGTTCCAGATCGACGGCAACTTTGGCGCGGCTGCCGGGATCATCGAGATGCTGCTGCAATCGCATGAGGATCGGATCGATCTGCTCCCGGCTTTGCCGGACGCCTGGCCGCAGGGAGAGATCGTCGGCTTGAAGGCCAGAGGCGGCTTCACCGTAGATATGGCGTGGGTAGACGGGCGGCTGACACGAGCCCTCATCCATTCGCCGTCGGATCAGTCGCTGCGGGTGGCGTACCGTCACCCCTTCGTCCTGCGGTGCGCCGAGCTGGGGCAGGAGCAGGAGGAACCCTTGCCGGGAACGGCCGCGCTTGAGCACAGCATACTGGCGAGGCAGGGATTGACGTACGTCGTTCAGCTGTAGTCGCCTGGATTAGAGGCTTCTTGTTCCACTTCGATGTGGAATGAGAAGCCTTTTAACGTTGGCGGGCTTGACGCCGTAACTCCACGTGCGCAGTGCACCTTTGTGCTAGTCGGAGGAGAAGACGAAGGATTCCTAGCATCTTCCATTTGACGAATGATGTATACACGGGCTATACTGCGTTTATCGTTTACAGTTGTAAACAATGGACGTCGAAAGGGGGAGGCGCCATGACCTCGCCGCGTATTACCGAATCGGAGCTGCAGGTGATGAAGCTGCTCTGGACGCAGGAGCCGCTGTCCGCTCAAGAGATCATCGAGGCGCTGGGGGAGCAGATGCAGTGGTCCGATCAGACCGTGAAGACGTTCCTCAACCGCCTGCATAAGAAAAAAGCGATCCGCTTCGAGAAGATCGGTCGCAACTATCTGTACTATCCGTCCGTGACGCGTGAAGCCTACCTGAAAGACGAGAACCGCTCCTTCCTCGACCGGGTGTACGACGGGGCCGTCGGCGTGCTGCTGGCCCGATTCGTCGAGGCCGAGAAGCTGTCGCCGCGCGAGATCGAGGAGCTCCAGCAGCTGCTGGAGGAGAAGAAAAAGTCATGAGCGCCATCGAGACGGCTTTCGTATCGGTGCTGCGTCTCTCGCTGACCGCAGCAGTGGTGATCGGACTGCTGCTCTGTCTCCGCCGGTGGCTGCCGGGGATGCGTTCGCCGAAGCTGCTGCATCTGTTGTGGATACTCGTGCTGGCCAAGCTGCTCGTCCCTCTGCCGCTGACCAGCCCAATCAGCATCGAGCGTCTGCTGCCGCCGTCGCTGACTGCGATCTGGCAGTCAAGCGCCCCGGCGACTGTCGACGAGCCGGCTTCGATGCTGCTGTCGGGGGAGGCTGGCGGCATGACCTACAGGGGCGAAGATGGAGCGGCGGCAGGTCGCGACGAACAAGCGGTTACGGGGCGCGACGGGGAGACGTTGGGCGTCGTAGGTCCGCAGTCAACCGAACGATCGGAGTCAGCCGCGTCGCAGGCGGCGTCGCCTGCAGCTCCGCCGTCGGCAGAGACTGCGAGCACAGCGACTGACCCGCTGCTGCCCCAGACGGCTGGTCGGTGGCTCGCCGTCCTCGCCATGATCTGGCTCGGCGGGGCTGTGGTGCTGGGTCTGACCTTCGCCGCAGCCGCCAACCGCTTCGCTTGGCGCTGGCGTGCGGCGCGCCTCGTCGACTCGCCACAAGTGCTGTCCGTGCTGCAACAGTGCCAGCGACGGCTGGGCATACGTAGGGCAATCCCGCTCTATGCGGTCGATAGCTCGGCTAGCCCCTGGATCGGTGGGCTGCTGCGCCCGCGCATCTATCTGCCGGAGGCGCTGGTCGATCGAGCGACGCTCGAGACGTTGACCCATGTGCTGCTGCACGAGCTGCTGCACTACAGACGTCGGGATCTGTGGCTCGGCGGGCTCTGGATGCTGGCGCTCTGCCTGCACTGGTTCAACCCGCTCGTCTGGCTCGGTCAGCGGGCGATGAGCGCCGACCGGGAGCTGGCCTGCGATGCGGCGGTGCTGGAGGCGCTAGGCGAGCGCGAAGCCGCCGCTTACGGATCGACGCTGCTGTTGCTGGCGCGGTTCGGCAGCGAGCGGGGAGGCTCGCTTGCGCAGCGATCCTACTTTTTGCATAGTTCCAGTCAGATGAAACGGAGGATCGTGATGATTACACAATTTCGACCAAGCGCTTCCCGGTTGTCCGTCATCGCGCTGCTGGCGATTGTCGTGCTCAGCGTCATCCTGCTGACGCAAGCCAGGAGCGGCTCGGAGCCCAGCGGACAGGCAGTCGAAGAGACGCGTTCCGAGGCGCAGCATTTGCGCATCGATCGGCCGATCCCGACCTTCCGCTGGTTCGCCAGCCTCGATCGGGCGCTGGATTTTGCGCCGTACACCTTCAAGGTGCCGGATACGATCCCGACAGGCTATCGCTTCGTTGGCGCTACGTTCAATGAGAATTTCTCGAAAGCAGAAAAGGCGGATCTAATCGAGCTGGTGACGATGACCTTCAAGTCGGAGAGAATCATGACCGACATCGACTCGTTGCAGATCTATATTGAGAGGGGCCCGGGCAGTCTGCTGGAGCATAACTTGCTGCGCGGGGCAAGAACTTCAACCTCATCAGACTTGCAGCCAGCCTATAGACAGGAAGACCTCGTACTGGGCGAGAGGCAGGGCGTGCGGTACACCTCCGATCTCGGCGATAGCTTCGTCTGGGATGAGGGGGACTTGACGTATGCGATAGATTACGATCCGGCAGCCATATCCGAGGCCGAGCTGGCGGAGATGATCGCCTCGTTCGTCTTGCCTGCCCAGGCGAGCGGGGTCGACTACAAGGGAGAGGGCAACTCCTTCCCGCTATATGACGATACGGACCTGCGCCATGCGGTGACGCTGCTTGGGTTCCCGGTCAAGGTCCCGTATACATTATCAGATCATGGACTGACGCTGATCGATGCGATGATGCACCAGACGGAGGCGTGGAACACGGATTTGTACATCCATGCTCCGGCGGCGGCATTGGTGACGACCTACCGTGTGTCGGGGCGGTCAGATATCTATGAGATGAACGATACGCTGGAGGTATACCAGAGTCGGGAGGTCACTGTCGATACGAGCAAGCTGGAGTCGCTAGGCCGTCTGGACATCGATGGCATCCCGATTGCGATGTATGCCGATAGGGAGCATCTGTATTGGCCCGCTATTCCGCTGGATCGCGACCATCTTCAGTTCAAGTCCCAGACTTATTATGTGTGGCAACAGGACGGGGTATATTATACTGTCTTCTTCCTCGGTCTGGATGCGCATCGGGAGGATACGCTGCGTGCGCTCATCCGCGCCGCTGCCTCTTCTGGCGCGCAGTTGCAGCAGAGTTGATCGGTACCGATGCGTCTTCATCGAGGAGCTCGACTGGTGGCAGGAGACGAGCTATGTCGGCTTGCGACTCGCTAGGGACGGGAGCATATGTGTTTTTTCGGCGACAGCGGCTATGGCGGGCGCTTCCAGCAGATCGGCGAGCGCTACGCCAAGAATAGACCAAGACGAGGGTGTCCCAGAGTCATAGTTGACTTATGGGCACCCTCTTTCAGTTTGCCAAACAAAGAGGAATCACTCTATATTGATTGACGGCTAACGAACGTTAGCCTTATAATGTGGCTAACAGTCGTTAGCTTTTTGTGAACAGAGGGGGCATTAGCGGAATGCAAATCCATGATAACTGTCGTGTATATGTGGATATTAATGACAAGCCAATTACAGCCGCCACAAAAATAAAGATTATCGAAGCCGGAATTGAGTTTTTTTCAAAAAAAGGGTACAGCGGAGTTTCGGTGAGAGATATTACAAAAGAAGTTGGAATTAAGGAAAGCTCATTATATAAACATTTTAAAAGCAAAGAAGAGCTGATCGAAACCATATTTTTTAACTTTCGCAAAGCTTGCGTGGAAATTTTGCCGCCCATGGACAACTTAGACACCCTTATTGCCGGGATGAGCTTGCACGTTTTTTTAGAAAAAGGATGGGATAATTTCAAGCGGCATATGGACGACCCTATTAATCAGAAAACATGGCAAATGATTTACCTTGAGCTGTTTCGCCATCCCCGGGCAATGGAAATCTACAGAGTCGAGGTTGTAGAGAAAACCCTTGATTGTTTAGAACTTGTTTTTGCTAAGATGGCAGAGGCTGGAAAAATAAAACCGATGATGAATTCGCGGGTTTTGGCGGTTGAATACCAATACCCTCTGTTTATGATGGTTATGGACTATCATTTGCTGAAATCGCAACATGAAAGCACGGAAAAGATTGAGCAGCATGTTGCCGATCATATTCATTTTTTTGTGAAAATGACAGAGCTGCAACGGGGGGGCGTTGTTGATTAGGAAGCGGGATTTTGAGATTGCGGAAACGGGGATAAGCTCGGTTGAGCGGGTAAGGCTTGGCGGAATAGACCAGTTCATTCTGATCCAGGCGGACAACCCCGGCAGCCCTGTATTGCTTTTGCTTCATGGAGGCCCTTCGATGCCGCTTCCGGGGGTTTCGGCGAAGGGACAAGATTATACGATCGTGATGAATACGCGCCAATTGGTGAAACATTTTGTTGTTGTCTTTTGGGATCAGAGGGGTACGGGCAAATCTTATTCCAAACAAATCTCTCAAGACTCGATGGACATCGAACAATTTATTGCTGACGCAGGGGAATTGACTGACTATTTGCGCCGCCGCTTCCAGCAGAATAAAATATTTCTCGCGGGTCACTCCTGGGGGACGACAATTGGGCTTAGTTTGGCTGCCAGATCGCCAGAGAAGTATTATGCCTACACGGGTTTTTCTCAAATGGTGAGTTGGACGGAGAATGACAGGTTGTCTCTGGCATGGCTCAAAAATGAGGCGAAAAGAAGAGGAAACAAAAAGGCGATCAAGGAGTTGGAGTCGATCGGCCAGCCACCATTCAGGAGGAATTTTAAGCAATGGACGGTTTTGCGGTCATGGCAGAGAACGTTTAATACCTTGATATATAGTGATGCTCTAATTAAGCATCCCGGTTTCATACGGATTATCAAAGACATGATTCGATCAGAAACGTATACGCTCGTGGACATCTTCAACAGCTTTTATAGGGGTTTTAAACTAGCATATTCGCAACGTTTTATCGAACAAGTAGAGCATTATGATTTTGGCGCTACAGTGGAGAGCGTGTCTGTGCCTGTTACCTTTATTCATGGCGTCCATGATTATCAGGTTCACGGAAGCTTGGTGGAGCAATACTATAAAAAATTGCGTGCCCCAACCAAAAAATTGATATGGGCCTCCAAGTCGGGACACGCTTTTCACCCGGATGATGCCAAACTTAACGAGCAATACCTTATACAGCAATTGTCCTATTTGAAAGAGCTCTCTTAATCTATCTGCCTACATGACGTTACAGTGACGCTCCATATCGCATGGCCCTGCCACCGCCACATCCTACGGGAGGGCGAGCAAATCAGCAGGCGGTAACATGAAGAGAACGGCCATGAACCACGTTGGCTGATGGAGTCGGGTTGACCCTGGCAAAGAAGAGAGCAAGCCAGGGTTTCTGTCGGTTTGATTATTCTTTAATCGCCCCGATCATGACGCCTTTGACAAAATACTTTTGCAGGAACGGATACAGAAACAGGATCGGCAGAGTAGCGACCATGATGGTAGCGTATTTGATCGTCTCCGCCACAGGCATCCGGTCGCCCCCGCCGACGCCGGTCATCATGCTGTCGGTATTGTTCTGGATCAGAATCTCGCGCAGGATGAGCTGCAGCGGGAACAGATCGCGGTTGCGCAGATAGAGCAAGGCATCGAACCATTTGTTCCAATGCCAGACGCCGTAGAACAGTACCATGACGGCAATGACGGGCATGGAGAGCGGGACGATGACGCGCATCAGAATAGAGAAGTCGTTGGCCCCGTCGATACGAGCCGACTCTTCCAGGGCGGGCGGAATGGCCTGAAAGGAAGTCCGCATAATGATCAGATTCCAGGTGGTCATGGCGCTGGGCAGGATCAGCGCCCAGCGGCTATCCAGCAAGCCGAGATTGAGCATCAGAATATACTTGGGGATCAGCCCGCCGTCAAAAAACATCGTCAGGACGATGAGGACCATGATCGTCGTCCCCCACATCACATTGCGGCGGGAAAGGCCGTACGCCCCTAATGCCGTCATGATGAGATTAAGTGTGGTGCCGACCAGGACATAGAAAATCGTGTTGATATAGCTGGTGACGATATTCGGGTTCTGAAACACCATCTTGTACGACTCCAGGGAGAACCCTTGGGGCCAGAGCAATATTCCGCGATGCTGGACAAACGCGGAGGATTCGCTGATGGAGGCGAACAGAACATAGACAAACGGGTATAAGGTAACAACCGACAGCGCGATCAGGAAGAAGATGTTGGACAGATCAAACATCCGCTCGCTCCAAGGCTTGGTATGGTTCATCATCGTCGTGTCTGACCTCCTACATCAGCTTAGTGTCACTGAACCGCTTGCTCATATAATTGGCCGAGAAGAGCAGGGCAAAATTGATCAGCGAATTGAACAGGCCAACGGCCGCGCTGAAGCTGTAGCTGGCCTCCAGCACCCCTTTGCGATACACATAGGTGCCGATGACATCGGCGGTTTCATAGGTCATCGGGTTGTACATCAGCAGGATCTTCTCGTCCTGGAGCGCCATCAACGAGCCGATCCGCAGGATGAACAGAATGATAATCGTCGGCATAATGCTCGGTATGGTAATGCTGAGCACCTGACGCAGCCGTCCCGCGCCATCCACTCTGGCCGCCTCGTACAACGAAGGATCAATGTTGGCGATCGCCGCCAGATAGATGATCGAGCCCCAGCCCACACCCTGCCACACAGCAGAGGACGTATAGAGGAAGCGGAACCACTCCGGCAGCCTCAGGAACGATAGCGGTTCGCCTCCGAAGAAGGCGATCAACTGGTTAATGAGTCCGTCCATGGACAGAAAATCGACCATCATGCCAACCACAACGACGATCGAGATGAAATGCGGCAAGTAGGTGATCGACTGCACGGTGCGTTTGAACATGCGGCTGCGCACTTCATTGAGCAGCAAAGCCAGAACAATCGAAGCCGGGAATACAAAGATCAAATCATAGAGCCCCAGCAAAACGGTGTTGACGATAATCCGCTCAAAGAAAAAGCTGCTGAAGAATGTCTCGAAATGGGCGAAGCCAACCCAAGGACTGCCGGCAATGCCAAGTCCGGCGGAGAAGTTCTTGAATGCCATCTGAATGCCGTACATCGGACCATAATGAAAGACGCCATAAAATGCGATGACAGGCAGCAGCATCACATAAATCAGGGCATTGCGGCGGAAGTCCTTGACCACACGCTGACGGAAGGATGGCCTGTGCGATGCATGCGGGATTGCGGTTGTCTTATGTGGCTGCATGTGGAGCCCTCCCCTTCAATGAATAAGCGAATGCCGGCAACCGGCAGCTGCCGGCACGCGTATGCGCCGCTATTCCCGGCTGTTGAAGCGGTCAAGCCCGGCTTGCTGGAGCTGGATGGCTTCCTCGATGCCCATGCCCTGAATGGTGTTGACGAACTTGTCGAACTGATCGAGCGGAGTCACGCCCATGATAAACTTGTTGACCATCTCGTCGTAATACGTCTTGACGTCATTCATGATCGAGGCGTAGCGAGAGCTCTCCTCCGCCGTAGGAGAGAGGGTTGGCATCCAGCGGCTGTTATCCGCATCCATCCAGGTTGCGATAGCCTCTTGCTGCTCGGGCAGCACGGCATATTGCTCCATATAACGGGCATCCTGCACGAACGGTCCCGAGTAGTTGGCCAGCATATACTTGGCCATCGCTTGCGTGACGGGAAGATCAGGGTTGTTCATGACCTCATCCGTATAGGTAGGATAACCATCTACCAGCTCATAGCTGACGCCCTCGATGCCGAAGTTAAAGAGCATATGACCTTCCTCGCTATAATTGAAGTCCAGCCATTTGACGGTCTCCTCCGGCTTCGCATTGGCCTTGGTGATGGCTGCTCCGGTACCGCCAAACGGAGCTTCCTTCTGTCCCAGCAGCGGCCGCTCGCCTTTGTTCAAGACGACATTGGGGGCGCCCGCCAGCTTGAACGACGGGGTGCTGCCCTTCATCAGCTCCGTATACCGTCCCATGCTGCTGCCGGAGTAACCCGCAAAGGCGCCGAGCTGGTTATTCGTTACCTTGGCGTCCTTCAGCTTCCCGTCAGTGGCGGCATAGTCGGGGTCAATGAGCCCTTCGGCATACCACTTGCTCATCGTGGTCAGATATTCCTTGAACTCCGGTTGAATGGGGCCATAATGGACTTGGCCGTCTACTTGATAGAAAGCGTCCGTAATTCCCCAGGCGCCGAGGAAGGCTTGATTCAAGGCCGTCATCGGGATATCCAGCAGCAGCGGGATCTCGTCCGTTTGTCCGTTCTGATTCGGATCGCCCGTCTTGAACGCCTTTAGCGTCTCATACCACTCGTCTATCGTCTCGGGCATCGGCAGGTTCAAGGCGTCGAGCCAATCCTGACGAAGCATCAGACCGTTATAGGTGAGGAGGTTATCATCGCCGCGGATGAACGGGAATACATAGATGTTGCCATCATCCGTCGTAATTAATTTGCGGTATTCCGGATTATCGGTCAGCACCTTGGTCAGATTCGGCGCATGCGCTTCGATGAGCTCGTTGAGCCGGATAATCGTGCCGTCTGCGATCGCCTTGTCCGGTCCGCCCGCTACGCTGGACCAGGTGTACTGGATGACATCCGGCACATTGCCGGAGGATACCATCAGATTAAAGGCGTCGAGCTCCTGTCCCTGCGGCGGATGCTGGAATGCGACTTGCGTGCCGGTGATCTTTTCTATTTCTTGGTAGGCGGCAATTTCGCTGGCATCCTTCATCGTTGCGGACACGTTGGAATTCAGGGGTACCCAATAGGTCAACTGATCGGGATAACCGACCTCCGCGCTTTGTACAGGCGGATTGTTCGCGGGGTCAGTCGCCGTGTCCGGCGATGGGGGATTGGTAGTGCCATTCGAGCACCCCGCGATCAGAGCTGCGGCAACGGCCGTGACGACGAACCCCTTTAGTGTGTTATTGGTCGTATTCAATTGCAGACGCCTCCTTGTGATGGGTTGGTAAGGCTGCTTGCTCTGGCCCAATTGTACTTAGCGGCAGTCCGTCTCGTATACGGTACAGATTCGTGATGCACTGTCGAATCTTAAGATACGCCTTAATCTGAACCAACCAATCTTAAGATCGGTGCATTTCCTTGTATTTGCCGGGGGTAATGCCTTCATATTTCTTGAACATTCGGATGAAGCCGATGTCGCTGGAGTATCCCACCTCTTCGGCAATTTTGGCAATCGTGTAATCGCGCTCCTCGAGAAGAATCTTGGCATGTCTGAGACGCACTTGAGCCAGGTAGTCGCTTAAGGTGACGCCGCCGTTTTTCTTGAAAAAGGAGGACAGATATTGCGGCGTAATCTGGAACTGCTCGGCGATAAAGGCCAGACTAAGCATCGGATTGGCGTACTGCTCGTTAATATAAGTCATCATCCGACCCAGCATCAGTACGGCAGGGTCGCCGCGATGGGCATTCACATGCGCGCATACCTGCTCATACATCGAGACGACATCCTGATACAGCTCCTCGACAGAGCCGGCTTCGTTCAGCTTCTCCAGCGGCCCCCTCGCATCTCCGAAGATATCCTCGTATTGCAGACTCAGCGTATTCAGCAGCTTGAATAGCGTACTGATCAGATTGGAGAACAGCAGCTTGCCCAGCTCCGGGGTCATTTGGCTGCTGCCAAAGTTGCTTGTATATAACTGATGGATGACCTCGGCCGCTTTGGCTGCATTGCCGCTCTTGGTCGCATTGATGAGCTGCACTTCGGTCTCCAGAGGAAAGTTGTACGAGACGCCTGTTGTGCTGTTCACTTGCTCATAGACAAGCACGGGCTGGTAGTTGACGTAGATGGCATAGTCCATCGCCTTCATACATTCCTGCAGCGCCTGAGGGATAGCTTGCATACTCGTATGCACCCCGCTCACCGCCAGGGTGGTCAACGTGCGGAACCGTTCCTTTAATACGGCATTCAGCTGCTCTACCCACTCGTAATATTCCTGTCTGCTATGACCTTCGGGCAGATTGAGGATGACGGCAAGCGTGCTTTTGTCCAGCTCGACGGCATACGAAGGCAGCGTCGTCATCTCCTCGGCAATCTTGCCAGCGACAAACCGGATTAAAGCCCACTCGCTCTCGCTGTCATTGCGGATAAATCCACTCGCATCGTCGAGACGAATCAGAATGACGCTATAGTGGTCGTGCGGGAAGGAGATGCCCATGAAGGCCAGCGTCTCCGGCGTCAGCTGGTCCCATTCCACATAACCTTTGAGCAGTCGGCCGAGAAAGTTGGTCCGGATGACAGGGGTCTGCTTGATGAGCTGATCTTCAAGCTCGGCCTGCTTGTCCAACGAGTGCAGCACCGAGGATTTGATGTAATCGTATTCGTCCATGTATTGCTTCTCTTCGCCCGGCTTGCGGCTGCCGATCGAATGGATAATTTCCTTGAGCGGGCGGTATGCGCGATAACTCATGAGGCTGCATACGATTCCTCCGGCTACAAGACAGACTATCAGCATGCTCAGCGCCTGCATCTTGACCTCGTTCACCCGCTCCCAGAACACCTCGCCGGGCACGACAGAGATGTATTCCCAGCCGCTTTGCAGGGAATGAGTGGACACGCTCATATTGTCCTGGCGCCCTGTCGCGTCGGCTGGCAGCTCGATATCGGGATCGCCAGTGCGCAGAAGCACCTGGCCTGCCGCGTCTTTAATGAAGAGCGCGCCGTTGTTAGCCTTGATAATCTCAGCCATCAGCTGCTGGATCTCCTGCTCGTTGATGAGGATGACAAGCGCGCCAGAGGGCGCCGTTCGCTCGCCGATGGGCAAGGACTGCATGTAAGTGACGACATTGCGCTGCGTATAGCCGCTGCCGATGGTTGCCGAGGGCAGGAAGCGTTTGAACTGCGGCTCTCGAAGAAGCGCTTGCCATTGTTCATAGTCCATCTGTTCATAGCCGTAGATGCTGGAGTAGAACAGCTGGCTGCTTGTTTTCATCATTGGCGTGAGCACGGTGTCGCTCTCGTGAAAATAAATATAGAAATCGCTAATGAACGTGCTGATATTCCGATACCGTTCAAGCTCCTCCTTGAAGCGGACAAAATCATAGGATTCCGGCCCGCTGAGCGGAGCGGAATGACGGAGCAAGCTGGGCAGCTGGGGATGGGTATAGATATGTCTGGCTAGCTGCTCCAGCTCCTCCAACCGGCTGTCAACGACCTGCTTGACTTGCTCAATCAAGGCTGAATTGGCAGTATTGGCATTTTCGATCATGATCGACTCCACCTGATTGTATAGCCCCAGTCCGATCCCGACCGGAATCATCAGCACCATCATATAAGAAAACATTAACGTCGCGAACACGCTCATGCGGTTAAAAAACTTGATTTTGCGCTTTCGTGCTTGCTTGTAAGTTGGCATAGGCGTGCTTCTCCTTCCCCGTCCCCTGATGTAGTAAACAGCAGCTTGAATATCCATTGTAATTCAACCCGTGCTGATTTTTTCCTGTGCGCACTTGTCAAATTCAGACAAAATCTTAACATTAGCCTGACGATATGAAGGATGTACTGTAGGTAATGACCCTGGAGTGGCCTAGTATAGTAGCTGATTGGGACGATAGCTTAGGAGGGGATGGCCGTTGAAACGCTGGATTGCGCAATGTCTTGTTCTCATTCTCTGTATCACATCCATGTCTGTGCCGTATGTCGAAGCGGGGCAAGACGAGGGGGACATCAGTATGGCAACAGACGATGTATTGATTAATGGGGGGTTCGAAATGCTGGGCGGCACCAACAACAATTGGCAGGACGGGATTGCGCCTGCAGACACAGCTTTCTTCCGCAGTACGGGCACGCCTGTCTTCGCGGTGGATGATACGGTGAGCCGCAGCGGCAGCCGCTCGGCCCGCATCTCGGCCGAGAGTGTCAGCCGGGGCGCCATTGTTCAGGAGACAAGGGGAGATCACCTGGCAGCAGGGCAGACGTACCGGATCAGCGGCTGGATGAAGAGTGAGCAGCTGTCCAATAAAGCGATCCTGCGCGTCCAGGCAGGCCGCAGCGGCGGCAATATCTTGATCAATTTCGGCGAATTGAAGGGCACGAGCGACTGGACGTACTTCAGCTATGACTTGACGCTTCCCGATACGATCACCAACCCGGCCTGGATTAAGCTCGAGGCATTTCTAGAAAATTCAACAGGGACGATGTGGCTCGACGATTTCTCCATCACACCTATCGAGCCTCCCGCGGCGGCAGAGCCTGTGCTGGATCTGCTATGGCATACGACGCCCAAAAATACAGCGCTGGCAGGGAAGCTCGAGAAGGTACGATTCGCCAATCCGGGCAGCTTGACCTGGACCGGGTTATCGGAGGCAGAGCACGGCGAGGTGACTGTTGCTGCGGATGGGAGCTTTGTATATACCCCGGACACCGGATATATCGGCTACGATCGCTTCCTGGTCCGAGCCGAAAGCGGGCCGGACGCTTCTGCCGAGGGCGAGGTGAGGGTATTCGTCCTCCCGGAGGGGGCGGACATTCTGGCCTTGATGGGGCCGGATAGCAGCGGGGGGCTGCTGGCGGATGCGTCGCGCTGGGCCGAGATCGAGCAGCTCCTCGCCGACGGCGATCCGTACATGCTGGCTTGGGCGGATGAGCTGCAGGCGCTGGCAGACGGGGCGTTAGCCACAGAGCCGCTGCCGCATACCGCTAACGGCGCCAGCTATAACGTCATACGCGACCGCCTCATTCACACCTCGCTCATGTACAAGTTGAGCGGAGATGCGCGTTACGCGGCAAGGGCAGCGACGGAACTGGAAGCCATTGCTGCCTACCCGGACTGGTACGGCCGCACGAACAATCTGCTGCCGCTCGCCGAGCTGACGTATGGCGTCGCGCTGGCGTATGATTGGCTGCAAGGCTACCTGACGGAGGAGCAGAGCGAGCTCATCGCCGAAGCGATTCGCGTCAAAGCCCTGGGTGTCGCGCTCGAATGGTATCGGGGGGAGTTCCGGCATAACGGGGAGTTCAACAATATCAATCTGGTCGATAACGGCTGCTTCGCACTGGCAGCACTGGCGATCATGGATCAAGGCGGAGCAGCGGCCGATGATGCTGCGGAAGTGCTGCGGGGCGCCTATACCAAGCTGCAGCAGGCGCTGCGCTTCTATAAGGAGGACGGCAGCTGGCTGGAGGGCCCTGCCTACTGGCATTACGGAGGCCAGTACTTCACCTACATGATGGCAGCCATGAACAACGTGCTGGGCGAAGATTATGGGCTGTCTGCCCTGCCGGGTGTTGCCGCCTCGGGCGAGTTTCCGGTCTACCTGCTCGGGGAAGGCGGATTCTTTGACTTCTATGATGGCGGGATCAGTCTCCATCAGCCGGAGTCGATGTGGTATGCGGATGTCTACGATCAGCCGCAGAACGCCTGGCACCTGGGCGATCTCTATGACCGCAAGGGGGTATTCGACCCGCTGTACCTTGTGTTCTACAAGCCTGGCATGTTCGACACGCCGCCGGTTGCGCTGGACCGCACGTTCCGTGGCATCGAGACGATAGCGATGCGCAGCGCCTGGGACGATCCGAATGCCTTGTTCGCAGCGATGAAGGGCTTTGATGACACGCTGCTCAGTCACCATGATCTCGACGCCGGGACATTTGTATTCGACGCGCTCGGGGTACGTTGGGCGATGGATTCGGGCAATGAGTCGTATAATCTGCCGGGCTTCTGGGATTATAACGGGGCCAGATGGCAGTACTACCGCAAGACGGCGGAAGGGCACAACACGATCGTCGTCAATCCGCAGGATAATCCGATCATGCAGCAGCAGCATAACGCCAGGGCGCTCTTGATCGATAGCGAGCTCAAGCCTCGAGGGGCCTACGGCATCCTGGACATGACGGAGCGGTATGCGCGCGATGCGGTATCGATGAAGCGGGGAATGATGCTGACCGCAGATCGCCAGCAGTTGATCGTAAGGGATGAGATGCGATTCAAGCAGCCGTCGGAATGGTATTGGTTCATGCATACGCGAGCGGAGATCGAGATCATCGAGGAAGGCAGAGCGGCGTTGCTCTCCTCGCAGGATAAACGGCTGTACGTCAAGCTGCTGGATGCGCCAGCCGATGCGGTATTGTCCGTGATGGCCGCCCAGCCGCTGCCGACCTCGCCGAATCCCGAAGGCCAGTCCATCAATCATGGCATTCGCAAGCTCGCTGTGCATATGGAGGGCGTAGAGCAGAGCGATCTGACGGTATGGATGGTCCCATTGCGGGAGGGTGAGATACTGCCCCAGGAAGCGCCAACAGTAGGCGCGCTGACCGATTGGTCGATTCCGGATGGCGAGCTGCCAGAGGCTATCGTCCGACCGCAGGCGATTAGCATCGCTATCGACGGCCAGCCGCTGTCCGGCTTTAATCCGAAGCAGACGTATTACGAAATCGTCGTACCGTTCGACCAATTGGACGTTCCTGTCGTAACCGCAACGAGCGATTACTCGCTATCGGTGCGTCAGGCAGAGAGCTTGCCAGGCCGAGCGGTCGTGGAAGTAACGGACCCGGCGCGACCGGGCGCGGTGGAGCGCTATACGATCCGGTTCGAGTCCGGGCCCATCATCGGGGAGCTGCCGGCGGTGAATAAGCTTGCGGTCGCGGCTGTCACAGCCAGCGCCGTGCCCGAGGCGGCGCAGGGCAATACGCCGGACAAAACGGTCGACGGCAATTTGGATACCCGCTGGTCAGCGGCAGGAGAACAATGGATTCAGTACGATCTGGGAGAGGCCAGGGAGGTCGGCGCGGTTTCCATCGCTTATATGTTTGGTGATGCGAGACGCTATTATTTTGATATCCAGGGCTCGTTGGACGGTGCGGATTGGGTAGAGCTGTATGCGGGGCAGAGCTCGGGGCTGACCCATGAGCCGCAGCTGTACCCTGTAGCTGACACACAAGTCCGCTACATCCGAATCAACGGCCAGGGCAACTCCAGCAATAACTGGAACAGTGTCACGGAAGTCGCCGTCTTCCGGCCTTCGCCGCTGGCGCTGCGGGCAAGCGCGCCCGCGCAGATGACTGCCGGAGAGCAGGCTACAGTCAGCGCCATGTGGAGCTATGGCGATGGGCGTCGTGTGGAAGCAGAAGGGCTGATCTATACAAGCAGCGATGCGACGATCGTTACGGTAGACGAGCTTGGGCGTCTGACGGCCAGACAGGCGGGACAGGTCACAATATCTGTAGAGGATCCTATGTACGGGTTCCAAGCAGAGGTGACCGTTGAGGTTGTATGACGGGCAAAGCAGTGACCGAGCTGCAGGAAGCTGGTGTAATCAGAGGCCAGGGCGGCAACCGCTTCGGTGCTGAGTCAGCCGCGACTCGTGCCGAAGCTGTGATGCTGCTGATGGCGAGCGGGGACGCTTTTCATTAAGGATAAATGCATTACGAATACATGCCCTCCCACGTGAGCTTGCTCTGGCCTAAATTAAAGTATATCGTTAAAAGTATACTTGAAGCGAAGGCGGGAGACGTATGGGAATGGGAGTGGGAGTCACTTTGTCGCTGTTGGCAGCGGGTGTGCTGGGCGCTGTGAGTTTTGTTACGTGTCATCCGGTTTTTGGCGGCAAACGGGGTAAGGAGCAGACGCTGAGCTATCAGCAATCCCCGGCATATGGCGTCGGCAAATTCGTGAACCTGATTCCCACGTCGATGGGGATGAACTGGGATACGACGAAGACGCTGCTTCGCGATTATGTGCGGGGCGTTCCGAAGCAGCGGCCAGCCGAACCGCTCCCGGTGCAGCCGGTTGTGCTCGATCCGCTGAAGGGAAGTCGGCAACCGCGAGCCGTCTGGCTGGGACACTCTGCTGTCCTGCTGGAGATGGAGGGTATGCGCATGCTGCTGGATCCGATGCTCGGCAGAGCGCCTTCGCCCGTCCCAGCCGTGGGCGGCAAGCGATACAGCAAACAGCCGCCGATCCAGGCGGAACAACTGGATGATATTGATGTTGTGTTGATCTCCCATGATCACTATGACCATCTGGATTACGGGACGATCCGCCAGCTGAAGGATAAGGTCAAGCGGTTCATTGTCCCTCTGGGCGTAGGCGGCCATCTGGAGCGGTGGGGCGTGGCCTCGGAGCGGATCGAGGAGCTGGACTGGTGGCAAGAGACAAGCTATGCCGGTTTGCGGCTTGCCTGCACGCCGGCCCGTCACTTCTCGGGACGCGGCTTGACGGGGCGCGACCGTACGCTATGGTGCTCCTGGGTCATTACGGGAGAGGAGCACAATGTATTTTTTAGCGGCGACAGCGGCTATGGCGGGCATTTCCAGCAGATCGGCGAGCGCTACGGCCCCTTCGATCTGGCGATGATGGAGTGCGGCCAATACGACGAGCGTTGGGCAGGCATCCATATGTCGCCGGAGGAAACGGTGCGGGCGTATATGGATGTGCGCGGTCGTGTCCTGCTGCCGATCCACTGGGGCGCCTTCACACTGGCGATGCACAGCTGGACCGACCCGATCGAGCGGTCGACGCGGGCGGCCCGGACAGCGGGAGCGACGATCGCGACGCCCGCGCTCGGCGAGCCGGTAGCGATCGGCTCGGCGGAGGTGCCGACCGCCGCCTGGTGGCAGTCGCTTGGATGAGGAGGGCCGGTAAGGCAATGAGTAGAACGAAACACCCCTTGCTTCCAACTTATGGAGGCAAGGGGTGTTGTCGTAGGCTGCATGTCGTGATGTATGTTCCTGGGACCGAATAACTCTAGTAGCACGATACTGAAATACCATTCCTATGGGCGCTTTACGGTTTCGTATCTTCTTTGCTTACTGAGGCTCGCTCTATTATCGATTCGCGCATGGCCTGCGTAGGAGCGATTCTCATGAGGTCGCTGGCATTGCTTAACTGCAAAAATACCTCTAATTATGCTCCAAAGCGGGTGCAAACGGAATTTTAATGCAAAAGTGCAGTTATTTTGGGAAAAGGCACACCGTCTAGCGAATCCAGCCTCATATAAGTGCGCATTTGCATTTATTTACTTGTTTTCACCTCGTTTCGTCCCAAATAAACGTACTTTTGCATGTATTTCTATCCGGCCTTTGTTGTTAAAAGCATCATCTGTGGTCATCCGGGCGTTAGCATTAGCCCTCCTGCACCTCGCGCCAAATGTCGGCGAGCATCTCGAAGGAGTGGAGTCGCGCCTTGTGATCGTAGATCTGGGCAGTGGCGATGATCTCGTCGGCTGCGGTCTCCCGCAGGATGGCGCGCAGACGCTCGACGACCGTCTCTCGCCCGCCAGCAATCGAGTAGCCGAACTTGCCGCGCACGAGCGCCTTTTCCTGCGGACTCCAGAGCGAATCCATGTCGTCGACCGGCGGCAGCAGCGGACTGGTGCCGCCGCGGATTAGATTCAGGAACTGCTGCTCCTGCGAGGTAGCCAGGTAGCGTGCCTGCGCATCGGTATCGGCGACGATGATGTTGACGCCGACCATCGCGTACGGCTGCTCCAGCGCCCCTGAGGGCTGGAAGTTGCTGCGGTACAGCTGGAGCGCCGGCAGCAGATAGTCCGGGGCGAAGTGGCTGGCAAACGCGAACGACAGCCCCAGCTGACCGGCGAGCTGAGCGCTGAAACCGCTGGAGCCGAGCAGCCAGATTGGGATGTCGAGCCCTTCGCCCGGTACGGCGCGGACGCCCGGAGCCCCGCCCTCTCGGGACGGGTCGAGGTAGGCGCGCAGCTCGCTCAGCAGCTCGGGGAAGTCGTGTCCGCCGGCTGTCAGGCCGCGCCGGATCGCTCGGGCGGCGGGCTGGTCGGAGCCGGGCGCGCGGCCGAGACCAAGGTCGATCCGCCCCGGATACATCGACTCCAGCGTGCCGAATTGCTCGGCGATCATCAACGGCGCGTGGTTCGGCAGCATGATGCCGCCGGAGCCGACACGGATCCGCTCGGTGCCGGCGGCTACATAGCCGATGACGACCGAGGTCGCCGAGCTGGCGATGCCCGGCATGCTGTGATGCTCGGCCAGCCAGTAGCGGTGGTAGCCCCAGTCTTCGGCGTGACGGGCGAGATCGAGCGTGCGCTCGAACGCCTCGCTCGCTGTCTGGCCTTGCAGGATCGGAGCCAGATCAAGCAGCGATAGCGGTCTGTGGGCAGTAGATTCGTTCATATGAGAGTCGCCTCCTTGGAATAGCGGTTATGATGGGCTAGCTGCAGTTCATTTGTATAAGCTAGTCTTAATTTTGTGAGCTACTATAATTAGTATTGTACACTTCCCGATCATTCAGCACAAGGCACGCGCAGGGTGGGCTTTCTAGGGAGCGTATGCTACAATGGCACCGACAAGCAAACGACAGAAGGGGCGATTCCGATGCTGGTATTCAGTTACTTCAGGGAAGATGACGAGCGACTCTATCTCGCAGGCAGTGAAGACGGTTACACCTGGGAAGTGTGGAATGACGGACAGGCGATCTTCGGCTCTGAGCTGGGTACGCGTCAGATGCGCGATCCGTTTATTATGCGCGGTCGGGACGGCTTCTATCATCTCGTCTGGACCGATGGCTGGCGCAGTCGCAGCATAGGCTATGCCCGTTCGGCGGACTTGCTGAGCTGGGAGGGGGCCAAACTGATACCGGTCATGGAGCATCTGCCGCAGACCCAGAATGTATGGGCGCCCGAGATATTCTATGATGAAGGGGCCGATGCGTATCGGATCGTCTGGTCCTCGACGGTCGGCGACGGTCCGCGCAATCACCGGATCTGGTCGACGACGACGCGTGATTTCGACACCTACTCCGAGGCGTCGCTGTTCTTCGACCCGGGATACAATGTCATCGACGCCTGCGTCTTCGATCTGGGGGAGCGCTACTATATGCTCTTCAAGGACGAGCGCGGCGTCAATGAGCCGGGTACCGACTACAAGGCGATCCGCTCCTGCACGTTCGCCAAGGATGGGCGCGACCGTCCCCAGGTCGAGGCCATCTCGGAGCTGCTGACAGCACCGCTCACCGAAGGTCCGACCCTCTATGCGACCGGAGAGGAAGGAGCGAAAGAATGGATCATGCTCGTCGATGGCTTTCAGGAGCAGTACTACGGCGCTTATCGTTCCAAGGATCTGCAAACGTGGGAGGATATCAGCTCGCAAGTTCAGTTGCCGATCGGAGCGCGGCATGGCGCCGTGTTTCGACGCTAGCTGCATCATTGATGATGGTTCTACACGAACCTCCACACCACAAAGCCGGTCCTTCCTCTTGGGAAGACCGGCTTTGTCTCCCTCTCTCTTGGAACTTAGGAGCGAAAATGATTGAGAACCCAGCAGATGCCTTGATGGGCATCGACGACTTCCCCGTGCAACGCCCCGAAAAACGTATCCTCCAGCGGCACGACGACCGTGCCCTCCTTGGCCAACAGGTCGAATACGCGCGTAATTTCCTCCTCATTGTCGAATTGCATAATAATCCGCACATGCTCTCCCTTGGGGATGCGGCCATAGGACGATGCGAAGTGGATCAAGCTCTCGCCCAGATGGAGCTCGGCGTGGTAGATCGTGCCCTTGTTTTCATTGAGCAGCTTGACCTCGCCGCCGAAGATCGGCTGATAATAATCGAGCGCATCGCGCACGCTGTCGACGATGATAAATGGACTTGCGCTTAACATGTTCCCATCCTCCTTGTGGTTGCTATTGTAGTGAGACTCGCTTTCTTTCGTATTACCCGAATGCCGTCGCCTTTGACGCTAGCGGAGAGCGGCATGGGCCGATAGCCTTGTCATCCCTATGCGCCGAGACCTGACTTGCCCATTCGCGAAGAAGCGGTTTTGCCGCAACCATATCTGGCGCTGCCGTTCCCTTATCACAAGACAGATCTTGCTGTCCGTTGCTGTCCCAAGCTGTCGACTCGTGACAAGTAAGCGCTATTTCCCGGGTAATGATGCACATCGACAAAGGACTGATCGGCCATTTCTTGCAGATCGTCCAGTACAAAAACTGTCTGTGGGATGCCTGTCGCAGCCTCGATATAATGGGGGCAATGAATGGCAAAGGAGGTTGCGACGTGACTTGGTGGACCAAGCAAAGGCTGCGTATGATCCAAAACAATCTGCGCGAGATCGATGCCGACCTGGATGTCGATCGGCTCATGGAAGAGCTGAAGCGCTATGAAGCCAATACGTTAATGATGAATGCGGGAGGCATGTTCGCCTTTTACCCGACGAAGCTGCCCTTTCAATACAAGACGCCGTATCTAAAAAAGGATCTGCTCGGCGAGGCCGTTGAGCAGGCGCATCGGAACGGCATGCGCTTCATCGCCCGGTTCGACTTCAGCAAAGCGCATGAAAGTCTGTTCGCCAGCAACCCGGAGTGGTTTTACCGGACGCGGGACGGACGCGAGGTCAACTATCATGGCATCGTGCACACTTGTCTCAACAGCGAGTACCAGCAGCAGCTGTCGCTCCAGATAATCGACGAGGTGATCACGAGCTATGAGGTGGACGGCATTTTCTTCAATATGTTCGGCTACCAGCACTGGGACTATAGCGGCAATCACTATGGCCCATGCTACTGTGACAACTGTGTTCGGCGCTTCCGCGAGTACTGCGGCGAGGACCTGCTTGTCTATGACGGAGCCGGTCATCCGCTGCATGAGCGTTATCGGGAGTTCCAGGATTATACAGCTCGCGAGGTGCTGGAGCGGATCCATGACGCGGTCAAGGCAAAGCGTCCGGAGGTGGCGATCTGTACGTATCATCCCCATAAAGTGGATCTCGTACGCAAGGAATCCAATACGGCGCTGCGCCGTCCCTATCCGCTCTGGCTCTACTCCGCTTCGGAAAATGTCGCCTCGGTGGAGGGCAGCTACCCGGACAAATGGGCGAGCAATTGCAGCATCAACGCGATCGATCTCAATTATCGGTTCACCGGCGTATCGCGACATGAGATCGAGGTGCGGCTCTATGAAAATCTGGCCCATGGCTCCAATCTCGACTTCTGCATTATCGGCGTCTTCGAAGGTTATCCGGATCGGGCCAACTTCGCCTCGGCGCAGGAGGTATTCCGGCTCCATCATGCGCATGAGGAAGTGTACAATGCCTTGCGTCCGGTAGTCGACGTGACGCTCGTCAAGCCGGAGCACGGCGCAGCGCGCGACGAGTACCTCGGTCTGTTCAAAATGCTGAAGGAGCGTCACATTCCGTTCGCTGTCGTCACCGAGGAGCGGCTCGTGCCGCAGCTGGAGCAGATCAAGCGCTCCAAGGCGGTCATCCTGCCGGGCGTGCGGCGGCTCACCGGCGATCAGATGGATGCGCTGGCGACGCTGCGGCAGGCCGGTCTGCATCTGATCGGCACCGGACTGGCGCTGGCGGAAAATCCGGAGGCGCTGCGGCTTTTGTTCAGTGCGACCTGCGTTGGCATCGAGCGCGACGTGACCGCCTCGTACTTCGATACGAGAGACAGCGGCCGCTACCGCAGTCTGACCGATCGCGGCTGGGTGATTGGCGGCGATGCGTTCGCCGAGCTGCGGTATGCCGATGCTACGGCGGAGAAGCTGCTGCCGTACATCGAGACGGCGAGCTTTGGCCCGCCGGAGCGGGCGTACGGCCATCGCTGCGACGGCCGCTTCGGCCTCGGCCTGGTCCGAGGGGCGGCGGGCGCAGGCAGCGCTGCGTATTATGCCTTTGCGCCGGGGACGCTGTACGCTCGACACGGTTACGAGGATCACAAGCATGTCGTCGCCGACGTGCTGGAGCAACTGCTGGCCGGTCGGCTGTCGCTGCTGACGGATGCGCCGTCGGTCGTCGAGACTCTCCTGCACCGGATCGAGGACGGCGGCGAGGCCAGCGAGCCGGAGCTGCTGCTGCAGTTGGTGAACCTGTCCGGCTTTAATGGCACAACCTATACCGAACCACTGCCGCTAGCCCCGATGCGCTATACGATAAGCGGCGTGCCGGAGACGGCGCGCGCATATCGGCTGCGGACTGGCGAGCCGGTGCCCGTGCGGCATACGCCGGACGGTGCGGTGCTGGAGCTCGGCTGCGAAGGTCGCTACGAGGCGGTCCGGATCGTCTGCGGCGAGGCTGGAGCCGATGAGGGGGGAAGTCGATGAAAACTGCAAATGGGGGCAATCTGTGGAGCCGCATCAAGCAGCATCGGACAATTTATCTGCTCATCCTGCCGGGCGTGCTGTTCTTCATCCTGTTCAAGTTTGTGCCGATGTGGGGATTGCTGCTGTCGCTCAAGGATTTCAACCCGTATCTGGGCTTCGCGGGGAGCGAGTGGGTTGGTTTTGCGCATTTTATCGATCTGTTCAACGATCCGAAGTTTTACATCATGCTGCGCAATACGTTTTGGATCAATATGATCGGGCTGGTCTTCCACTTCCCGGTGCCGATTCTGCTGGCCTTGATGCTCAACGAGATTCGCCACGAATCGTTCAAGCGCTTCAACCAATCGATCGTTTACTTGCCGCACTTCCTCTCCTGGGTCGTCGTGGCGAGCATGACGTTTTTTATCCTCTCCGCCGATGTGGGCATCGTCAACAAGCTGATCGCCGAGTCGGGCCGCGATACGATCTCGTTCCTGTCCAATCCCAACTATTTCTGGGGTCTCATCACCGCGCAGGTGATGTGGAAGGAGGCCGGCTGGGGGACGATCATCTTCCTGGCGGCGATGGCGGGCGTCGATCCGTCCCGCTACGAGGCGGCCGTCGTCGACGGCGCGTCGCGGTTCCGCCAGATCTGGCATGTGACGCTGCCAGCGATCCGGCCGACCATCGTCATCCTGCTCGTGCTGCGGCTCGGCAATATGATGGATACGGGCTTCGAGCAGATCCTGCTCATGATGAACCCGCTCGTCATGTCGGTCGCCGAGGTGTTCGACACGTACGCCTATACCTTCGGCATCCTGCAGGGGCAGATCAGCATCGGCGTCGCTGTCGGTCTGTTCAAGGGACTGGTCGGGCTCGTCCTGATCGTCATCGCCAACACGATCGTCAAGCGTCTTGGCTACGAGGGCATCTATTGATCTATTATTTTCTAGTGAACCAAGGAGGCTTTGGCCGATGAGCTTCGTACAGAAAAAAAGACTGACCGTCTTCGATTGGGTGAACTATAGCCTGATCGGCCTCATCTCCCTGCTGTGCATCTTTCCGTTTTTTTACGTGTTCAGCGTTTCGTTTACCGATCCGAAGGCCTATGTGCCGCTGAAGTTTTACCTGTTCCCCGACCAATGGTCGCTCGATTCGTATCGCTATATCCTGTCGACCAACAGCTTCCTCAATGCGCTGTACAGCACCTTGTACATCACCGTGATCGGCACGATCCTCAACATCGTCGTCTCGTTCACGATGGCCTACGGCCTGACGAAGCGCACGCTGCCGGGCTACAAGACGCTGATGGGCATGGTCATCTTCACGCTCGTCTTCAGCGCCGGCATCGTCCCCAACTACTTGCTGGTGCGGGAGCTCGGGCTGCTCAACTCGTACTGGGCGCTTATCTGGACGTCGCTGACCAACGCCTGGAGCCTGATCGTCATCAAGAGCTTCCTCGACTCGCTGCCCGGCGAGCTGGAGCAGGCGGCCAAGATCGACGGCGCTTCGGACATGGGGGTCTTCCTGCGGATCGTCATCCCGTTGTCGAAGCCGGCGATCGCGACCTTTACGCTGTTTTTTGCGGTCATGCACTGGAATACCTTCTTCAACGCCTTGATCTACCTGTCCGACTCCAGCAAATGGACGCTGCAGCTGTTCGTGAAGACGCTCGTCATCGACGCCAACTCGGTGGCGGTGGCGCAGGCGGGCTCGAGCGACGAGGCGGTGATGCCACAGGAGACGATCCGGATGGCGACGATCGTGCTGTCGATGCTGCCGATCCTGCTCGTCTACCCATTCCTGCAAAAGCACTTCGCCAAAGGCGTCATGCTGGGCTCGGTCAAGGGATAGGCGGTCTGACCAAACTTCATAAAATCTCCACCTACAGAGAGGATGACTAACGATGGTATCATGGAAAAAAGGAATGCATGCTGGCGTCTCGATGGCGCTAGCCGTCACGCTGCTCGCCGGATGCAGCGGCACAGGCAACACCCCGGCCCCGGAGGGAACCGGCAACACAGGTGCGACGCCCGGCAATCAGGAGGCGGGCGCGCAGGAGCCGGTGACGATCAAGATGTTCGCCGGACTGTACAACGAGATCCCGGATATGAAAAACGAATACTGGACCGAATGGGAGCGGATGACCAACGCCAAGCTCGATGTCGAGTGGGTGCCGTCCGGCGATCTGAACGCCAAGCTTGATCTGCTGCTGGCGTCCGGCGATCTGCCGGAGGTCGTGGCCTACCAGTTCAACAACCGCCCGACCTTCATGCGGGCGATCAAAAACGGCGCGTTCTGGGACCTGACCGACTTCCTGGGCGATATGAGCGAGTACCCCAATCTACGCGACAATCTGGCCGAGGATGCGCTGAAATATCTGAGCGTCGACGGCCGCGTGTACGGCCTGCCGCGCTCGCGCTCGCGGATCGACGGCGGCATCAAGATCCGCAAGGACTGGCTGGATAAGCTCGACATCCCGGTCCCGACAACCTTCGAGGAGTATGAAGCGGCGCTCAAGCAGATCGTCGACGCCGATCTGGACGGCAACGGCCGCAAGGACACGGTCGGCCTGCTCTACGTCAATGATCCGTTCGCGTCGTTCCAGGCAGGCTTTGGCCTGTTCGAGCCGACCTACAACGACGAGGGCGGTCTGATCAGCCCGCGTCTGACGCCGCAGAGCATCGAGATGACCGAGTGGTTCCGCGGACTGTACGCCCAAGGGCTGATGTCGCAGGAATACGCCGTCATGAAGGAATCGCAGGCGGAGGAGCTGTTCAAGACGAATCGGGCCGCCTCGTACGGCCGGCCGATCTGGTGGGATCATGACTGGGAAAACGCGATGCGCCAGTCCGGCGACCCCGACGCCAAAATCCTGAATCTCCATCTCCAGGGACCCGGCGGCGATGCTGTCGCGCTGGAGACCGGCGTGGCCGGCGGCTTCTACATCTCCAAGAAGGTGCCGGAGGACAAGGTGAAGCGGCTCCTCGATTACTTTGAGCTGACGGCCTCCCAGGAAGTGTCGGACTTCTCCTACTATGGCATCGAGGGCGTCCATCACACCGTCGATGACGGCCAGAAGGTGCTGACCGAGCAAGGCGTCAAGGAAGTCAATACGACGAGCAAGGGCGCAGGCGTGCTGACATACAACAAATTCGGCAAGGTCATCAGCGCCTCCGGCGACAAGGCGTACAACGAAGCCAAGATTGCCGAGGTCGAGCATTTCGACGAGGTTGGCAAAATCAGCCCGAATACGTACACGGCCACCGAATCGTGGATCAACGCTTGGCCGAAATACGAAAGCGAGTTCAACGCCATGTATACGAAGGCGGTCGTCGGCCAAATCCCGATGTCGGAGTTCGAGGCGCACGTCGACTGGATCAACGAGCAGCCGGACATCAAAAAGGCGTATCTGGACATGGCGGAGGCGTACAAGAACTTCCATGAGCAGTAGGATGGCAGCGTGAACTGAACACGAACGAACGAATGAGCAGCCGTGAAGAGAAGAGGGGGCTGGATCTATGAAGCCGCCTCCTCTCGCAACGGCGCCATTGCAGGAGTACTGACTTAAGGCGAGCAGGACGCCGGAGAGCGGGACGGACGACAGTCGTCCGCCTGCGCGGCGTCTTGCCGTATGGAGAGGGGATAACTTATGACGAGCCTAAGCGATCCGCAAACGCCGTGGCATGAGGCGCCGCTGCGCATCATTCAGCCCAATCTGCAGGTGCTCGACACGGCGAGGATCGATCCGCAGCAGCTTGCCCGGCAGATCAAGGAGATGGGCGCCAATGCGATGGTGTTTAACGTCGGCGGTATCTATGCCTGGTATCCGACCCGCGTGCCGTATCATACGGTCAACGAGCATCTGCCGCAGCATACCGATCTGCTGCGCGAGGTGATCGACGCCTGTCATGCGCAGGGCATCCGCTTCATCGCCCGCTTCGACTTCAGCAAGGCCGAGGACCGCGTCTTCCTCCAGCGGCCGCAATGGTTCGTCCGAGGCGCGGACGGCGAACCGGAGGTCGTCGGCGCGCGGCGTCCGGGCGCCTGGTCGCTCTTGATGAACACTTGTCTGAACAGCGGTTATCGCAACGAGGAGGTAGCCGAGCCGGTGCTGCAGGAGGTGCTGGAGGGCTACGCGATCGACGGCGTATTCTTCAATGCGCCGCACTATATGTTCTGCCGCTGCAGCCGCTGCCAGCGCAAGTACGAGGCGATGTACGACAAGCCGCTGCCGATGACGTCTCGCGAGCTGGAGCCGGACTTCGCCTCC